>Ga0098074_1001137_pt1 | contig 14533 bp, 18 predicted proteins | sample 32_taG_FD_75064 | JGI IMG/M metagenome (GOLD analysis project Ga0098074, IMG submission 75064) | Marine viral communities from the Gulf of Mexico - 32_GoM_OMZ_CsCl metaG | ecosystem: Environmental > Aquatic > Marine > Oceanic | place: Atlantic Ocean: Gulf of Mexico | collected 2015-07-12
AACTTTGCAAAGCGGGTTTGATAACGAGCGACAGCTTCCTCAGTCTGCTCCTCAGGAGGCTTGGGCGGCTTCATGCCCGTAACCTCAACAAACGACTCTCTAAAGACGTTCTCTTGATGATACAGAATCATCTCAAGAAGCCTACAGAATCCGTAGGTTAAGAAGCTCTTGTTTTTACGGGTGGCCGTGGCCTGAGCCCGACCCATCAAACCTTTAATCTCCGTGGCGGTTGCACCAGCTGAGATCGAAATCTCATCCACGCCGCCTAAAGCTGTTCGGATTTCTTCCCGCAGCAACAGAGCGTAACGGTTCATGTCACCGTTAACCGGGTCAGGCGTCAGGAAGCCGACCCGATCGGACGGTTCAACGTTCGCAATGATTCGCGGAACACGCAAACCGCCAAGCAAACTGTTCGAGCCAAACGGGTCAGAAACCCGAGTTGACGGATTATCGATACCAGCAAAACCGCTTTGACTACTAATAGTCGGGCGGAAATTACGATCACCGCCGGCAGATTCGACCAGATCGCTACGGGGACGGGAGCTGACGAGCGTGGGATTACCAAAGAACTCAATGTTCTTGGCAATATTGCTCATCATCTGATCATGAAGAACGATAGCCTCCATGAACTGTTCAAACTCGCCTTCGCCTTCAGTACCGCTGGCATTTGGCTTATTTAAAACCTCCACAGCGGGAATGAAGCCCAGAGCATTGGGTTTTTTGCTCTTAGGACTCAACAAACCGCCGGGTTCAAGGTCAAAACTCAGTTCTGTGTTCGATTCGTACTCAGAAATAGTATCTGCAGTCAAAGATAAGCGAACATAGCGCTTATTCTGATTCATAGCTTCGCTAGGAAGCCCCAAAGCAGAATTTCTAACTTTATAGCTGTACAGAATGACGACTTCTTCTATGCCGCCGTTAACATCGTGATAAACTTTGTACTGATCCTTATTAAAAAAGTAAATCTGGTACTTTAACTTCTGATCAGGCCTGAAATAAAACAAACCACAACCGTCGATCAAGAAATTACGGATGATCGCCGGAAAACGTATGTCTAACCTGTTCAGATCTATAAGATCAGCTAGAAATTTAGTCCTAGCACCGTAAGTATCCTGATCGCAGTAGAAAAACAGGCCCTGTTTCATCATCAGCAGGATCATCTGCTGTAAATGACCCAGGACCACCATCGTGGCCGATTGCTTGCTGCGATCCTGGGTTCGCGCAGCCTCCAGAATCTCACTAAAGCGACTGCGGACGCTCAGATTATCAGCAGGCATCAGATTTAAACCCGTTTATCGTCAATTTGAGGTCGGAAGCAGGAAACTTCTGACTCGATCTATTCTAAACAGCTCAGGCGGCAAAAACTCATGGGGATAATCGACAAGAATGTGGTCAGTGCGGCCTAAAGGATCTGTAGCACCAGCCTCAGCCTTGTACTTATCCATAAAATCAAGCATTTCCTGGCTGTCAGCGGGTGCTACAGCATTAGGAATAACGTCATAACAGTGAGAAAAAGACTGAACCTTAGTTTTGTGCCGGTCTGGGCCTCCCATCCACGAAAAATGCCACCCGGCATCGCAGTTCCCGTAGATGCAGTCGTTCGGATTCCGCCGAATCTGAGATAACGTCTCGCCATTCAGGTGCTCGTGGAGTACAAAGGTGCCGCAAATCCAATTATTCGGTGCTTTTGTGTCATCACCGTTCGGATCTGTAACTCGAAGATCGGCCCGACCATAAAGCATAGGCATTGACAGCCGAATACAGCGATCCGGGGAGTCTTTAGCGATACGAGCGCCTTCAATTAGGGCTTCTGGCCTCGGAATTTCGTCTACATCACTAAAAAAGAAGACAGAATCGGGCGGAGTCATCCGCATACCGACAGCCAAAGCGTCTCTTTGAGCGTACTCTCGCGCCCACGGGCTGAAAATCTCCTCTTTAGAGGGGAGCTCAACGTGCAAAACCTGCACTTTGTCCTCAGGAATGCCTAGCTCCCGAAGAGTATCAACGCACGTAAAGGGTTTAGGGTCGCCCTTAAACGTACGATCTGCATCTGTGATGATAAAACCGTCTACAACGTCTTTAAGAAGCTCATATCGAAGCTCTAAAAGCTCCTTCTCGTTGAAGTAAAGGAAACAATCGAACAGCATCAGCCGCTTCAAGCTGTCAATATAGTAGTACAGACAGCTTTAAAACACAAAAATCAGTTGGATTTGTCTCGACTTAGATAAGCCCTGGCTTTACGGCTGGCCCGTTTTGCAGCTTCTGTATTAGAAACTTGCGTATTAACTGGTTTGTCGCCACGGGTTGCAGCCTTTTTCTTCTCATCCGTAGCCCTACGTTCCTCGGGGGACAGTCGAGCCCAGGCACTTTTAGGTAAGTACCGCTCAGTTCGGCCTTTTTCGCGAGCTAGGTCGGCCATCAGTCTTTCTTCTTCTCGTACTCTTCCCTAGTCTGCCAATCTTCCTTAGACCACTTAGATAGTCTGTTCTTAGATGACTTTTTACCTTCGTAACCCCCTCCCATGTCCTTGTAATACTTTGTAGCCAGCTGCATAGCACGGGCACTGTGGCCGCCCATTTTGGCGCGAGCTTTCGCTTTAGCCCTCGCCCACTTCTGCGGATCTCTTTTTTTAGCAACTTCAGCCATCAGTAGAGAACGAAAACGCCACCAATATCACCGCTGTGGACAGCCGTGCAAGAGATAGGAATCAACATATCGCCCTTTAAGTTCTCTGCACGGGCATACTGCCCAGGAGCATCACTCAGTTCCACTGTTAACGTGCCGCCAGCTCCATTGCTTTTAGACATGATAAAAAGGGCACGGCAAGCCGCAAAATTTATAGAGCCGCCGTCTCCACTAGGCGATGGCACAAAACCAAAGCCACTGGTGTACGGAACTTCACCGCGATACGGGTAAACGCCGCCGAAAGCACGAAGATCCATATCAATAAACTGTTTCCACTATTCTACCTAACAACTCCGTTCAGTCGATCGCATACCAACATCGCATAACCTGCGATGTCTCGCCAGGAGTCGTCGTAGTCGGCATCTCCATTTACAATCCGTCCAATCTTATGACAAATCATATCTAGAGCTTCTTTCTGATCATCAGCTAACCTTTTATTCTCACACACAAGACCTTTAGCTATTACATCTTTAAGATGCTGAGTAATACGAGCGTGACCAATGAAGCATCCGTAACGGCTCCCACGCTCGCTTAAGACCGAATCGAGATCACTAGGCTGCGTTGAACCAGTAGACGGTTCCATTGTGCTCTCTAAGAAACTTCAGAAGATTATAGGCGTCAGAACGCTCAAGGATTTCAGCTCCGCGCTGACCGTTAAGGATGTAACACACCGAAACCCGGCCAGCCCCTCTAGTTAAAGTCACTCAAGAACAAACATTTCGGTACAGTCTATAAGATCAACCCCGTTCTTACTTAACTCTGGAGCGTACTTATAGTCATTATGCTTCATCAAACAACATGCTTTTGGAATATACTTTCCATTTTTCTTGATCAGGGGGATGCAACGACGATGCTCGTACCCAGCAGGAACATCTTCAAAAGCTAAACCCATAGAACTTCTATCTGCGATAGGCCAGTTACGGATGCCTACGCGGGCGTAACTCTTCTCAGGATCGAAGCTGTCAGACCGGATATAAGCCTCACCATCCTTCTGATCTAGTATCACCGCTCCATAGTAAGGGTTAGCGGCCTGCACAAACACACTTATCTCATGATCTACCACTAATATTTTAGGAACAGTGAACCCAACGTCAGACCAGACGTTAGGAGTCTCTCTCAAGAGGGAGTACCGATAGTGATTATCGAAAGGAACGCATAAACCGTTGTACTCTTCGTACCTAATAAATCCAGGCTCAAACCCGGACTTAGCCAAGCGTGGCTTCCAAGCTAACCAGTAATGAAAATTATCTAAGTTGAGAGCCATATCATTCTCTTGATAAATATAATAATCATGCTTTCTATTTAAAATCTCAAGAGCTAGATCCGTTTTATGCGCCCAGGTCAAGTACCAGCCTTCATAGCCAGGGCTAGCGACCTTAACGCTAGTATTTACATTCTTGAAAATATTTACAGACTTCTCTAGGAACTCCAGATCACCCTGAGAACCATAATCAATATAGATACAAGCAGTAACTCTGTACGGGAAAGAATCGTATTGCGACAGAGTATTAAGTAACGTAGACAGACGCTCAAGCGGTTTGTGCGCAGTAATAGCAACCCAAATACTCTTCACATCAGTACTCGATGGAGAAGTTGCCACGCCGCTGGAGGAATGTGATCAACCAAGTATATGCGTCCAGTAAGTCATCGTGCGACGTAGCACCAACATTTATTAACTGTTCAAAGAGCGCATCAAACTTCCTGTACTTGTTAAACACCACCTTTTTATGCTCAAGGATTCCCAAGGTGCCTCTAAAACGAGACAGCTTGTCGCCCCGGAAGCCTTTAACTTCATGGACATGTAAATTCGTCAACTCTCGCTCGTTAATCAACACCCTCTTGATATCCGCCGCCAAAGACGCCTGATACGCCACGGATTCAACTACCAGCGACACCGTGGAGTACGTAGGGACATACCGATCCTCTTGTTTATAGAGAATGCCCCACTCCAACAACATATCGCACAGAAGATCGATCTTTTCTAAATTTCCGATACTCCGGCATTGGTGAGCATCGATGATGTAGTACATATCTTTCAGGCGGCCACCCAGAACGAAAGCTGTGTAATCACTCGTTTCGTTCTTACTGGCCGACAGGTCGATGCCTACAGCCAGTGAATCGAACTCTGTAACCACTTCGCCTTTGACCAATAGCTCAGGCGAGACAATCAGGTCTGAAGTTAGAACAGGCTGTTGCTGGTACTGGAAGGCAAAAGCTACAGGATCTAGTTCTTTTTGCTGCTGCAGGTAACTAACGGACCACTGCTCAGGCCAGTAACTTACAGCCTCACCGCGATTGTCATAAGTCAAGGCCTCTTGAGTTACCTGCTTCCAGCCTTTTGATTCAACAAACAGAGTTTTGTGGATGTCGAGTGGGTGGAACCTAGTACCCAAGCAAATAGAACGCCCACCTTCGAAGATAATCGGCGCGATCACAGAAGACCAGTTATTATTCATCTCTTCCCTAATAGTAGGGTTTTTGATATCCGTACTAGACTTGATGGGGTCATCTACAATAACAAGGTGAGCACGCTTAGACGTAATAGAACCTCTAAGACCGGCTGCACGAAGAGTAAATTCTTCATCGCCCACGCGGGGGATGCCTGCGTACTCAAAATCAATAGACCAGCCAACGTCCGACTGCATACCAGTCTTCAATCGAACGCGAGGAAAGATCTTCTTGAACTCAGCAGAGTCAATGATCTGCTTGATAATCCTGCTCTTAGGTATAGCGGTGTTGATGTTGTACGAAACGTAAATAATCTGCAGAGGCAGCTTCGCAGACGTGTGCCGCCCTATAGTCCATGCAGTGAACAGGTTTAGTACGGTTGACTTCGCCGAGCCTCTAGGACTTAGAATGTCAAGATTAGGTCCAGCAATATCTATAAGATATTTATTAGAATCACCTGTTATCAAGTGCTGATGCCATTCCAGCATATGCTTGGCTGGCGGTTTATCTAGAACCGTACAGAACGTCTGGAAATCGTTAGCAGCCTTGGTGTAAATAGTATCTACAGCGTTTTCTGTTGTCTCCTGAGCACGGACTGCTTTGATTTGCGCAGCACGACGATAAGCAAACGACTCACGACTCGGCATATCAATATCCTGACAGTGTTGCTATAGTGACCCTACCGAGATTCTACATCTGAATGGCGAAAGTACTTTGGTACGGAGACGCTTGTTCTAACACTGGATTTGGACGAGTAACGCACAGTGTACTAGATCACTTGCATAAACACCATGACGTTACGGTCATGGGTATCAACGCCGTGGGAGATCCTCACGAATACCCCTTTGAGATCTACCCTGCTGCCACGGTCAACGCTCCTGACCGTTTTGGTATGCAGCGGCTGCCGGAGATCGTATCCAAAGTCAAACCAGACGTATTTATAGGTCTGAATGACATCTGGGTACTGAATCAGGTGTGGGAGAAAGTCCACTTCCTGAAGGAACAGCACAAATTTAAGTTTCTGGCTTACTTCCCTACGGATAGCGAAGCGTATCTCCCCGATATGCTGCGCAACATCGAGCACTGGGATCTGGCCACGACGTTCACGATCGGCAGTGCTGAACGCTTACTGAAACACAAGATCCATCCGAAGCGCTTGGCGGTTCTGCCTCACGGTGTAGACAACGGGCGATTCAAACCCATGTCTAAAGACGAGGCACGCGATAGCCTGGGACTCCCGAAAGACAAGTTCATTGTCTTCAATGGCAACCGTAACCAACCCCGCAAACGCATTGATTTAACGATCCAGGCGTTTGCCAAGTTCGCTGTAGATAAACCGGATACGATGCTGTATCTCCACATGGGTCTTAAAGACCTAGGGTGGGACATTATGCCGATCTTCCAACGGGAGATGGAGAAGTACGGCTTAGACCCGTACAACCGCTTGATTCTTACGTCCAACTCAATCTCTTACTTGGACGCTCCACCAGACGAACTTCTTAACCGCATCTATAACGCCACGGACGTTGGCCTGAATACAGCAGACGGCGAAGGCTGGGGCTTAGTTAGCTTCGAGCACGCAAGCTGCAAACGTCCTCAGATTGTACCTAATCACACTGTATGCAAAGACATTTGGGAAGGGGCGGGTATGCTCGCAGACATCGCAACTTGGGTCACCGATAAAGATCTCGGTGTCGTCAGGGGTCTGGTCGATACCGACTCAGTGTGCAGCCAGTTAAATGAGCTTTACGAAAATGTAAGTACTTACATGGAAGTTGCAGACGCCTGCTACGCCTTGACTCAGCGTCGGGAATACAGATGGGAACACATCGCTGATGGTTTCTCTCAAGCAATCACTGATCTCCTCGCCTGATTATGCAATCGACTAACCGCTTCTTCCACGCATACTCCGGCGTGGCTCAACTGATCCGCAAAGAAGAGAAGGGTATCCCTAACGTCTACCAACAGGCCGAAGCGCTTGGCGGCAAGTTCACCAGGATCACACACGGTCTACCGGACAAGGCAGTTGCCAATTTCAGCCCTAGCATTATCAAGCACGGCGACAGAACCCTGATCGCCTGGCGCTGTCAGCCCGAACCTTTCTGCTTCCGGCACGACAGTAATTACTTCTACATGAACGAAACTCCTACGGAGGTGTACATCGGTGAACTCGCTGACGACAGTACAATCCTGGGTGCGAAAAAGATTAGATCAAAGCCGCACAGGCTTAGCTACGAAGATCCACGGCTGTTTCACGGACCTGACGGTGAACTATATGTTCAGTTTGTTGGGTCTACATATGCCAGCAAGTACAACAAAAAAGACAAAAAACTATTCGATCAACCGAAAGTAATTGTCTGCTACTTAAACAAAGAAGGGGAAGCTTTATACCCAGCGATCCCGCCTATTGGTGAGAACAAAGTCAAAGGAAAACCCGAGAAAAACTGGTGTTTCTTCTCCCATGACGATCAACTTAAGTGCCTCTACTCCACGAGGCCTTTGAAGATCGAGTGTGAGCGAGGTGACAACGTTGAAATAGATACCAGTCCGCTAGAGGCAGCTACAGGCGGTAGTGCAACCTTCAACTCACTGCCGCCAATCAACCTCGGTTATGGCTATCTGATCTTCTACCACTGGAAGCACATGGCCAAGGATGAGACAGGTTTTACATACCTGCTGTATCATCTTGGAGCTTACATTATAGATAAGGAGTTTAAAGAAGTCCTGTACGTAGACGAGAAGCCCCTTTTCAGTGGCTCTCTGAATGACAGGCTCATTTCATGGACAGACGCCAACGCTAACATTGTGTCGTTTCAACCAGCAGTGATTCTGCCTTTTGGTGCCTACATCGAAGACACACAGCTGGTTATGTCATTGGGTGTTAACGATGCTTTCATGGGGATCTTCCGATGCCCGCTCGAAAGTATCATGAAGCGTATGAAGAGAGTTAATTAACTCTTCTCTTCTCGCTCAACCACGGACCAGACCAGAAGCGCAGCATCCTCAAGCAGAGCTTGAATCGTCGGCTGTGAGTCAAAGGTCTGGTTCAATTCCCTGAGGCAGCGATCGGCACCGGCAAGTAACAAGCCACGCCGATCCATGCCATCAGTAATGGCTCGAACAGATTGGATGTGCGAGCGAAGTTCTTTCTGAAGCGCTGAGATCTTAGTGGCCGCCGTGGCATGATCCAACATGCCTGTAGTTGTCATGTCTCTAACGTTTCTAATATCCATCTGCAGCTCATCAATCTCGATGAGCAGGACTTTACGCAAATCGACCTTAGGGTACTTCTCCTGCACCCAAGCAGTCAGATCGCTGATACTACCGTCATAGCTAGGCTTCAAAAACCTAGCGTACAGGTAGGCCTCTACGTCGCTGGCAGCGTTCTTAGCGTAAAACAAGAACGCATCTTTGTTAGACTTATCTAAAGAGTCTAACCAAGCAGCAACAGTCTGAGAGTTACCAATAGTAGAAGTAATCATGCAAACGCCTGCTGACCAGCTAAGGCCATACCAGCACCGAAACGTTTCAGAGCAAGCTGACCTTCAATCTGACCACGCTGCAAGGCCAACTGATTCTTAGTTTGCTCTTGCTGCTTACGAATATCCATGTTGGTAGAGGCAAGCTCAGCAGCCGTTTGGTTACGCAAGTTAGCTGCGTTAAGACCTTGAGCTACTTGGCCTTGAGTAATAGAGTTCATAGCGGAAGACTCACCGCCGAGAACAGTATTTTGAATGGCACCGGCAGTAGTACCAAACAGACTGGTAAGATTAGCAGCTGTAGTGGGGCCGAGTAACTCAGTAGAAATCTTTGCCTTAGCAGCAAAATCTTCGTTACCAATTAGAGCACTCTGGTAAGCACCAGCTAAACCAGCTAACAGATTGGTGTAAGCTTGATCTTTATACGCAGCCTGATTGAACTGACCTAAGGCTTGAGAAGCCTGTAGCTGAGTATTAGTGTTAAGGCCTTGGATATAAGGACCAGTAAGGGCGGCGAGCTGTTGAGCAGCTGTGGTTAAGCCTACGTTACCAGGAGCTAACTGTGCAGCATATAAAGAGGCAAAGTCGCCTGCAGGTTGTCCACGAAAGGCGCCAAATAGAGAACCAGCACCTCCGGCGAGAGTACCGGCAGCCGTGACCGCACTAATAGGATCGATAGCCATCAGCCCACCCCCCGGAAGTAAGAACGAGGCTGAGGCGGCGTGGGAGCTTGAATCTGGATGCTCTGCATTCCAGCCTTCATACCCTCGTTCATAGCTTGCATTACATTGTAATTAGGAATTTGAGAGAGGTACGCCGTAGTAGCCAGTGCAGTAGCTTGCTGCGCTTGCGCATACTGTCGAGCAACTTGAAGATTACTCCACGCCTCGATGTTCTTCTGTTCGATAGCACGGCGAGAAAGCTCCTTTAAACCCTGCTGACGTAGAGCCCCTTGCAGCACATAGCGCTGCATTTCGGCTGCTAGCTCGCGATCACGGATGGTCGCTTGTCTATCGAGGAGACCCTCGACAACATCCATTAAGCCACCGTAAGGAATATCAGGCTCTTGATCATTTAAAGGTCCTGTATTAGGATCTTTAGTGCTGCTCCCACCTGTTTCTGTTTCTGTTTCTGTTTCTGTTTTATTTTCTGATTCTTTCTTCTCTTCACTGTCCTCTTTTGTTTTTTTAGCCTGTTCAGGGAAAGCATAATCACCAAACTGCTCAGCAGCAGAAGGTATATTGATCTCCCCTTTTTCATTCATGGGCAGTGGAAGCTTAACGGGAGAAGCAAGCTGTCTGCCCACAGCGTTTATATCAACGTTACCGTAAGCGTCCAAAGGAATAGACGAACCACCAAGAGCAGCAGGGGAAAAAGCAGCCCCAGCTAAACGAATAGGGAAACCAAAAGGAGTTTGATCAAGAATACGTTGAAAATCACCAGCCATATTTACCTCACTTAATTTGTGCTAATTCTACTTCAGCCGAACGATCTGTGATCGTCCCTGACTTAAGAACATTTTCAATGGCGTTCTCTAAAACACCTTGAGCTAAACCATAAGATCCTTTAAGCCTCTCTTGCTGCACATTAGCCAAACCTGTTAACTCAGCTTGACGAACAATAGACTCTCTAGCTAACTGAGCAATAGCAAGCTCATTTGCTAATTCTTGAGCCCTTTCTTCTTTCTTTCTCTCGCTAGCACTCTCCATCTGCAACTCAGCGCTTTCTCTTAAAGAATCTAAGAACTCTTGTGGAGTTTTTAGATCGGCAAGCTGAGATACAAGCCTCTCACCAATAATAGGAATTGCTCTTAATTTAGCCCTATTATACATTTCCTCATTATATTTTTGTTGATAATCAGCGATTACACTGGGGTCTATAAGATACTTACCTGTAGTAGAGCCTGGAGGTCTATCCCCCATACCTTGTGGTAAGCCTCTAGCTGTACCAGTAACGTACGAAATGATATCACCTATAGAAGGCAAAAAATTAGCGCCTACCGCAGCCGCAGTTACGTCTCTAAAAATCTCTCGTTTAGACGGTTTTTGAGATCCTGATCCTCCTAAAAGAGCTTGTAGGAGTAAGTATTCCATCCCAGGGGATAGTGATTTACCGGCCATCCGACCAGCGGCAGCTCTAGTAGCTCCAGTAGCAACGGTAGGGATAGCAGCAGCAGGCATTAGTAAACTTGCGGACGATCGTAAGAAGTCCCGCTACCGGGGTTCCGTTTCTTTTTGAAGTCTAGCTGATTATCACTAGACATAGCTACCACACCGTTCGCTCTTTGCTCCTCCGACGGATAAGCAGAGGTCTGCGGGAAATTAGATTCGATATAAGAATCTAAGAAAGATACAGGATCTAGATCATCCGCATCATGGCGGGCGTCCCGATCTAATAACTGTTCTCTGCGGTTCATCTCAGCTAAGAGCTTGGTAGCGGATAGAAGCGGGAACCTGAGTGGTGTTAGGAGCGTTCAGAACAGAATACTGACCTCCATAGTTAGGCATGTCGTATTCCATAGGCCGCTGCTGACTCAGAAACTCACCAGACGCCTCACTCATCATCTGAGCTTCCTGAATCAGCTCAAGCAGGAAGTCAACTAAACCAGGATTCTCAGTCAGCATCTCAGCTAACTCAGCAGCCTCGGCCATGTCATCAGGATCGACAACACCGGCCTGCAAGCGGCGCTCCAGAGCAATCTTGACTTCAGGTTGAGTGACGTTCGGCGGAGCGTTCAAAGACCGAGTAGCGCCCATGTTGCGCATGTTCGGGTCCTCAAAACCAGGAGCAGCAGGCAGAGCACGGTTGTATTCACGCAGAATCTGGGCCACCACGGGGGCTGCTGCAGCCCTTTCCGCGTCAGTTTTAGGGACCGGAAGCCCCGTTACACGGGCGGCTAGTTCATAATCTGCGGGACTAAACACCGGAACATACCGCTATCTGTGATTCCATATTAGACGAGATCCGCAATATATCGCCAGGCCCAACATCTAAAACTAAACAAATTCTCTCCAAAACGTCAGGAGAAGGTATGTAATCAGAATCGCTATAGATACGCCGAGTAGTCGTAGGCGAGAGATTAGCAACTTTACTAAGTTTAAACGACGAGATGTTGCGGCTATCGAGAACACCGCGCAGCGAGTTAACTAACCGCTTCTTAGAAGGATAGGAAGAGTAAAAAGGCACCACCTTGAGACTCGCTAGTTTAATTTACCAACGGATGCTTCAAAAACCCAGGTTTTTAGTACGTACGAAGTGGAGATCGTACGTCGTGTAATCAATAGGTATGCTGGGATTATTAAACGGAGTCTTATACACCTCCCCTTCTACGTGAGCCTGCCACGCTGGATTCCACTTCGAATGCAGGTACTGCTTGTTCAACTCATGGGCGAAATTGATTTTTTGAGCCAATTCTGGCTCGGAGCGCCAGGTCTGTGACCCGTCCGCGTAATCCCCAGAGGTCTCCCCATGGAAATAAGGAACGCCAACAGACATACAACGCTTTAACTCCTGATGCTTAAAACGCATCCCATAGTCCATATCCTCACAGTACGCTGGAGCTAAGTTCTCATCAAATAAACCAAATTTCTGCACCACCCAGTCCTTCAGCAGGAACACATCCCAGCTTCCATTCTCCCCATGGACTATACCTGTTTCTGCATCCCCTGCGTGGTTTACCATGCGTTCTAGGAACCCAGGTGTGAACATGATGTCATGGTTCACGATAACCCAGTAAGGGCTCATCATAAAGCATTTGACGATTAAATTCCAGTAGCCACTGCAACCAATATTCTGCGGCAAGTGGCAAACTTTAACCTGTTTAACGTACTTATGCGGTACTTTAGTCAGCAGGTCTAACTCTTCAGTAATCTGGTCCCTACCATTATTATTAAATACTACAAACGTATCTACAGGATAATCAATACTATAAAACAGTCTGTAAACCCAATGAGGTGCATTAACAACCCCAGTACCGATAACAGGTATTGACATACGAACCGAGTGTCAGAAACTCGCTTAAAAACTGATACCATAGTAACACTCATTTCAAGTGAGGGTACATAGCCGATGACAACTTTCCTTTGGGGGCCACAGGAGCCCCTAATCCAGAAGATCCCCGGTCCCGCGTTTCTGATGCACGATGACGATTCGGGCCGTTGTCAGATGTTCAAAGTCGGCATCCCCGAACTTGCCTTAGTTGAATTTGCCAGAAAGATCAGCCGCCCGGATTCCGTATTTATCGACGGCGGTGCCCACATGGGTGTGTACTCGATCCTGCTAGCAGACAGATTCAAGGAAGTACACGCCTTTGAACCGCAGCGCCGTACATACAATCAACTGTGTGGCAACATCTTCATCAACGAAAATAACAATATCTACACGCACAACGTAGCCCTCACTAACTTAGCTAACGCCAATACGACCAAGACCTTATCCATCGTGTCCGACGATGGTGGCGGCTCGACCCTTCAAAAAACGACAGAGCACGTTCAAGCCACGGAGCTCGTCAAGACAGCAACGATCGACAGCCTTCACTTAGACAGCGTGGGCTTGATCAAGCTGGACGTTGAGGGCAATGAATACGAAGCCATCGAAGGCGCCCAGCACACGATCAAACGATGCAACTACCCGCCGATTCTCTTCGAAGCAAACGGGCACTCGTGGTACAACTACACAAACGAGAAACTATTCCAACTTCTACGAAACATGAATTATCAAATCATGAAGACTCGTCCTTTTGAGAACATGTATGTAGCTCGACAAGGTACGGATCTATTAGCGTAAAGTCTACGCCACACTCGCGGAACATCTCCTTAGACAGGTTGAAGCTGTCCGCCCAGCGATCGGGGATAGGCAGGTTTGGCGCCACCACGCGCTGAAAACCTGCCTGGAGCAGCAATGTGCAGCACGAGTTGCAGGGGAAAAACGGCCAAACGTAAATAGTTGAATTCTTCAAAGACACGCCATTACAAGCGGCCTGAGCGACGATGTTCGCCTCAGCATGGACAGTGCGCAGCAGCTTCTCAGAACGATTGTGGAGCCGCGTAGGGAAGTCACTCAACCCCTGGGGAAAACCGTTGTAGCCGGTAGCCAGGACTCGGCGCTCACGAACTGCCACGGCACCAACTTGGGTTGACGGATCCTTGCTCCACGAAGAGATGTGCCTAGCCATGGCGAGGAACCGAGCGTCCCACCTGTACACGTCCCTCATGAGATAATATGAGTAGAATGGAGAATAATAGGACAGGTTCTGTCGGGCATGGACCCTAGACTTCAAGGCGCTCTTAGATTCGTAAACCAACAGATCGGCCTTGGGCAGCCTACACACAAGAACCCCATAGTCCAAGGCGTAATGAGAACTGGAAAATACGTAAATCCGTATTCAGTTAGAAATCAACTGGAAGACGCAGCATACAGAATGGCTGGCCAAGTTTTTGGTGAAGAGTCTCCGGTCGTGAAACTTATTGGCAACTACGCTTGGGGGCCTCACATAGGGACAGTACTAACAGTAATGGACCCCTTACCAGCAGGTCCAACTGACGAAGAAGAACGTAGAAGAATAGAAGAATACAATCGACAATACCCTAACCGCTAAACAAGTTCTGTATAACAGAAACACTCTTTAGCAAAATCTCCACCAGCCTCAGGGAATCCCATAGTGCAGCCCTGAGTCGCACTCATGTGAATACAGTAATCACACGAATCACGAGGATTAGCACCGGCCACGCCGGATCCAGACTCCTCACCAAAACACGAACGAATACGATCTAGGGTTTCAGCAGCTTTCCTGAGCTTCTCAAAGTACTCAGACGAGAGCTCGTAAGTAGTAAACCTGTAGTCACACGAACGACAGATCTTACGTCGCCGGACGTGATCCTTCATTTTGTGGCTCTCCCCGTAGCGGATATTACGCTCTCCGC
>Ga0098074_1001140_pt1 | contig 14519 bp, 15 predicted proteins | sample 32_taG_FD_75064 | JGI IMG/M metagenome (GOLD analysis project Ga0098074, IMG submission 75064) | Marine viral communities from the Gulf of Mexico - 32_GoM_OMZ_CsCl metaG | ecosystem: Environmental > Aquatic > Marine > Oceanic | place: Atlantic Ocean: Gulf of Mexico | collected 2015-07-12
GCCCGGTCCGTGATGGCCTCGACAAGCGCCGACCGCGGCTCAATCAACCGGTCCAGCGCGCGCCGGAGCACATCGGGGCGGCCTTGTGCGAGCGCTTGTCCTGCGTCGTATGCAGGGATTCCGGGTCGTGACATTTCAGCTCCTCGGCTGTTCAAAGTGTGCGCCGTCTCTCATCCGCCAATCACCGCCCCACACAATCGGAATACCAAGCTCCTCGGCCACCCGTTTGATGTGCGTTGCCATCGGCGTAACGTGTGCCCAATCCCACGACGCGGCCCCGTCGACATACGGCACCACGTCCACCGCTTCCGACGGGAACGAGTTGTGCCGGCTTTGCCCTGGTTTGGCGTTGGTCACAATCGTGCCCGGTCGCGTCCTGCCGATGCTGTAGAGCTCCGCTTGCTTTTCGTTGCTGCGGTGCCCGTAAACGATGGTCATGTCGCACGGGCAATCTGGATGCTCAAGGGCCTCGGTGAGAAGGCGTTGAATCTCCGGCGTGCATGTCTGAAGTCGGGTAAGGCTCCGACGGCCCCAGCGGTACGGACTACGGGTTTTCATCATGCACCCCGCGCCCATGCTTCCACCGCGTCTCGGAGCCCGAGCGCGTCGAGGTGCGACGCGAGCACCGGGGTAGCGCTTCCTTCCGCTATGCGCGTTTGGATGTCGACCAGCACATCCGCCACAGCCTGCGACGTGCGACCGGTTGTCACCATGGCCACCTCGAGGCCACCAGCGGGCGCCGTCTGCATGGTTGGTGACTGGAGTAGCCCGCTTGCCTGAATCTCAACCACGGTCCGCCCGTTGTCGTCGGTTCCAATGTCATATACGCGAATCATTCAAGCCTCCTCACAATGATGCGAGAACAGGTACCGTCGCCTGTTTGAATAGCGGTAAGGAAAGCCCTGATGCCGGAGCTGGCTTGATAGACGCGGGTAGTATCGTCGCGGCCTACAGCGTCACCGCCTGCTACATAGACGTTTGCGGATTGCGTCAAATCAGGCGTCGGCACAGTGAGAGACGCGGTTTCCTGAATCTGCACCAGCTCACCAAAATGAACGATACAGGTAACTGTGCGGTCGGTTCGTAGCGCACGACTGGCTACAGCGGTTGTTGATGAGGTATTTAGGCGGATCGAAACCTTTTCGTCAGTCCCGTTTGACAACGAGCGGAAGTCAATACACCGCGCGTCTCCGCTGTTTTGGCTTGTATTGCTGCCGATATTTACGCCGGCAAAAAATCCCGAACTACCAGGGACGGCGGTGAGGTCCGTCGTCAAGACGAACGTAATTGCGTAGACATACCGTTGCACGTCATTAGCCGTGTAAGAGGCGAGCCAGTCCGAAGGCCGGAATGACAGCGTGACTGAATGGCCCGTGTTAGTGCCTCCATCGAAGACAATGCCTTGGCCGTTGATGGCTGTTACCGTCGAGGCTGTGCCGTTGATCAACGTTTTTACCACGTCGATCGTATCTGAGATCGATTCAAAACTAAGGGTGCTGGTCCCGGTCGGTAGCGCCGAAGTAGTCGTCAGGTCGGTAAGGTCGTAGTCAACGAGCGTCACCCACGCGCCGCCGGTTGTGGGTGAACCGATGCTCCCTGTGTAGGCCGCCGTTGCCAGCACATTCCCGCCGCTGTCGAGGGCATCGAGCTCGATAAGCAAAACCTCCGAATCAGCAGCGCCTGAAATCGTGTACGGCCCCAGCCCGGTGCCGGAGATGGTCGCCGAGCCTACTACGTTGGTCTTGCTCGCGGAATAGCTGGCAATCCGGGCGCCGGTGTCGGTAAACGCGCCGAACGTCACAGCCGAGAGAGAGGCGCCCGCGGCTACCGACTCCGACGCGGCCGCCGGTGGGGTCACCGGGTCAAGGCTCGCGCCTCCGACCGGCCCTGTACCGGACACGTGCACCTTTGTGGAGGCAAACATTAGAGGTGGTCCCGGCCGAGGAGGGGATGTGTCGAGGGGCTACCGGATGACAGCCGGAGATAGATGGTGTCACCCATGGCCCGGCGCGAGCTCCACAAGACCCGGCCCTCGGTAAGCGACAACGTGGCCCAGATGGTGCCGTCGAGGCTGTACTCCAGGTGAGCGAAATCCTCCTCGCAAATCACCGACATGATACCGAGCGGGATGGTGAGGACCAATTTGTCGGGCGCGACCGGGATGGTCGCATCTACGTGGAGCATCCCACCGACGGGAATGGCTGCGGCTGTGTCGGCCATGAGGGCACCTCCGAGGGGCTATCGTGCGGTCAGGGTATCAGCCTCGCGTCTCTCGCGGGCTGTTCAATGAGCAAAAATCCAAGCTGTATCATCGGCGACCCGTCTATCCGGATGCTTTCGACTATCGCGACCTGCCCGGTGAGGTAGAGCTCGGCATCGGTGAGCGTTACCACCTGGCCCCGCTCCAGCCATCCCCAATCGGATTCAGGCAGAATGTAAGACACCCGCCGACGGGCGAGGGCATAGGCGCGAGTCATCCACTGGAGCACTGCGTGTGCAGTCGCGTCGTCATAGATGCATGGGCTTTCTACAGTGTGTCGGGCAATCACCGAGCTGCCATCCGGTCGAAGATACCGGCGCTGCGACAGGTTGCACACCAGCGCGGGGAAGGCGCCGTCGGTTGCATCGGCCGCGTAACGGAGCTCACCGAGGTACTGGCCCGTCCGCACTGCGTACGCATACCGCAGCGTGATGTCATTGCGCACGGTGCTCCGGTCGTAGGTTACCGCGCTCATTCGCTGGATTTGCGGGTCGAGGCCCGTATCGATGTGGGCGATGGCATCGGCCGCGGTTGCGTCGAATCGCCACACCACCGGATAGAGCCCCTCCGGCCCTGCGACGATGGACACCGGCAAAATCGGCAGAATGTGAGCCCGCACATACTCCCACGGGGTCGTTTCCTCGTCGATGGTCAGGTCCAGTCGGTAGCCCTGGAGCAAAGCCCGAACCGCGGCAAATCGGCCGCGGTCTACTTGGTGCCCGCTTTGCCGCATCAGCCATTGCAGCACATCCCCCGCGGCCCTCATCAGTGTACCGTCATCATTCTGGAGGCCACCGGCCTCGGGGTTGTCGAGGTCGTACCATCCCACATACGTTCCGGCGGGCTGTTCATTCGGCCCCGGCTGGATGCTTGCCGGAGCTGCTACCGAGCCGATGGAACCATCATTTACCGTGGTAGGTGGATTCCATGTGTACGAGGCCGAGGCCACATATTCAAAATCATCGGCGGTCGCGGGTGATTTGGTGAACCACCACGGGGCGACGGCAATGGGATGCCCCGCTCGGTCAAATGTGTTGATAACTTTGTATCTTAGAAACGTCGTATCTGTTGCCGTTTTCAGGTACACCGTCTGTGCCGTCACATGATGCGCGGCGAGGAGCGGGGTAACCTCGCGGACATGCCCGCCCGATGTGTGTAGGGTCCTCCGTTGGTCCACATAGACGGCCTGCGACCCGGTAATGATGCCGGTGTTCCATATCGCGGTATCCACTCGTCCAGGTCGACCGATGACAATGGGATACCGCAGCCCGAGCCCACCGGGGGGTAGGCTGAGAATCATTGCGGAGTCCCATTGTGTACCTGCGACCTCCAGACCAGGAGCGGGGATGGTTTTGCTGTCTGACCACGGAGTAAGCTCCAGAGAGCACGACACTGGCTCCTCGGCCGCCCCATATTCCGGGTCGACAATCTGCCCGCGCACCACCACACGCCGGGCCTCATAGGTCGTACCCTCCACCCACCGCGACAGCGTACCGGTAGCCCCGGCGAGGTCGTGGCCCATCGCCACGAGCTGCGGCACATCGACCGGGAACACAGCAGAAATTGCCGCGGAGGTCGGGTTGGCGCTCGCGTCCTGGAGGAACTCCAAACCCTCCTCCACATCGAGGCCCTCCAGCGTGCCGACGTAATGGATAGCCTCCCCGGCATCGGTGAGGACCTCGCCCTCGCGGTCGGAGAGCCGGAGGACCTGCCCGGCATACTGGATGTCGAGCAACCACCACACCGCGCGGCCGGTGAGCTCGGAGGGATACAGACGGGGCATCTTAGACCTCCTCCTCGATGCGGACTCGGCCGACCCGTAAGAATTCGCCCGTTTCCCTGTCTCCGACCGTCTGGTCTGTCCGTAGCGATTCCGACATCACCCGCCCGTACAGCTGGACGGTGCGGTCGGTGATGTGCACGGGGGTCGACCCGTTGGCGGGCACTGTCGCCGACTCCAGGTATACGACCGGCTCTGTAGCTCCGTCGAGGTATTCAATGAGGCCTGGCATCGACCACGGTACATCGGCGGGCACCGCGACAGGAGGACCTCCAGACCATGCGATAATCCAATCCGGCGCCGGGTCGGTGGCAATGCTTCGGGTATTCACCCCGTACACCCATGCGACCTCGGTGGCCCGCCGGGTCGGGCCGAGGGCTTTGATAGTGCGGGCACCGGTCCGCCCCTCCACCTGCTCCCACGAGCTCGCCCATTCCCGAGCCACACCCCAGCCCGGCTGCATGGCATACGCTCCGGTCGCGTAGAAATGCCCCAGCACCATCGACCCGATACGGAAATAGCCCTCGGCGGTGTCCTGAGCTGGAATCCGCAGCCGGTAGCGGCGATAGCGAGTGCCCATCGGCACGAGGTGGGTAGAGTCTCGGCTCCACAGCTCCGCGGCCGTGCCCGTGGTCGGCTCCGAGCCGTCGATGGTCTCCAGTAGGATACGGGTCTGTAGGCTGGTGCGGTTGGTCTCCCAGCTACCGGGGCTGTTGGTCTCGATGCGCCGCACGATTTGTCCTTCGCCTGCATCAGCAAAGGCCAAATAGCTGCCGGCGAGAATGTGGGTCGGTAGGTAGTAGGGCACCGTGGCACCACCCGCAGCCGGCCGTATCATCCGGTCATGCCGGCCCCAATGGAGGCCGACCTGTGTGCGCCGGTCAATCGTGCAAATCACCGACCACACCCCCACCGCGTCCTGTCCCTGTAGCTCCGCCGTTCCGAAGTTGGCGTCAATGAGAGACAGCGCGAGAATCGGACCCATCGCGTAGGTGATACCGGTTCCGAGCTGGACATCCAGGTCGACCGCCACGGTGTCCGTGGTCGACCTCCACGCGCGGCGAGGAGACCCCGCGACATCGGGGCACACATTGGCGACCGGGTACGTGTACCGCGTGTCGGCGGTCCAATCCTCATTGCGCCAGGTCGGGCCGTCGACTGCTTGCACCGAAGTCCCGCCGTCCACATAGACCGGGGTGGGCATCCACGCGCGGCCGAGGAGCTCGGTCCAATTATCCTGGCCCGTAATGCCGACCTCGGTGTAGCTGGCCGTCGAAAATGAAACCATACGCCAATAGGTGTCGGAATCGTTGAGCTGTCCGAACCGCACGAGATTTGCGCTCACTGTGCCGGAAAACGTCAGGAACGGGTCATAGGCTACCTGTGTCCATTTGCGGTCGCCCGAAGCGGTGACCGGTCGATACCAGACCCGAGCCGCGCCGCCCTCAAGGGCCGCGAAAATCTGCACAAATGCGCCGTCCGCGTCGGTGGTGCTGATGCTGTCAATGAGCGCCGCGCCCTCGATGTCGTACACTGCAATTGCCGTGGTCGTGAGCCGTACCTCAATGGTCCGTTGTATCGGTGTTGCGTCACCTGTCCGGATGCGAATGCGCGCCGTCCCCGCATCCACGCGACATTCGGCGAGGACAATCACACCCTCAGTCGGCGTACCCGATGGGATGGCCTCTCGCGTCTCGGTCTGCCCCGCTCCGGTGAGCAATCGCATCCCAATCGGCACGAGCGACGGGCTACCGGTAGAGACAGCGTTCCACACTACCCCGATGTCCTCGGGAAAATCGTAGGGCAGCCAGGTGACCGTGAACCCTCCGACGGTGGTAGGTGACAGCGCGGCGGCCGATTCTTGCGGCATACAGACCGACGTGTACCCGCCAAGCCACACCGCAGCCATTGACGGGTCGCGTGTGCTCGGGTCGGCCGCGAACTGATGCACCATACACGCGCGGCCGCGATGGGCGCACACGGTAAATGCTCGCGGATGGGTCGCACCATCCAGCCCGCGCCAGGTCGCCACACCAAAAGCAACCGACGGCCCGCGGCTCGGGTCTCTCCAGTTTTCGCCGCCGTCGATGGATGTACGGACCATCACCTCGGCTGTGCCGCTGCCGTGGTCTCGGCCCATTATCCACAGTCGCCCATCCTCATCGGCCCACAATGCGAGCTCGCCCGAGTCGAATACTCCGCCGGTCTGCGAGCCCCATACCATCGGGTCACTGTCGAACTGTGCCGCATAGTAGTCGGCCGCCTGGAGCGACTCATAGGCCGCGCCAATGATGCGCACCCATGGCGGAAACGATGAGCCCGTGGAGGCTGTGCTCGACACATAGCCGAGCACAATCGTCCCGTTTACCACCGCGAGGTCAGGATAGGCGCGGTCGCTGCCGGTGAGCTGTGACACCGGGTCGAATGTCGAGCCAAGGTCATTGCTCGCCCATTGGTGGATTTGGTCCTCTGGCCCCGATTGCTCTACCATGTGTGCGACAAGCGCGATTTGCCCGCCAAGGTACGCGGCCCGCAGTCGACCGGGCACATAATCAGCGGTGGTGATGGCATCGGCGAGACAGCCCTTTTGCAGATACTCCCACGTTGCCCCGCTGTCGTCGGAGAAGCTCGCTCGGATTTGCGCGGTTGCTCCTCCGCCCCACTCTCGCCAATAGATGCACACCAGACGGCCGGAGGGCAGCTCTACCAGCGTCGGATAGGGCAGCGTCACCGAGTAGGCCGAGCCGTGGTCGTAGACCTGCACCTCGGTCCACACGCCGGTATCGGGCGCGCGTTTCCAGACGACCACATATCGGCTGTCCTTGGTTACTGCGGCGATGATTGTGCCGTCGGCGAGCGCGATGACGTGAGGGTCAATCCATCGGCCGACTGTGTTGGTCGCGTCAATGAACTCCAGCCCCTGCGACATGGAGACCGGCGGGTCCCATCCGCGCCAATCGTCCACCCCGTCGGACTGATAGCGCCACACCATCGCCGCGCCGTCGCCAGGGTGCCCCGCTTGCACGGTCTTGTACATGAGCTGTGTTGCGGCCGCTTGTGTGCCGGTCTGCTCGATGACCATCTCCGTCTGGTCGACCGGTACGGGCACACCGGGCAGCGGTCCGGCCTCGCTTGTGGCGGTGATTTTGGTGGGGTCCCACCGATAGCGAGGGTCGGGCACCACGATGCCCCGGAAAATCGTCGGTGTCGTGCCTGTGCCCATGTGTCACCTATTGCTACGGTGTCCTACCAATCGGCCGCGGTCAATCGCTCGCGCGATGGGGTCTCCAGCGTTTAGCCCGTCGCGCTTCCATCGGTCGACCTGTCGCGTATGCTTATACACCGAGACCGCCACCACATCGCCGCCCCGCGGGGACTGGCCCGCATTTGCGCGCGTGAGGTCCGCGTCTCCCATCATTTCCCGACCGGTCGGATTGAGCACAAATTCGCGCTGCCGGACCACCGCCTGCACCTCATCCGGTGCCATATCGACCGGGCCCCCTTGGTGGAACGCCGGCTGTGCCCGCATGATGGCGGCCTGTTGTGCGACACCGGCCGCGGCTGCGGTGCCGGCGAGTACAAAGTTGAACGGGGGCGGAGCACTGGCGAGGGCTTTTGAGACTGCAAGCGCGGTTTGGACTGCGGCCTCGGCTGCGGCTGCGGCCTGGCTTGCGTCAAACGCATTGCGCGCGGCTCTCCGTTGGTCCTGGACCCGTTGCTCGAGCTGCTCCCGCTGTCGCGCGGTGAGGTGCTCGCTCGCGGCCTGCTGGTAGTCTTGGAGCTTGGTGAGGTTATCCACCGATGCCTGATAGGTGGCCTGTGCACCGTCCGACACCACCCCGGCCATTTGCCCGGCGAGCTGCATAGACTCCTGCATCGCTTGCTGTCGGGCCCGCTCGGTCTCCTGGATGCTGCGCCGTTCTGCGGCCGCGGCCTTTGCTGCGTTGCGCTCGCGGAGGTCGGTGAGCCGCTTTTCATATTCCTCGCGCACCGCGGCCCGTGCCACATCGGCGTTAATGTGGTCTCGGCTTTTGGCCTCCAGCTCGTCAATCTGCGACATCTGCCGCCGGTACTCCTCTCGAAGTTTTGCCTCGCCCTCCAGGACCACGAGCGTCGACCGCGCGGTAATCGCTCCGAGCTGATTGCTTGCGGCCTCGCGCTCACGCATCAGCCGGAGGAGCTCCGCGTCTCGTTTGGCCGCTTCGGCGGTCGCCTTTGCTCGGGCCTCCTCGCGCTGTCGGAGCGTCTCCTCGGATGCGGCCCGCTCCCGTGTGTACTCGACAATCTGCGCCGATTGCTCCAGCGCCGTCCGCTCGCGTGTGTTGGCCCCTGCGATGATGCGGGTGTGTTGCTGCCGGGCCCGTGCGAGGCCCGCCTCTGCCGCTTGGACCTCCTCGATACCGTTGGCTTGTCGGAGCCGTTGCTCGGCTTGCTCCACCACTACCGCAGCCGCGCGCCGTTCCGCCTCGGCTGCCTGTCGGATGGTGCGGTCGCGTCGCTCCTGTGCTGCGGTCACCTCATCGAGGGTTCCGGTGAGCTTCGCGAGCTCCAGCTCCACCGCAGCGGTCTCGCGGGTGAGCTTGGTATGTGCATCACCGAGAGTCTGTGCACCGCGGGCAAATGATGCCGCGCGGGCCTCGGCCTCCTCAAGTTGCCGAGACAACACGACATAGACCGCACCGAGAGCAACCACAACCGGAGCGACTGCAAGCGCAATCGGCCCGATGCTTCCGAGCGACAGCCCCATCCGCTTTGCACCGGACTCCACGAGCTGCATATTCATCTGCACGACCTGGAGGCCCTGCTGTGTGAACACCGTCATTGCCGGAGTACCGGCGGCAAGCTGTGAGGCGACGTCGGGTAGCTGCATCGCGACCGAGCGGGATGCGTTTGCCATTCGGTTCGCGGCTGCGGTGGTCTGTGCCATCGCCGCGGCATTTTGCCGCGCTCCGGTCTGGATTTGCCGATTGGCCGAGGACACCGACGCGGCCGCGGCTTTGTTGGCCTTCTCGACTGCCCGCATGGACCGATTGAGCTCGGTTACCATCTTTCGCGCTTCGGCCCGTGTCACATCAGGGATGCTCGCGAGCTTCGCGCGAAGGTCGGCAATCTCAGCGCGATAGTTTACGGTCGCGGTCGCCATTGGTCAGCCCTTGGTCAGTGTGTCGAGAGCATCACGGGCCTCCTCAATGAGGGCAGCCTCGCGCTTCTTTAGCGGGTTCCGTACCAACGTGCTCCACACATGCTTACCGGCGAGCCGTTCCGACGGTGCCCCGCGCCCGTGCGAATCATTGAGGCCCCGTTTCCACATGTCATAAATAGAGCGCGCGGATGGGTCGGCGCCCGACCACCACCCACGAATGAGCCCGCCCGATGCCTCGCCTATCCATCGCCGCGCGAGACTCCGACGGGCTTTGGTGGTGGTGCCCCGCTCCACATAGGGCTCCAGCTTGCTCCATGTGCGGTTTGCAATGTCGCTGGACTCTCGGAGGATACCGGCCTCGGTCACAACCGAAAACCGGAGCTGGTAGGTGTACGGGACATCATTGAGGGCCACGAGCTCGACAAATGTGGGCCCGATGCGCTCCTCCTCGCGCGTCGCTGCGGCGCTGGCACCGGTGCGGCGAGGCCACAGCCGGCGGACATCTTCGCCCTCGACTACCGGGTCCATTTGCCGATGGGCTGCGGTGAGGAATGTGCGGACGGCACCGTCGAGGATTTTGTCTATCTGCCGAATGACCGCGGTTTGGTCAATCTCGACAGTAGCGCGACCGGCGGTGACTCGGATTTTCTCGTCTGCCATCGGTCACCTCTCGCGGCTGCGGAGCCTGTAATCGGCCAGGAGGAGCGCCTGTGTCCCTCTTGGCAATCCATCCCACCACTCGGGCGCCTGGCCGTACTCGCGGCAAATGGAGAGCCAGTCGCGGACTATTCCTCCTGGCCCGCGGCAAAATCCTCGGCCGCTTGCACCTCGGCCTCTGTGAGCCCGCACACGAGCGCCCAATGGAGCGCCGCATAGCAAGCGGTCTGTAGGTCGGAGCTGAGGACGGTGCCCCGTGTGGCCTTTCGCAGGCCCTCATAGACCTCCATGCCGTATTCGGACAGGTCGGTGCCCGGCTGCCACGGTCGCGGCCGCATCGGTGCCGGCCATGCCGCATTGCTGGGCCATGCTGCCCGTAGAGCGGCCGCCCCATAGGCGAGGTCCTGCGCGATACCCCCTCGGTCCCGCTGCGCCTGTGTGCGCCCACAAGCGACCGAGAAAAGGGCCGGCGGCTCATCGAGGACCACCGGCCGCGGGCCGAGTGTGATGGTGGGGGCTGTGCTCGGGTCGGATGCCATTGTCGGCCTCCCTCGGTTGTGCGGCCTATCGGCTCGCGATGATGCTCACACCGTCGGCGGATACCGGACCGATGGACTCCAGCTCGATGGTGACCTCTGCGGCCCCGCCCTCGGATTGCTGGTAGCTCATCGTGCCGCGGCAATCTTCGAGGAGCCAGGTCCGCGTATCGACCGAGTAATCCTCGGCAATCTGGATGTCACACCGTTTGCCGTCGCCGATGTCGGCGGTGGTCGAGACATACCCGGCTACCGTGCCCATCAGAATCTGGAAAAAGGTCTCGTCAAAACGTGCCACAGAAGCGGTGATGGAGACCTTGACGGAGACTCGGTTTCCGCGTCGGTCGCCGATGAATGCGCCTTGCGACTGCACTGTGACGGCCTCTCGCCCGTCGGGGTGGAGGTCGGTGATGCTGTAGGTGCCCTTGATTTTGGCGAGGGTGGCGCTGTTGCCGCCGTCGTCGGTGGCTGTGATGACCCCATCGTCAAAGTTGCGGACGGTAGTTGCTGCGGACATTTCGCCCCTCCTGGCCTATTCGGCGCCGATGAATGAGAGCTCATAGCCGGCCGATGCCGCGCCGGAGGTCTCGGTGATTGCAAACTGGCTGGCCGTGGTCACATCCAGACCATCGGGGCCGAAATCGAGAGCGACTGCCCGCAAACCGCCGGCAGCTTTGAGCTGGAGGCCCTCGGAGGCTGCGGTGAAACATCCGAGGCCATTGGCCGCGGTTGCCACGAGCTTTACCTCTCCAGCGGTGCATTTGATGACCAGCCCTTTGAGCTCGTCCAGGTCGATGACGGCGCCGCTCGGAGTCTGGAGGCCACCCGCGGCCAGGACATTGTACGTATCTGTCGCGCTGGATGCGAGAGACAATTGTACCCGACGGTACACCGCGTCAATCTGCCCCGATGCCTGGCCGTTGCTCCAGTTCCGCACATTGTACGTGGAGGGGCTGCTCAATGAGCTCGCCCCGCTCGCGTAGGGCGCGGTTGCCGGGTCGAGGGTCTCCTCAGCGAGGAGTCGGAGGTCCATACGGGCGCTGTAGCTGTGTGGCATCGGTCACCTGGGAAGACGGAGGGTAAATCGGATGGTCGGGATGACCCATTCGCCGGAGTAGGGCCCCTCCAGCGAAATGCCGGTAACCGCTACCACGCGGCCACCGTTGCGGAAATGCAGACCCATCAGGTATTCCGACGCGGCATAGATGGCGGCATGGATGCGGGCCTGTGCGATGGAGTCGCTGTCGGCCTGATACCGACAGGCAAACATCAGCCGACAGTCGTGGGTGTAGCTGGTCCGGTCCATGCGGAGATTCGCGCCAAGGTCGGCCCAACACTCCAGATGGGCCCCCCATTGGTCGGGGGTCCGGCTTTGCGTCCAGCGGTCGGAGGCATCCCACGCATACGCGGTGGTGTCGAGGCCCTCCAGCCCGTTGTAAATCGTCTCCAGCACCGACCCGAAATAATCCTCACCGCGGAGGGTCGCGCCTACCATCGGGGGCGGCCTACAGGCGACAGGTAGACCGGGCCCGTACCAGGTCGACGGATTGAGCTGTCTTCGGTGTCATACTGGAGCCGGAGGTGTGTATCGGCTTCGCGGAACCGTCGATAGGCTGCCCGCTTCTCTTGGTCCCACACCGTGCCGACTTGTGCAGGGATGCTATCGACCGCTCGGAGGAGCGCTTTGGCGAGCACCCAATCTCGGTATCCGGTCGGCTCGCGAGACAGCCAAATCGGGCGACCGTCCGCGAGCATTTTGCGCAAGAAATCGTAATAGGCCGCGTCAATCTGCGGGCCCCATTCGGTGCCGTCGCCTCGGCCCTCCTGCTGTGCCTGGGGTACTTTGTACCGCAGCTCGGGCACACCATCGCCGCCATACAGGTCGGCCGCGGTGATGACATTCGGCGGCACGTATTGGCACAAGATGGCCGACATGCGGAACGTGTAGAGCTCACCGGCGATGTTGAGCGACCACACCACTGTCCAGCCCTCACCGAGGCTGTAGGTGGTGCCCGGTGAGCCTGCGGCGAGGGTGTAGGAAGCGACACCGCCGGACACCGAGACCGCGGCTCCCGAGACAAACGCCACATTATCGGGCCCGGTGATGGTGACCGTAGAGCCCGAAGCGGTCACCGCTACCAGCTCACCATCGGAGGTCCGGCGGATGGGTGCCTGGAGGGTCTGCCCGCCCGTACCGGCGACATCCCGATAGCCCTGCTCCAGCAGATAGGGGACCGGACGGTCCAGGGCATGTGTCTCGGTGCGGACGGCCATAGGCTATTCCGGGTCGGGGAGAACGATGTCCATCCGATTCAGGATGGCCGTAATCTCGTGGGTGTGGTGCTCGCGGGGCAAATGGACTGCACACTGCCGGACCACCATCCGCGCGTGGCCGCTGTCGTGAATGGACTCCGATACAATGCGGCGCTGGAGGGGCTCCACAGCGATACGGATTTGTAGGTCGGACAGTTCACGTCCCTCGTTGGCGAGCTCAATGAGAGCCCGTTGCATGAACGCGATGCGCCCGGCATCGTCCGACACCCAATCCACGCGGTGCCCGAGCTGTTGCGGTTGCTTCCATGCGTGCGTCCATTGGACGGCCGGTGCTCCGTAGATTGTCACCCCGTTCCACCGCTGGAGATAGGTGGAATCGGCCGCGCCGGTCCGAGGCACCCCGAACGCGAGACTATCCGCGCCCCAGTTGTGCGGGATGGCCACATAGCCTTCCATCTCAAGTTGCGACTGATAGCCGCGGCCGAGGTCTCCTCGACGATTGCCCGACAATCCGGGCGCGTGCCACGCGGTCGCCATCAGCGGCACGATTTTACCGTGGTGACATCCCAGCTTTGCCGGAGACACCATCCAGGTGAAAGGTCCCCGCCCCGGCCGGAGAACCAGCGGGCGCGACCCGAGCGAGGGGCCCGAGAGCCCGCCGGCAAGGGAGGGGACGGATGCGACAGCCGAGGACATGTCCCCGGACTGTGCTGATGTGTTTGCTCGGGTCGCCATTGCTGGCCTCCTGGGTGTCTATCAGACGGCGTAGCGGAGCATGGAGCCGCGTGCCTGCTCCTGAATCTGTGATGCAAGGTGCATCACAATATCAAACTGCGTCTCGCTGCCACCCTGCCGGAGCGCTTCCACGGTGTACCAACCACCGTCCGCCACCTGGATGGCCTCGGAGGGCAGCGGGACCCGCTTGTGCTTGGTCTGGATGCAGCCGGCCGAGATGATGGCGCCAAACCGGTCGGTGCCGTTGTCGTCGAGCTCACCGTTGAGGTAGAAATCGACGTCCCAGAAACGGCCCAGATAGGCGCCGGTCTGCGAGCTTTGGATGGCCTGCTGTGCCTGCGGAGCGAACTGGACAGCGCCACCGAGGCCCACGATGTCGGCCATGAGAGCTTTGGCGCCCACACTGTCAATGATGCCGAGGGCCTCACCGGTGTTGCCGCGGTCCTTGTGGTCGATGATGCCGTTTTGGATGGCCTGCCAGGTGAGAGCGGTCGCCGTGGTGCCGATTTCGTTGGTCAGGTTTGCGAAGTGGGCAACCACGGAGTCGACAAGGGTGTTGGTCCAGACCTGGAGGCCTTCGAGGATGACCATCGCGTACTGGTTGGGCGACAGCTCACCGCGAAGGAGGCCGGCCTGTACTGCGACGCCGAAATCCGACACCTTGCGACCGTAGGCGAGGCGCGCGGGGGTGATGGTGGTGCTGTTGGTGAGGCTGTAGTTGGTCGCGGTGGTGGCGGTGCCCTCGGCGACCGCTGCGGCCTTGCCGGTGCCGAACGAGAGCAGACCGACGGAGACACCGAGAGAGCCGAGCATCGGCCCCATGCCTTCGTCCATTGCGAGCATTTGCATCATGACCGGATGAGTCACGAGAGCATTGTTTTTGCGGGCAGCGTTGAGGGCTGCGACGATAGTACGGGGGCCGACTGCAATGTTTGCGTCGCCGACACCGGAGCCGGTGCGCCAAGGTCCTGCGGACATGCGTATCTCTCTTTGGGCCCATCAGGTGATACGCGGTTTTACGCCTCGGACGGCGACGCGGGCAACGGAGACAGCCTACACCGCCACCCGTGCCCCGTCAAACCTCACGAGGTCGGGAGCGCCGCAAGAAAGGCATCGAGCCCTTGGTCTACCGGA
>Ga0098074_1001146_pt1 | contig 14459 bp, 10 predicted proteins | sample 32_taG_FD_75064 | JGI IMG/M metagenome (GOLD analysis project Ga0098074, IMG submission 75064) | Marine viral communities from the Gulf of Mexico - 32_GoM_OMZ_CsCl metaG | ecosystem: Environmental > Aquatic > Marine > Oceanic | place: Atlantic Ocean: Gulf of Mexico | collected 2015-07-12
CCAGCCGCGAGGAGACCGATGCCTTCAAGCGAGAGCATGATGTAAAGACGACGCCTCAGACTTTCATCGACGGAAAGCGGATCGGCGGATACGACGCCTTGAAGGAATTCTTCGGCCAGCCTGTGAAGGACAAGGACAAGAAAACCTATAAGCCGGTCATCGCCATCTTCGCGTCGGCTGCGCTGATGGCGCTAGCTGTCAGCTGGGCCACCTATGGCAGCTTGCTGACCGTCCGCGCAGCGGAATGGTTCATCGCGATCAGCATGTGCATCCTGGCCATCCAGAAATTGCGGGATCTTGAGAGCTTTTCGAACTCATTTCTCGGCTACGATCTGCTGGCACGCAAATGGGTCAGGTATGCCGATATCTATCCGTTTGCGGAATTGCTGGCAGGCGTGCTGATGATTGCCGGCGCATTGATCTTTCTGGCGGCGCCGGTCGCCCTGTTCATCGGCACGATTGGTGCGGTATCAGTTTTCCGTGCGGTCTATATCGAGAAGCGAGACCTGAAATGCGCCTGCGTCGGCGGAGACAGCAATGTGCCGCTGGGCTTTGTCTCCCTGACCGAAAACCTGATGATGATCGCAATGGCTGTGTGGATGCTGGCCAAATAAGGCTCAGGTGCCGCGTGTATCGCCATACAGATGGATGTGCAGGCGGTCAGTGAAATTGTAGCCAGCTTCAAGACATGCCTCGGCAAGCCATGTTTCTCGCGCACGAAGTTCGGCGGGCGTACGGCCCTCGGGCATCAGCCATACGCGACCGGTGGGCATACCGGATTGTGCAACAAGGGCGTGAACTTCTGTGAGGTCTGACGGGTTTGCGACGACGATCTTGAAGTTCGCGCGCGGGTCGCTCGCATAGAAGTCGAGCACTTCGGGCCTGAGACGGATTGAGGCCGAATTGCCGGAATGGGCCAGCTTCGGCGAGACATTGAACTGGTCGATCAGCTCCGCCGCGAGACCAATAGGCTTGATCGTGCCATTGGTTTCGATCTCGATATAGAACTCTGGGTCGAAGGTTTTGAGATTTTGGATTAACTCACCGAGTTCGCGTTGTTGCAGCAAAGGTTCACCACCGGTGAAGATGATGCGGCGGCAAGGCTGGCTGATCAGTCTCTCGGTCAGGGCGTCGACAGATACATCGACGGTCTCTGCTGTGCGGTCGAATTTTTTCGGGGCGCCCGGCAGGTCATCGCGATGAGCAAACTCGGTCCCCAGAAAATTCCATGTATAGGCCGTGTCGCACCAGAGGCAGTGCAGGTTACACTGGGAAAAGCGCACAAATACACTCGGCTTGCCGGCCGAGACGCCCTCGCCTTGTAGCGAATGGAAAATCTCGGGCACGCCGGGCTCTGTGACGGCGAGGCGCATGTTTATTCTGCCGGGACCAGGCTGGTGGCCGACAGCCAGGAATCAAAGTCTTCCAGTGCGCGTACGGCCTGCGCGCGTTTCTTGGCGCGGCCCTTGTCCTTGCCGCGCAGGCGCTTGCCGTCGGGCCCGTGTTTGGGGAAATCGGTGATCTCAGGGAACAGGCCGAAATTCACGTTCATCGGTTGGAACGTCGCCTTGCCTTCAAGGTGTCCGCCGGTGATGTGGCGGATTAGCGAGCCGAGTGCGGTCGTCTCGGGCGGCGGCGCCAATGGACGGCCAAGGCGCTCTGCCGCGGCAAAGCGACCGGCGAGCAAGCCCATGCCCGCGCTTTCGACATAGCCTTCGACGCCGGTAACCTGGCCAGCAAAGCGCAAGCGCGGCAGGGTTTTCATGCGCAGCTGCTCGTCGAGCAGTTTCGGCGAATTCAGGAACGTATTGCGATGGATGCCGCCAAGCCGCGCAAACTCTGCTTTTTCGAGGCCGGGGATCATCCGGAAGATATCGGTCTGCGCGCCATATTTCAGCTTGGTCTGGAAGCCGACCATGTTCCACAAGGTGCCGTGGGCATTGTCCTGGCGCAGCTGGACGATGGCGTGCGCCTTGATGTCCGGCTGGTGTGGATTGGTCAGGCCGACCGGTTTCATCGGTCCGAATCGCAGCGTCTCGCGACCGCGCTCTGCCATGACTTCAATCGGCAGGCAGCCTTCAAAGTAAGGCGTGTTTTTTTCCCATTCCTTGAACTCGGTCTTCTCGCCCGAGATCAGCGCGTCGATGAAGGCATTGTACTGGTCTTCATCCAGCGGGCAGTTGATATACGCCGCTGTGTCACCGCCGGGTCCGGGCTTGTCATAGCGGCTCTGGCGCCAAGCCTTGGTCATGTCGACGGAGTCGAAATAGACGATTGGCGCGATGGCGTCGAAGAAAGCGAGATCATCCTCGCCAGTATGGGCGTGGATGGCTTCCGCGAGCTTGAGCGAGGTGAGCGGCCCGGTGGCCACGATCACGCTGTCCCAGTCTTCGGGCGGGATACCGTCGATTTCCTCGCGGATGATGGTGACGTTCGGATGGGCTTCCAGCTTGGCAGTGACAGCTTCTGCAAAACCTTCGCGGTCCACGGCCAGCGCGCTGCCGGCGGGCACTTGGTGCTCGGCTGCCGTATGCATGATCAGGCCATTCGCGCGGCGCATTTCCTCATGCAGCACGCCGACGGCATTCGAGACGTGATCGTCCGACCGGAACGAATTGGAACAGACCAGCTCCGCCAGTTTGTCGGTCTGGTGCGCATCAGTGCCTTTGACGCCGCGCATTTCGTGCAAGATGACGGGCACGCCTGCATTTGCGGCCTGCCAGGCGGCTTCCGACCCGGCCATGCCGCCGCCGATAATATGAATGGGTTTGATGCTCATGGGCCGGATGTGCGGGGCGACGGCCCCTCCGTCAAGATGGCGTTTGCCGTGATTCCTCGTGGCGAGCGCGCGGTGAGGCGTGTAAGGAGTCGGATATGACTCGTGACCTCTCCATTCCCAGCCTTGTTTCAGAGGCTTGGTCCCTTGCGCTGAAAGCGGCGCGGCCCAGCTTGGTCATCATGCTGGCCCTGATTGTGGCAGGCGGGGTTTACACGTTCGCCGTGGGACCTGGGTCTTCAATGGGCGATGCAGCGCCGGCCATTGCTGCGCTGGTCGTGTTCGTAGTCGGCATCGAATTTTCGCTAGTTGTGTACCGCGCCATGCTGGACACCGGGACGGGAGACCGATTGCGCCTCGCCCATGCAAATCTGGCGATCTACGTGGCATTCCTGTTTGTGGGTGTCTTCATCGGGTTCTTCCTCCTGATTCTGCCCGGAATCCTGCTCAAGGCTTCCGGTCGGGTGGATGTTGATGCGGAGACGCCACCAGAAGTCGTGCAGGCCGCGCTGATCGACATGCTGCCGACCGCTTATGGCGCGGTGCTGATCCTTGCCTGTCTGGCGGGTGCAGCCATACTGTTCTTCATGGCATTGCGTCTGTTGCTGGTTGGCGCTGCAACGGTTGCGACGGGCCAGACACTGGTGTTTCGCACATGGCCATGGACCAAGGGCCACGCTGTGAAACTCGGTCTCGCGGGACTGGCGACACACATCCTGCCATTTGCTGTGGCGGTTCTGATCAACTGGACCTTGCGGGATATCTGGGGCGATAGCGCCATTGGGGCCTTCCTGTCAGGCGCGATTGGCATGGCCCTGCTGGTGCCGTTCCTGCTTGGCGGACATGGCCTGGCGGTGGCCACCCTGCACCAGCTGCACCCTGGTGCCGAGCCAAGCGAATGATTGCACCTGTCATCTAAATCGTCCTATCCTGACGCCTGATAAGCAGTTCAGGGGGGCTCTGCCACATGCCAAGCCGGTTTTCATTTGATGGCGCGCTGATGTTCGCGTTCCGTGCGGCGCATGTGCGGAGCTTTCTCTGGGTCTTTCCTCTCGCCTTTGCCGGTGTGTTCACCCTGTTCAGCTTGGCGATCCTGATTTTCGCCAAAGACGATTTTTTACAAGTATTCCAGACCATAGAAATGCTGGAGCAGGCCTCGGTCGGTCGGGGGGACCCTCAAGCCGTATTCGCCGCGATATTGGGTGCGATGGAGCCACTGGTCGGGTGGGCGGTCTTCGCCATGCTCGGCAGCTGGATCATCTGGGCAATGTTCGAAGCCGCGTCGCAACGGCGATATGTTCGCGATGAGCGATTTTCCCTCGGTTTCGGAGGGGATGAAATACGAATGATGGCGGTCGGACTCTGTTGGGCCGTGATGCAAACCCTGTTCATCATTGTACCAGTGCTCATGTTCTTTGGGGCCGTGTCCACGGCAGTGGGGCTTGCGGCCGATGGCGTTACCGAGTCACAGATCGCGAGCCGCGTCGTGGGTACGATCCTGGGTGCATTCGGGCTCTGGATCGTGCTGTTTTTTTTCTACGCGTTTTTCGCGACGCGGCTGGCACCGTGTTTTGGTCTCACCATAAAAGACAAGGCTTTCCGGTTTTTCGATGCCTGGAACGTGTCGCGTGGCCGGTTTTGGCCAATCCTCGGTGCATATCTCATCCTCACCATCGTGGGCGGAATCGTCGTCAGCATCGCCGACCAACTGCTCCAGTTGCCTATGATGTTCATGATGGCGCCAGCATTTGAGAATGTTCAGACTGGCGATGACATTGCCGCAGCCTTCATGAGCAGTGGGGTGATCGTGGTGTTGGCCGTCTACCTGATCGCGCGCCTGTTCCTGTCGGGGCTGCTCATGCATATCGCTGGCGCGCCGGCTGCGTTTGCGGCGAGGCATGACCCGCGCGGCAGTGTGGACGATACGTATCGTGTGGATACTTTCAGCTAAAGAGAGGGCGAGCTGATGAATACTCTGGAATTTTCAGTCGGGAATGCGATGGGGCACTTCCGCAAAACCGGGGGACCGAAAGGGTTTCTCTGGAAGTATGCGTTGGCATACGCGCTGATCGGAATTGTTGTGCAGGGGCTCAGCCTCTACCTCATGGCGCCCATCTATGGTGCTGCGTTCAATCCCATCGTCATGGAAGATCCCGACATGATGGATCAGGTGATGCTGGAGAATATGGGCCGGGTGGCGCTCGGCTATCTGGTCTCTTTTGTCTTTGGTATCCTGATGTGGATCATGTTCGAAGCCGCCAGCCAGCGTCGCTACATGCGCGCCGACGGGTTCAGCCTGAAGCTTGGCGGTGATGAAGGCCGCCTGTTCGTGGTCGGCCTGTTCTGGTTCGGTCTGCTGATCCTGCTTTATATAGGGATGTTCATATTGATGATGATCCCCATGATCATCGGAGCCGCCGCGGGCGGTGATGGCGCCTTGGCCGCCGGAGCTGTGGCGGTGATTGTCATGCTTGCCTACATGGTGTTCGCAATATGGGTTGCTGTGCGCTTCTCACCCGCGGCCGCCATGACCATTCGGGATCGCAAGATTCGGTTCGGCAGTGCGTGGCGCGCCACCAAAGGCAAGGTGTGGACGTTGATCGGCAGCTGGCTGATCCTGGCGCTGATCATGATGGCGATCATCTTTGTCTTGTATCTGGTCTTCGCGGTGACCGCTGTCCTGGCGTTGATGCCGGTCATGCAGAGCGGATCGGACGATCCGGCCGCGATACTTGCTGCCTTTGCATCGCCGGGGTTCATCATCCCCGCGATTTTCTTCGGGCTGATCTATATGGGGCTGGCTGGCATCATGATGCATGTGTTCGGTGGCCCCGCAGCGCTGGCTGCGAAGACCGACCCGAACTGGACGGACACGGCGGCGATCAACGAAACCTTCGTCTAGCGCGACAGGCGATTACTTGGCAGGGCTCGGCGTGCGGGATTTCCGCTTTGCCGGGCTCTTGGCTTTTGGCGTTGCCTTGGTTGCGGCCTTTGCAGGGGCCTTGGTCTTCGGCCTAGCTGCAGCTTTGGCTTTCGCAGGCGCCTTTGCGGCGGCCTTTTTCGGTTTGGCGGCAGGCTTTGCCTTGCTCGTGCCTTCGGCTCGCAATCGCTTGTTGCGCGCGGCGCGGCGCTCGTCCTGACGTCGGAACGTCTCGGCGAGGTGTTTACCGGTCCAACTGTCGGTGCAGGCAGCAATATCTTCCGGTGTGCCATAAGCGACGAGTTCGCCGCCGCCATCGCCGCCTTCAGGACCGAGGTCCAGCACCCAGTCCGCCGTTTTCACCACATCCAGATTGTGCTCGATCACGACGACCGTGTTGCCGGTGTCGACGAGGGAGTGCAGCACTTCGAGAAGCTTGCGAACGTCCTCGAAATGCAGGCCGGTCGTCGGTTCGTCGAGAATGTAGAGCGTCTTGCCGGTGGCGCGCTTGGAGAGTTCCTTGGCGAGCTTCACCCGCTGGGCTTCGCCGCCCGACAAAGTCGTCGCCTGCTGGCCGACTTTCACATAGCCAAGGCCGACCTGGTTCAACGTGTCGAGCTTGGTCGAAATCGCAGGCACGGCGGAGAAGAATTTCGCGGCGTCTTCCACGGTCATGTCCAGCACGTCGGCAATCGACTTGCCCTTGAACAGGACTTCCAGCGTCTCGCGATTGTAGCGCTTGCCCTTGCAGGTTTCGCACGTGACATAGACGTCTGGCAGGAAATGCATCTCGATCTTGATGACGCCGTCGCCCTGACAGGCTTCACAACGCCCACCCTTCACGTTGAAGCTGAACCGGCCAGGTGCGTAGCCGCGCGCCTTGGCCTCGGGCAGTCCGGCAAACCAGTCGCGGATCGGGCCGAAGGCACCGGTATAAGTGGCCGGGTTAGAGCGCGGTGTACGGCCAATCGGGCTCTGGTCAATGTCGATGACCTTGTCGAGATGCTGCAGGCCTTCAAGGCTTTGGTACGGCTGTGGCGGGCTGGACGCGCCGTTCAGCTTGCGAGCCAGTGCTTTGTAGAGCGTTTCGATGATCAACGTGGATTTGCCGCCGCCGGAGACGCCCGTGATGCAGGTGAAGCTGCCAAGCGGGATCGTGGCGTCGACATTTTTCAGATTGTTGCCGGTGGCCCCCTTCAGGGTCACCTTGCGCTTGGCTTTCTCGACCGGACGGCGCGTCGGAATCGGGATTTCCTTGGTGCCGTTCAGATAGTCTGCTGTCAGGCTTTTCGGACTGGCCATCACCTCATCGGGCGTGCCCTCGGCAATGATCTGGCCGCCATGCACACCTGCGGCCGGTCCCATGTCGATAACATGGTCAGCGGTCAGGATAGCATCCTCGTCATGTTCCACGACGATCACGGAGTTTCCAAGGTCACGTAGGCGTTTCAGCGTTTCCAGCAGGCGATCATTGTCGCGCTGGTGCAGGCCAATGCTCGGCTCGTCCAGCACGTAGAGCACGCCGGTCAGGCCGGAGCCGATCTGGCTGGCGAGCCGGATGCGTTGGCTCTCCCCGCCAGACAGCGTGCCCGAGGCGCGGCTGAGCGTGAGGTATTCCAGGCCGACATCATTGAGGAAGTCGAGCCGGTCATTGATTTCCTTCAGGATGCGTCCGGCGATCTCATTCTGCTGTTTCGTCAGCGACTTGTGAACGGCAGCGAACCAGTCATGTGCCTGCTTGATCGAGAAGACCGAGGCGTCGGAAATGTCGAGACTGTCGATCTTCACCGCCAGCGCTTCAGGTTTCAGACGCTTGCCACCGCAGGCCGGGCAGGGTGCGGCTGCCTGAAATTTCGCGATCTCGTCACGCACCCATTGGCTGTCGGTTTCGCGATAGCGGCGCTCAAGGTTCGGGATGACGCCTTCGAACGTCTTCTTCACCTCATAACGGCGCATGCCGTCATCGTAGACAAAATTGATTTCTTCTTCGCCCGTGCCGAACAGGATCATCTGGTGGATGTCCTCCGACAATTTGTTCCAGGGCTTCTTCAGGTCAAATCGGTAGTGCGCCGACAAGGCCTGCAGAGTCTGGGTCTGGTAGGGTGAGGTCGATTTGGCCCAGGGCGCGATCGCACCGTTCAGCAGGTCAAGATCCTTGTCCGGAACAACCAGTCCGGCATCCACCTTCAATTGCTGTCCGAGGCCGTCACAGGTCGGGCAGGCCCCGAAGGGATTGTTGAACGAGAAGAGGCGGGGTTCGATTTCAGGGATTGTGAAGCCGGAGACCGGGCAGGCGAAATTGGCGCTGTAGGTGATGCGCTTCGGCTCGGTCTCGCCGTCTTCGAGATCGGCATATTCGCCGATAGCGATGCCATTGGCGAGTCCGATCGCCGTCTCGAAACTTTCGGCGAGGCGCTGTTCCATGCCCTCGCGCACGACGATCCGGTCGACCACGACGTCGATGTCATGCTTGAATTTCTTGTCCAGTTTGGGCGGGTTTTCCAGTTCGTGAAACTCGCCGTCGACCTTGACCCGCTGGTAGCCATTCTTGAGCAATTCGGCGAATTCCTTGCGGTACTCCCCTTTCCGGCCACGGACGATAGGCGCCAGCAGGTAGAGCCGCGTGCCTTCGGGCAGTTCCATTGTGCGGTCGACCATCTGGCTGACGGTCTGGCTCTCGATGGGCAGGCCGGTGGCTGGCGAATAAGGGATGCCGACGCGTGCCCATAGCAGGCGCATGTAGTCGTAAATCTCGGTGACCGTACCAACAGTCGAGCGCGGGTTCCGGCTGGTCGTCTTCTGCTCAATCGAGATAGCGGGCGACAGGCCCTCAATGCTCTCTACATCCGGCTTCTGCATCAGCTCCAGGAACTGGCGCGCATAGGCCGAAAGGCTCTCGACATAACGGCGCTGGCCTTCGGCATAGATCGTGTCGAATGCCAGCGAGGATTTGCCTGATCCAGACAGGCCGGTCATCACGACCAGCTCGCCGCGGGGGATATCCACGTCGACATTCTTGAGATTGTGTTCCTTGGCGCCGCGCACGCGGATGAAGGGAGACTCTGCCATTGACGGGCTCTCTGCTGGATTGATGCTCGTTTCGCCAGCGAAACGGGACTAAATATCTGCTAGGTCCTATGTGTGCCTTGAGTCCAGCTTGACGACAAGAACAAAATGTGAACATACAGCGGGCGCTGCTTTTTCATGCCGAAGGCGGGGGAATTTTCACCGCAGCGGGCGACACACCGCCTTGAGCAGAGTAAAAGCGGATTCGAATCGAAAGCGAAACAGACCGGAGCGGAGTTGGAACCATGGCAGGATCAGTGAACAAGGTCATTCTTGTCGGAAATGTTGGACAGGACCCGGAAGTCCGCCAGTTCCAGAATGGCGGCCAGGTCGCCAGCTTCTCGCTCGCCACGTCCGAGACGTGGAAGGACAAGAATACGGGCGAACGCAAGGAAAAGACCGAATGGCATCGCGTTTCGGTTTTCAGCGAAGGCCTTGTCCGCGTTGTCCAGAATTATATCAAAAAGGGCTCCAAGCTCTATATCGAGGGCCAACTCGAGACCCGCAAATGGCAGGACAAGGATGGCCAGGATCGCTACACGACTGAAGTCGTGCTGCGCGGCTTCAATTCCACGCTGACCATGCTGGACAGCCGTAATGAAGGCGGTGGCCGGTCGTCCGGCAATGATTTCGGCGGCTATCAGGGGCAGGCCGGCGCGCCGCGCCAGATGAGCGGTCCGCAGGAAAGTTTCAGCCAGGACCTCGACGACGAGATCCCGTTCTAGCGCTATGCGGGCAGGCTGGCATCCTGCGCACTGGTTGGCGGCGACTGTGGTCGCCTTACTGGGCGCATGCCAGTCTCCGCTGATCGTCCCGGTCGGAAATCTTGATTCTGTCCTTGCCAGCGAATCCCTGACGCCGGATACAGCGGCGCTCGTCGTCTACCGGCTTGAAGACAGTCGAACATGGACCACCAGCGGTGAGCGGCCATCTGAGCGTTTCGTGGCCGCATCGACCTCCAAGATCCCGCACACGCTGATTGCCTTGGAGACAGGCGCTGTCAGCGGCCCCGATGAATGGTTTGAGTGGGATGGTGAGACGCGGTTCTTGCCGGGGTGGAATGAAAGTCAGGATTTCGCTTCGGCCTTCCAGCGTTCCACGGTGTGGATTTACCAGACGGTCACGCCGCGTATCGGCAATGTCGCGCTGAGCACTTGGCTCGCGCGCTTTGGCTATGGGAACGCTGACACGGGCACCGAGGATGATATTCAGACCTATTGGCTGAAGGGCCCGCTGAAGACCTCCGCGCGGGAGCAAGCCGTGTTTCTCGCGAAACTGTCTGCCCGCACTTTGCCGCTTTCGGCGCGGACCTATGAGCAGGCGATTCCGATGATGCTCGCCGAGGAGGGTGATGGCTGGTCGATCCATGCCAAGACGGGTTGGAAGAGTGTGCCCGGTGAAACGGATATCGGCTGGTATGTTGGCTGGCTGGAACAGACCGAAGGTGGCGCTCCGGGTACATATACATTCGCGTTCAATCTGGACATGAACGCTGAAAATCCGGCACTGAAAACGCGCAGAGAGGCGGTCCGCAAAGCGCTCGAAACCATCGGGGCGCTGAGCCCTGCTTCCGAGACCCCGTTTTAGGGCGATTTCGCCCGTATTTACTGCTATTTTGGCCCTGTCGCATTTGTTTCAATCATGGCGGGATGCTAGACATGTTCCTGTATCGGAACAGGTGATTCCCGTTAATTTCACCGTAGCCAGGACGAATTCTCCATGAGCGACGACACAACTCCGCCAGACGACCCGGAAACGCCAGAAAATGGCGGTGAGGGCAGCGCGTTCCTTCCGGACGGCATTGAGCTGATTTCTATCGAATCCGAGCTGAAAAGCTCCTATCTCGACTATGCGATGAGCGTCATCGTGAGTCGGGCACTACCGGATGTGCGGGATGGTCTGAAACCTGTTCATCGCCGCATTCTCTATGCGATGAACGAGGGCGGCAATACGCCCAGCAAGCCGTACAAGAAATCTGCAAATATCGTCGGCGCGGTGATGGGTAACTACCACCCGCACGGTGACTCTGCGATCTATGACGCGCTGGTGCGCATGGCCCAACCATTCTCGATGGGCGTGACGCTCGTTGACGGTCAGGGCAATTTCGGCTCGATCGACAATGATCCACCAGCCGCCATGCGTTATACCGAAAGCCGCATGACGAAGGAGGCGACCTATCTGCTCGCCGATATCGACAAGGATACGGTCGACTTCCAGGACAATTACGACGGATCCCAGAAAGAGCCGATTGTCCTGCCGGCGCAGTATCCGAACCTGCTGGTCAATGGTGCTGGCGGCATCGCGGTCGGTATGGCGACGAATATCCCGCCGCACAATCTGGGCGAAGTGATCGACGCGACACTGGCAATCATCGAAGACCCGACGCTGGATGAAGACGCCCTGCTCGAAATCGTCCCTGGTCCTGACTTCCCGACCGGCGGCCAGATCATGGGCATGTCCGGCAGCCGCAAGGCGATGACCACCGGCCGCGGCAGCGTGATCATGCGCGCCAAGACCGATATCGAAGAAGCCAAGAATGGCCGTCAGGCCATTATCGTGACCGAAATTCCCTATCAGGTGAACAAGGCCGCGATGATTACAAAGATCGCGGAACTCGTGCGTGACAAGCGCATCGAAGGCATCGCTGACCTGCGGGACGAATCCGACCGGAACGGCATTCGTGTTGTGGTCGAACTGAAAAAGGATGCGAGCGCGGAAGTGGTGCTGAACCAGCTCTTCCGTTTCAGCCAGATGCAAACCAGTTTCGGCGTCAACATGCTGGCCCTGAATGGTGGTCGCCCGGAGCTGATGAACCTGCGCAAAGTGCTCGATTGCTTTGTGGCTTTCCGTCAGGAAGTCGTGGTTCGCCGCACCAAGCACGAATTGAACAAGGCACGCGACCGCGCCCACGTCCTTGTCGGCCTGGCCATGGCCGTGGCCAACATAGACGAAGTCATTCGCATCATACGCTATTCGCCCGATCCGAATGCAGCCCGCGAAGCTCTGCTCGAGAAAGCTTGGCCGATCATGGATATGGGCCCGCTGCTGGATCTGATCGCGGACCGCCGGACCCGCAAGGGCGACGGCGACACGATCTATCTGTCCGATGAGCAAGCGCGCTCCATTCTTGCGCTGCAGCTGTCCCGTCTGACGGGCCTCGGCCGTGACGAGATTGGCAATGAAGCCAAGGGTCTGTCCGAGAAGATCGAGGAATTCCTCAGCATTCTGCGGTCGCGCCAGCGCGTTCTGGACATCATCAAGGGCGAGCTCTCTGAAGTTAAAGAGAAATTCGCTGTTCCACGTCGGTCGGAATTCGCCTTTGGCGGCATCGACATGGAAGACGAAGACCTGATCGAGGTCGAAGACATGGTCGTGGCCGTGACGCATGGCGGCTACGTCAAGCGTACCCCGCTCTCGACCTATCGTACGCAACATCGGGGCGGCAAGGGCCGCTCGGGCATGAACATGAAGGACGAGGACTTCGTCGTGGACGTGTTCTCGGCGACCACGCATACTGAAGTCCTCTTCTTCTCCTCGGCCGGCATGGTCTACAAGGAGAAGGTCTGGCGCTTGCCGATTGGTGGGCCGAACTCGCGCGGCAAGGCGCTGGTCAATATCTTCCCACTGGCCGCCGATGAGCGTATCGAAAGCGTCATGCCGCTGCCGGAGGACGATGAGTCCCGCAATGAGCTGGACGTCATGTTCGCGACGAAGACCGGCACGGTCCGCCGTAACAAGTTGTCAGATTTCACTCGCGTGAACCGCAACGGCAAGATCGCGATGAAGCTGGAAGATGATGACGGCATCGTGTCAGTGAAGATCTGTTCCGAGAAGGACGATATCCTGCTGACCACAGCGCTTGGCCAGTGTATCCGCTTTGCCGTTCCGGATGTACGTGTCTTTGCGGGGCGCAATTCGACCGGTGTCCGGGGCATCCGTCTGGGTGAAGGAGATGAAGTGATCTCCATGGGCATCCTGCGTCATATGGACGTTACGTCGGAAGAAGCGCGCGGCTATCTGAAGCATGCCGCCGCGATGCGCCGCGCTGCGACGGGCGAGGAAGAGGAAGTCTCGGACGATGATGGCGAAGAAGCCGTCGACGAGGCTGCCTTGAGCGCTGAACGCATTGCCGAACTTGGCGCCGCCGAGGAATTCATCCTGACCATTGCCGATGACGGCATGGGCAAGCGCTCGTCGGCCTATGACTACCGTGTCACCGGGCGCGGCGGCAAAGGCCTTGTCGCCCAGAATATCTGGGGACGCGACAAGAAGCAGGGGCCGGTCAAACAGGTTGCGCAATCCTTCACGGTGGGCGACGGCGATCAGGTCATGCTGGTCACCAATGCAGGCCAGCTGATCCGCACGCCTGTTGAGCAGATCCGCATCGCCGGTCGGTCGACGGGGGGCGTCTGGGTGCTCCGCACAGCCGAAGGCGAACGCGTGGTTTCTGTCGCACGGCTTGTGGAAGACGCTGAAACCGCTATGGATGATGCCGAAGATGCGGGAGACTAAATCCCGTACGTAAATCGGACCTGAAAGGCGGGGAGGACAGGCTTTTGCATCGCGTTGGACTATATCCAGGAACATTCGACCCGCCGACGAACGGCCATCTTGATATCATTGGCCGCGCCCGCAAGCTGGTGGACACGCTGATTATCGGCGTGGCGATCAATGAAGCCAAGAAACCCCTGTTCCCGCTACAGGAGCGTGTCGACATGGTGCGGTCGGAGTGCGCCAAAATGAACGGACCGGGCCTGGCCGATATTAAGGTCATGCCGATGCATGGATTGCTCATGAAGTTCGCCGAGGCTTGTGAAGCACACATTATCGTGCGCGGCCTGCGCGCGGTTCAGGATTTCGAATACGAATTCCAGATGACCGCCATGAACGAGCAACTGAATCCCGACATTGAAACCGTGTTTCTGATGGCCGATGTTAGGCATCAGGCCGTGGCCTCTCGGCTCGTGAAGGAAATCGCGAGCCTGGGCGGAGATATCACGCCGTTTGTAACGCCCGACGTAAAACGGGCCCTGCTGGAGAAGTATGAAAAATGAAGTTTGCCGCTTTCGCGCTTGCCGCTTCCGCCATCGCCCTGACAGCCACGGCCGATACCACAGAAAGCGCAGCGCCAGCGGAAGACGCCCCGGCAACTTATACGGTTGAAGACGCCAAGGCCGATAGGGCCAGCTGGCGTGCCGTGGACCCAGAGCGCCTGTTCATTTTCAATACCAACAAGGGGCGCATCCTGATCGAAGCGTTCCCGGAAGTTGCTCCCAAGCATTTCGAGCAGTTCTCCACCATTATCCGGTCTGGCGATTATGCGGGCACCAAGTTCCATCGCGTGATCGAAGGTTTCATGGCGCAAGGTGGCGACATTCGCGCCATCAATGGTGTGGGCTCTGGCCTGCCGGGCATCGAAGCTGAATTCACGTTCCGCCGCAATCCGGAGGAGATGCCGCTGGATTATGCGATTGGTGAGCGCGACGACGCAGACAATGGCTATATCAACGGCTTTCCGATCGCGACCCGCCCGCTTTGGCTGGCTCAAGACCTCGGGAACGAAACCATCGAAAGCTGGATCCCGCATTGCGCGGGCGTGGTGTCTACTGCGCGCCTTGGCAATGATGTGAACTCCGGCAATTCGCAATTCTTCCTGATGCGTGGACATACCGAACATCTCGACAAGCAGTACACCGC
>Ga0098074_1001147_pt1 | contig 14450 bp, 14 predicted proteins | sample 32_taG_FD_75064 | JGI IMG/M metagenome (GOLD analysis project Ga0098074, IMG submission 75064) | Marine viral communities from the Gulf of Mexico - 32_GoM_OMZ_CsCl metaG | ecosystem: Environmental > Aquatic > Marine > Oceanic | place: Atlantic Ocean: Gulf of Mexico | collected 2015-07-12
GAAGGACCTGTACCATCAAATTTATCTACATTCCAGTTTTCTTGATCTACAGAAGTATTAACACCGGAAGATCTAATTGTAAATCTTAATGTTTTTCCCAAATTAACACCTTCAGGTGATAATGATCCTATAATCTGCCTTTCAAAATAAATTCCATTATTATCATCAAAGTATCCAACTCTAGAATATTTATTATCACCAACACCACCTGTAGGTTCACTAAAACTAAAAGTCATTAAAGCAAGTAAAGATTTACCTGGTTGATATGGAAATCTTCTGTAAGTTTGACGAATACTTAAACCACCGGGACCTGATCCAGAATTTAAAGTAACAGTAGATTCATTTGCATTATAATCAATACTCCCACCTTGACCAACTACTTCATTAAACTGAGGATCTTTTTGGTATCTATTTTGACTATCAAAAAGTGTATATGGTTCTGATACTCTTATTCTATCAAAAGCATCCTTACTAGATGATGTGATACCGCCTCCACCACTATTTTGAATACTTGTATTAATAGTATTCAAACGATTTATCATTTGGCTATGCCAAGTATACTCATTAGGTTTCTGACCGTAGCCATTTAAATAAAACCTTCTTTTAGGATCAAGTGTCATGTTGTTATCTTTATATCTATAAGATAACAAATATTACTGATTAATTCAAATTAATCAAGGTTTTAAACTGGAGGATTTTCAGTTATAGGATATAACAAATTTTTCATACCGGGTCTCCAATATGCTTTTTCATTTGCTTCACCTTCATTAATAACATAAAATCCTATCTTATTGATATTTGCAGTTTCGGTATCACCGAGTAGAATAGTGTACTCATATGTATTACATACATTAAAACTACCAATCATTTTTTCTTCTAACACTAATTGTGTAAGTGTGCTAGCATAAATCAAATTGTGTATTTCTTGCTTTGTCATGATTAATTATTTTCAATTGTTCCAATAATATAAAATGTGCTTGGGGTATTTTGATTGGCGTATTCGGTGGAGATGTAGTCGGGTGATAGTCCATCAGACCTCATATACCCAATAGATACTTCCATTTGTTCTATTGCTGTCAAATCTCTTTGCAAGTTATTAATATATGGTGCTTGAATGCTTGTTGATGTGTTGTTATTTGTTTTATCAGTACTTGAGCCATCAGTAATACCATCAACATATATGTACGTACCAGTGTTACTATCAAAAACTGCTTTAATTAAATGATATGTATTATCTGCATAATTGCCTGTTGATGTTATATTTGTTGTTACGGCATTAGCAGCATCAAATCTAATAAATCTTACATTTCCTGTTGTTGCATCGACTCTAAATTGGAACAACCTTGTACTGCCGTCAGCAGCAATTAAATGTGTTTGGTTTAATGATTGTATTTTTGCCCATATTGAAAGCGTGTATGCGTTTTGTAAAAAAGATAAATCCCTTGATCCCGTACCACCAACGTACTCATCATTGCCGTCAAATTGCCATGCACTGCCAATATTTCCGTTAATCTTATCGTTAGATACCCAACTTCCTACTGCCGTTCTTTCAAATTGTCCGCCTGTCAAATCAGTCAGTTGTGGTGCGCTTCCACTTGGGTCTTGCTCAAAATCCCAAAACGCTTCATAGTCTTGGAAGGTAGCATTTCTACCATATGTTGAAGTTGTACTATAACTTGTAGCAGAACTATTACCAAAGTATATATATACTGTTGTATTAACTGTACTACTCAATGTACCTGCATATCTTACCCACAGTGTACCTGTTTCGGCAATAGTATCAATACTTCCTACATAATTTTCTAATTCTGTTATACCATCATTAGTAGTGATTCTAATATCACCACCATCGGATTTAACATTAGAAAAAAATGTGCTTGGTAAATCACTTAAATCAATATATAATAAATAATCTGTAAGATCAGCTGAAACATTAGAACTATCAATAGTAACAGGGTATCTAAACGACCAATCACATATAGCATTACCATCAGCAAACGTTCCAGATGGAAATGTGCAAGAAGATTTTTTTGATGAAGCTAATATCCCTACTATTAGACTCATGATAAATCCCCAATTAAATACCACTCATCTGTTCCATGCTTAATTAATGTAGCGGCACTATATTGATTTGTTAAATTATTTAAAGCTCCTGCTGAGTCTAATAATACTCCAACGTCAGCTACTATTGATGTTTGACCAGCACCAATTTGAATTATGTCAATCTTTGTTCCTATTGGAAATGGAACAGATCCATTACTAGGAATTAATATAATATTCGGACCTCCGTTATTCATTCTAATCATCTTACCTCTATCTTGTAAAATAAGAGTATAAGGTGTAACAGTTTGTGTATTAAATGTAACAGTTTCTCTTAGTACACCATCGATTTCTAAATCACTACCAATCTTTGCTGTACCGTTTACTTCAAAATTAAAACCAGATGATAAAGCTGTATTAACTAATACAGAACCCGCCGGATTCATTAATATATCTCCAACATTAGACAAAGAGATATTATTCTGAGAATATACTAATACGTCTTGAGTTGATTGTTCTAATAGAATCCCGGTGTTGTTAAAAGGTGCATCCAGGTAGAGATAAATATCATTATTAGACCATACACCAAAACCGCTTATAGAATTACCTAAAAGACCAAAGTTTAATTGATATGTTTCTTGACCACCAATTAAAACATTTTCTAAAAGATCACCATTCCATCTAACATTAGTACCAGTTAATGTTAAACCAGAGTCAAAAGTATAATTAGAATAACCGGCAGCAGCAAGTGTTGACCACTCACCGGTACCGTCACTATTCCAAAATCTTACTCTACTATTAACGTCTACCATTAGTTAGATTTTACATTAGGGTCAACAAATAATCCAGTGCTTGCTATTAAGTTTGTTCCATCATAAGCACCGTTAGACCATATATCAGACAAAGCTTTGTATGTTAAAGTACCGGATTGTTGTTTTAATGCTTTAGCACCAAGTGCAACCGCATCTGAATGAAGCTTAATAACACAATCTTTTAATTCTACAGAACCATTAGCATTAGTGTTTTCTGTTCTAATACCATGTGCATTAGCTGTAGTGTTTAAATTTATAAACTCTGTATTATAAGCAATCAATTTATTATTTGCATTAGAGCGAAGATTAACAATTGGTAGATTAGCTACTGCTTCATATTTAACAACACAATTTCTCATTATTACTACACCCCCAGCATTACCAACATGACCAATATCTATTGGAGCACGTACTGTTGAAGTGCATTCTAACCTACAACCAACTAACTCTATTGTACCTGATTCTGGAGCAATCACTCCTGTATAGTTAGCTACACCGTTATCAGCTCTTATATAAGTGTCTTGGATATAAATATACCCTCCAGAATTAGAACCAAATGAGTTTTCATTTGCATTAGTTGAATAAGACTGACTGTAGTTTGCCTTATAATAGATACGTCCCGCGTTAGTATTTGCAATACGTGTACGAACTTTTACATGATTACCAACAAAATAAATAATACCACCAGACTCTTGCTGTATCAAATACCAGTTGTCAGCATTGACATCTACAGTATTTTTTACATTGATGTAGTAAGTACCTCTACCATATATAGCATCTTTACTCGTAGAGAAAGATGTTTGATACATTTCATTAGCTTCTACATGAACTACTGTTCCTGCATTAATATTATAAAACCATCTTCCATTTGCTGTCGTAATTCTATCAGCTACAATATCATATCTTATGGCAATATTATTATCTAACCACATGTCAGCATTACCATTACCTTGTAAAATAGAACCAGGTAAACCATAATATGTAACACCGTCTTTTCCTAAATTAGAAATAAGATGTGTACCTGGTCTAAATACAATTGTTTGTCCTGCAGTAACTGCAGCTTCTGCAGCATTAGCTGTTGCAAATGGTTTTGCCGGGTTTTCTACTTCTCCTGTTAAATCATCACCATAAGTAGTATCTACAAATGCTGTATTCTGAACTCTTAGCATTGAGTTTGTTGTGACATCAATACATGTTCCGGAATCATTAAAACTCAAACTACCATCAGAAGATAGTAAAGATTTAAATCTTAATACTTCACCTACTTTATCAGCATATAAACCTACACCGCCGCAATCAATATTTTGAGCAGCATTTGGTTCTGCTGTTGTATTAAACTCTATATAGTTACCATCAGGACTTAACTGTATATCTAAGTTTAAAGAAAGTGATTTTAATTTTCTTAAACTTACAAAGCACTCTCCTGTAGCAGGATCAATAGATTTTTCTTTAAATATACCCGGCCAAGTTAAATCTTCAGCAGGAGTATTGATAAAATCACAACTATCAAACTTAACTGCTAAATCTATTGCTTTTATAAGTTTAACATTCTTATATGGTATAGGAGAAGCAATACCTGTTATTTCAGGTTCTTCATGAATACCAACAACAATTACATCATGAGGCTTCAACTCCTTGATGTATTGCTTTCTTTTTATTAGACTTAATATGTCGGTTAGTATATTCATTATTCAGAGTGTGTCCAACCGCCCATTTTATATTTCTGCATAGATTTTTTAGGAGACATAGAACCACCATACTTATATGAAGGTCTCATTCTTTCTCCACCCATTCTCATCTTCATTTCGATCTCATCAACCATATCCATAGTTCCCCCATTCTGCATCATTTTAAGAAGCATTTTTTCTCCACCTTTCTTCATATAACCCATTTTATTACGAACAGGTGTTGGGAGTTTAGCAAGACCTTTGTTTCCTTTTGGTACGGGTTTTAAATTCTTTTTCATGTTTTAAAAATTAAAGTCAATAGTCATAAATAATAAATACAACGTTACTGTGTGATAAGGAAATTCCTCATCAGCAGCGATTGTTTCCCAGCCTAATGCAAATCTATCATGCGGCCAATGAAACTTTATTAAAATTCTAGTTATCATTTTCCTTGTTTATTGTATGGTTTTTTATATAGTGCGCTTCCTTTATTCTTAGACTGCTTTGTTTTAGCATGCACACCCGGTCTTTTTAATTTATTCTTAGACGGTGCTAATGAGTGTCCACTTATCTTTTTCATTGAGGTTGATTTGGTTGGTTAGGTTGATTTAATGTAGTTCCTCTTACTTTTTCTACAGATCTACCACCAAAATAAGCAGCAATTACTGTAACAAGAATTATTTCTAAAAGGCTTACCCAATTATCTTTTACTTCAAAAGCTATAAAACCAGCATCAATAAAAACTAAAATTACTGTACTTACTACAAGAAATATCAATGTTAACGGTCTAACATTCTTGCTAAGCCAAGAATCACTAGCCATATCAGCTTTCCATCTTTCTGTAACATTATCTTGAATTGTTTTTTCTGTTTCAAGAATGATTCTCTCAAGCTGATTCTTAAGTATTTCTTTTTCTTCTTTAGTGGTAACAACCTCATCAATAATGCTAGCCGCATTACCAAATAAACCACCAAGAATATTTTTTAACCAGATCATTTCTTTTTCATTTTGCCTAAAGTAATTGCAAGTCTAGCTCTTTGAGCTGTTGTACCAGAACCTTTAGCTTTTTCTCTTAACCAGGATTTTTTAATTGTACCATCTGGATTCATTGCACCTGCTCTTTTTGCAGTTGCTGTTAATGCTCCTGGTTTTTTAATTGCTTTTTGAATCCACTTCTTTTGAGCTGCCATTTTTTTTAGGTTTTCTTCCTTTACGATTTTCTCCTTTAGCTGCTTTTGCAATATCATCAATTTGCTTAACAGTTTCTACTGCAGCTTTAGCAACATCTTTTGCTTCAACAACCATATTAGAAGCACGTCTTTTTGTTTCCTGAAAGACCTCTTCTACTTTTTCATCGATTGTTGTTTTAGACCAGAGTTTAGTCCACAATCTTTTTATAAAATTGACAAGTTTCATAAATTATAGCTTACTTAACTAATATACGAATTTTTAAATAATTAATCAAACATTTTTAAGTCTCTCATTTTCTTTTTCAAGAAACGTAACTTTAACTCTAAGCTCACTTACTTCCTGTGTTAAAGAAAGTATTTGGGCTCTCATTAAATCTTTTTCATCAGAACTTTCCTGAAGTAATTGTTCGAGTCTTCTGACTCTATCTTTTAAGTCGTCTCTATACATGTTCTGATGATTTTTTTCATCTTTATTTTCTTCAGCTTTTAACCGCATTTTAGTTTCATAAAACTTCCACGCACCGGCAGAAAACAACACAGTTATTAATGTTATAATAATAGTTGTTAAGTTATCTATTGGTCCCATTTTCTACAATGTAATAACGATTAGTGATTATTTTAAGATTAATTATTGCATTGAATGTAACTAAAACCCATACCCAGTGCATTACACTATATGGTAAATCTTCATGAAAGAATGAGAGAGTTACTACTATTACAGAAAATAAAAATGCTGCAAATGCCATTGTCTTTCTAAAACGAATGGAAAAGCAGCAAACAGATTTTATTATCCCTAATCCTACTAAAATGCTTGGTATAATTATAAGGCTAAATCCATGATCTAATGTATCAAGTATTGGAAATACAAGAAGCCATATAAACCCTTGGAATAATTCCATTGGTTCTGAATCATGGTAAATCAAAATATTTAGTATCTTCGTAAATAGGTCTTTCATTTTGTATCTTTGTAAGCCAATGTTCTTACATTATAATATACTGATAAAAAACAATATTTTCAAACCAAAATTTTTTTAAATGGAGAATCCTCGCATTAACGAGCTTTATCTTAACATATTACCAAGAGAGATGCTTTTTGGTATTAGAACTCTAAATCAAAGAGTCATGGAGAATGAAATTATGTATAACCGATATGGTCTTGAAATCGGTTTTATATTTTTTAAAATTGGTTTTACATCGTCCATACCAACTGAATAAATTTTTGTAAATTAGATATACATCAGCTATGTAGAGATACATAGCTTTTTTTAACTCTAAAACTATAAGCTATGGACTTAAGTAACCAAATTTTAAGTGAGATTACCATATACACAAAGTATGCAAGATTTATTCCTGAACTAAACAGAAGAGAAACCTGGAAAGAAATTGTGGACAGGAACAAGGAGATGCATATTAAAAAATATCCTAATCTAAAAGATGAGATTGAAAACGCATATACTTTAGTCTATGACAAGAAAGTATTGCCTTCAATGAGAAGCATGCAATTTGGTGGTAAACCTATTGAGATAAGTCCTAATAGAATTTATAACTGCTGTTATGCACCAATTGATCATATTGATTCTTTTAGTGAGATTATGTTCTTACTTCTCGGTGGAACTGGTGTTGGATATTCTGTTCAAAAACATCATGTAAGCAAACTTCCTCCAATAAATAAACCATACTTAAAAAAGAAAAAAAGATTCTTAGTTGGTGACTCTATTGAAGGTTGGGCTGATGCAATTAAAGTTTTAATGAAATCTTACTTAAATGGTAAAAGTCCTCAGATTGAATTTGATTTTTCTGATATAAGACCCAAAGGAGCAAGATTAATTACATCTGGTGGTAAAGCTCCTGGACCTCAACCTTTGAAAGAATGTATAATTAAAATCAAAGGAATCTTAGATTCTAAAGAAGATGGTGAGCAATTAACACCATTAAATGTGCACGATATTATTTGTCATATTGCTGATGCAGTATTAGCAGGTGGTATTAGAAGAGCTGCATTAATATCTTTATTCTCTGCTAGTGATAGTGAGATGATATCTTGCAAGTCTGGTGCTTGGTGGGAATTAAATCCACAAAGAGGTAGAGCTAACAATTCAGCTGTATTAATCAGACACAAAATAACAAAAGAGTTTTTCTTAGATCTTTGGAAAAGAATTGAGTTGTCAGGTTCAGGAGAACCCGGAATTTATTTTACTAATGATAAAGATTGGGGAACAAACCCATGTGCTGAAATTGCATTAAGACCATATCAGTTTTGCAATCTTTGCGAAGTAAATGTTAGTAATATCGAGTCTCAACAAGATTTTAATGATAGAGTTAAAGCTGCTGCATTTATTGGTACATTACAAGCAGGTTATACTGACTTCCATTATTTAAGAACAATTTGGAAAGAGACTACAGAAAAAGATGCCCTGATTGGTGTATCAATGACGGGTATTGCTAGTGGTAGAGTTCTTAATTATGATATGACTGAAGCTGCTGATATTGTTAAAAAAGAAAATGCTAGAATTGCTAAGCTTATTGGTATTAATAAAGCAGCAAGAACAACAACAGTTAAGCCTGCAGGAACAACATCTTTAACTTTAGGAACAAGCTCTGGTATTCATGCATGGCACAATGATTACTATATTAGAAGAATGAGAGTTGGTAAGAATGAATCAATCTACTCTTATTTGCTATTTAATCACCCTGAGTTGGTCGAAGATGAATACTTTAGACCTCATGATACTGCAGTTATTTCTGTTCCTCAGAAAGCTCCTGAAGGGTCAATTATAAGAACAGAATCTGTGTTTGACTTATTAGAAAGAGTGAAGCGGGTTGCTAAAGAATGGATTAACCCCGGTCATAGATCTGGTTCTAATACTCACAATGTAAGTGCTACCATATCTGTTAAAAATGATGAATGGTTTGATGTAGGAGAATGGATGTGGGATAACAGAGATTACTATAATGGTTTATCTGTTTTACCATATGATGGTGGTACATATACACAAGCACCATTTGAAGATATAACAAAAGAGAAGTACGAAGAGCTAATGAAAACATTAGTTGATGTAGATCTCTCAAATGTTATAGAAATGTCTGATGAAACAAACCTGAGTGGTGAGTTAGCTTGTGTTGGTGGTGCATGCGAAATTAAGTAATAAGTAAAATAAAAAAGAAAGGGGGCTTAAAACCCCCTTTTTTTATTTGATGTAGAAATCTGTTCTATTTCTTAAGTCTGCTAATTTCTTTATTGAATATAATAATGGTACAGCATCCATCCACTGTTTTTTAAGTTTTAATTGACCTGCTCTTGTACCTCTTTGATATACATAATCAGAATCAGAATAAAACTCACCATCGCTACCCCTAATAAGATATCCAGCACCTGTCATTACTGTAATTTCTAATGCTTCACCAAGTTCTCCTAAAGTTCTTGTTGCTGCTAATGGAGATTTAAGTATTTGTGATAATTGTTTAAGACCGCCAGGTGTTGGTGTAAATAAAATCAATTCTTTAAAAGATCTATCTGCTTGATACATTAATGCATTTTTAAATCTACCGGATATTGGATCATCATCATCTTCTTCAAAAATTGAATCAAATATTGAGCTAAGCATTAAGGTTGTCATTATTAAACCAATCTCACCTAATGTACGATAAACATTAAAAAGTTTATTGAGCGCATATTCATCTAATTGAGAATTATCACCTTTATAATTATATCTTTCAAGAAATTCTTGTTTATAATTGTAAATATCAAACTCTGCTTTTCGTATTTTTTCTGCTGAATATTTTAAAAATTTGAAGAATGATATATATCTGCCTTCCATCCATCCTAAATTTTCATCAAAATATTCTCTTCTAAATCTTGCCTTAATGGCTGGCACAATCCATTTATGAAACTGAGCTGCTAACTGACCAAGAGCATGCGATTGAATTACCATTCTATCGTTTTTGGCATAGTTACCATGTATCTGCTTATTTACTTCTCTAATTTCATTTCTAAGTTTATATCTAAAGTCATCAGTAAATGCTTCTTCTTTTAGAATATTAGAATTTTTATCTAAAGTTACAATTGTATCATATCCTTCTTTAAGTTTAACATTTTTTGTTTCACTATCAAATTCAAAAGCATCATACAACGATAATATATCACCCGTTTTTTTATTCATTATTTGAGTGTCAATAATTAACGCCATACCTACTTTTGTCTGAACATTATATTCAGCCGCATCTTGAATTGAATAACCAAAATCACTAGCTTTTCTATACCAAGATTTTTTAATAGGTTCAGGACCATTAATATTTTCTCTTAGATCAGCTTTATCATCCATCATTCTAAATAATGAAACAAGAGCTTCATACTTACTTCCCGGAAGTTCCGGATCATAATCTGATTTATTAAATGTTTTATTTGCTGATGCACTCCATCTGTGTATTATATCTGGAATAGCACGTTTATTAAATTCAAATTCAGCTCTCATATATGCTTTACCAGAATAAAATCTTCTACCTATTGCTTCAATACTATTATTTATTCTACCTAATGTATAGTTATTAATATTACCTAATACGTTAAAAGCCACATATGATAAAGATGAATATTGAATCAACCCGCTTACAAGTTTATCCATTTTGTTTTTAGTTATTTTATCGTTATCATAAAAAACCATAGACATCCATTTTTTCATCCTTACTACAGTGTTCTCTTCAAGACCTCCTTTTAAACCTTTAGGTACAAATTTCTTTTTGACATATTTACCAACAGTTGTATTTGGATCAGAAGGTTGATACTCTCTATCTTCTATTACTTTTAGAAATGCCTTAAAAGTATCTTCAACACCATTCATTACATCATAGTACTCTGACATTGATACAAAACGCATTAATGACCCAGCTAAATCTAAACTAAGCTCTTCAGAAGAAGGCTTATCTCTTAAATTAATATATTGACCGTTTAGTAATGCGAGTTTTTTATCATATTCATTTCTAGAAATCTTTTTATCTTGATAGCTTTTTGTTAAATCATCAATTTGATTTTGAATTTCTTCTAGTTTTTTTTCATCTCTAACATTACCAATATAATATAATGGTAATTGATCTACTATATTACCATTCTCATCAAAGGTAAGTGCTCTCTGTTGCGCGGTAGTTGTTAAAAAATCATCTATTTTTCTAACACTTTTAGCCCACATTTTTGCAACTATATTAGGTTTATTTTTTAAACCTGTAAAAAATGTATTTGCAACTAATGGAATTTTACCAAGCATTTTTGCTCTAATACCAGGAGGTAGTTTTTCTAAGTATTCATTATAAACCCTCGTATAAATTAAGTAAAATTCTTTTTGAGCTCTACCTAATTCATCTTCCGCATTCATTATTTTATCATATCTAGGATCTGTTAACGACTCTCCGGTAAATTTGTTATAATCATTAACTATTCTATACTCAGGTTTAACAGCAAGATCATCACGGGATGCTCTTACAATTACACCAGTATAATTACCATTTTTATCTTTTTTAGCAGAAATATAATCAATAGGATAAAAATATTTAGATAGAAATACTTGATATGCTCTTTCTGAAATATTTGGTTTTCTTTTCCATATTGGTTTACCATTTACATTTACATAGTATTGATACTTTTGTCTTTCTACTATAAATTCATCTGTATATCTGTGGTAACCACCAACATCTAATTTATTATTTGGACCAAGTGATTCTGCTTCCCAAAATTTACGATATGCTTCTTTTAGTTTAGCAAGCTCTATATTATATTCTATATCTTCTTTAGATGCTGTAGAAATGTCTGTAACATCTCTATATTGTTTTTCATTGCCATTTTCATCATATAACTTATCTCGTAATTCTTCTTGTATCTTATAGTATTGTTTACCAATTCTTGTTACAACACGATTTGTCTGTTGATCCACCATGTATAAAAATAATTTTTGTGGATCTTTTTCTGAAGATAATTTTTGCAATTTTGATGCGGCATTTGCAACAGTGGCGTTTATTGCTTCAGCATTATCAAGAACCCTCATTACTTTAGCCTTGTATATTTTATCAACAATTGCTAAAAGTGTGTCAGAAGAAGTAGCCATGTCATTAAGTTGTAATTCCCATTTAGGAATGTCTTTAACATGGTTCATTAAATCATCAAGATCTTGTTCAGTTAAATCTTCTCTTTTAGTCCAAGTTCTAACTTGACCTTTTACATAATTTATAATAGCCTGATCAACTAAACTTTTTCTATCTTCTGTGCTTTCTCCAGCTTCATTTAATTTTGATTGTAATTGCAGAATTAATGTTTTTTGTGTTTCGTTTAATCCATCTATATTAGAATCTTTTAATTGACTTAAACCTCTAAAAGTTACTTTAAATCTATCAAAGTTTAGAGCATAAGTAATATATTCCGGTTTATTAAAGTTATCCGGATTTTTCATATAATCTGCAAATGCATTAACTTCTTTTAATGCATCTCTAAGAACTGTTGTAAATATTCTTGATCTTTCTGTAGGAGTTGATGATAAAGCTATATTTATCATGGATATAGTATGCATGATACCTTCTTTAGTATCTTTTTTACTTTTATTCATGAAAATAGAACTTTTAATTTTTTCGAGTGCTTCAAACTTTGTATATAAAGCTCCTTTATAAGCCTCTAATGCATTAAATACTGTTGCATATTCTAAGTATTCTGTACTATTTTCCGGGAGCTGCTCATCAGGAGTAAGCATATTTTTAGTATCAACTAAAGCTGCATCGCTATCTTTTGTTTTATTTTTTAAATCTTCCTTTGCGTATATATCTTCATTATATGGAATAAGCATATTTACATAAGGATTATTAACATTTGCTGGGTGTGAAATCCAATCATCATGTTGAAACTCTCCAGTAAAAACTTGTTCAGCATCTTTACCTGTAACACCAACAAAAATATGAAAAGTAGATGCTCCCATATCACCCATATCAACCTCATATCCCATGTTTTCAAGCATACGACGATAAGCATTTACTTGAAGACCTTGTTGAGCTCTTGTTGATAATTTTTCAACTCCAAATTTTTTAAGGTCACTATCTTCCTTTAATAAATATGTGTTATTATAACTTTTATCTCTTACAGTATACTTACTTGTTTTAAGATCAATAATTCTTAATTTACCATCTGGTAATATTACAAGAATATCAATTGTACCTGCAGTTTTTGTGGCTTCATCATAAACAACAACTTGAGGAATTGCAACACCATCACCTCTTGTTATTTCCGCTAAGTTTGATTGAAGCATGATATATGCTCGTTCAGCTTGCTCTTTTGATAAAATCTTCATTTGATCAAAAACTTCATCAAGAGTTTTATCAGAAGCTAATCCTTGTAATAATTTATCAAAATCATTACCTAATTCAATATTTAGTTTTTTATTAAATTTATCCTCTTCAGAAAGTTTTCCTTTTATTCTTTCTGTTGTTGAACGATATACTTCAAGATTATTAAGTATATCATAATAAGTATGGTCGGATTCATTTAAAACAATTAATGGACCACTTTCACTAGCAGATAATGATTCGACAACTTTATCACTCATTAATGATTGATGAAATAGTCTTTTTAATATTTCTTTTTGGATATCATTTGATCTAACAAATGCATGATCATATGTTTTTTGCAAACCTTCAGACAAAGAATATCTAATTTTAGCATCGGGTCTTGCTTTACTATCAAAAAATATATCACTTGTATTTAATAATCTTGCAATATCAGATAGTTTAGCATTAGCATTTATATCTTTTATATCAATTTTAAATACAATACGTCGTCTTTGAGTTTTTTTATTTTTATCAACAAACTCTTTAAATCCTTCTATATCTTGTGTTGAACCTAGTATGTGGATTTGTTCTGGTTCAAATACTACTATTTCAGAATTTCCATTTTTATCTGTTGCAAGATAAGTATCTTCCAAAGGTTTACTATTAATGTTTCCAATTTCACTTATAGAAACATTTTTAATATTTTTTGAATTAATTATTACAGAATAAGTTTGTGTATCAACATCATTTTCCATTGCTTTTCTTAAAGCATAGGTATTAGCAACTTTAATGTTGTTCACAAAATATATACCTTCTTCTCCTGTATCATTCACTATTCTATTACCAATTTCTTGTTTACCTTTTTTAAACTTAATTATTCCTTTTCTACCACCATGATAAACAATATCCTTTATTTCACTATCAGGAAATATACTATCTAAGTATTGAGAGTATAGTTGTAGTGCTTGTTTTTTATGTTCCTTTTGATATTTTCTTTCGGTAATGAGAGTACCACCGTAGTTTCCATCTATAGGAGCCGAACCTTCAAAATACTGACCATATGTACGAAAATATCCGTCAATATATGAGACTTCACCAACGTTTTTCTCAACTATATTTAATATTAAACCTGCTAACTTCGGATTAGAATCAAATAGTTCTTCTACGTTTGGTTTAATACTTGTTGTAAGATCTATAATATCTGATTTTTGTTCCTTTAAATTTTTTAAATTTTTACCTGTAATATATTTATGAAGGTCGTTGATTATATCAGCAAACCATTTAAGAAATTCTTTAACTCTTTCTAAGAAAGTCTTAGTTGGATTTTCTTCATACTCTTTTTTAAAGTGTCTTGTTAAAGCTTGTGTTACAAGTTCTAAATCTCTATTTGTTTGATCAAAACCTTTTTCATCTGAATAAGAATCTTCAATTTGTGCTGTTAATAC
>Ga0098074_1001148_pt1 | contig 14418 bp, 15 predicted proteins | sample 32_taG_FD_75064 | JGI IMG/M metagenome (GOLD analysis project Ga0098074, IMG submission 75064) | Marine viral communities from the Gulf of Mexico - 32_GoM_OMZ_CsCl metaG | ecosystem: Environmental > Aquatic > Marine > Oceanic | place: Atlantic Ocean: Gulf of Mexico | collected 2015-07-12
CCACGATCACCCGCCCCGACCTGTTTCGCAACTATCTGGAACAGCAGATCGGTTTGTTGATCCTCAACCACGAAGTGCCGGTGCAGATCGGTCTGTCCGACACGCCGATCCCCGTGCATTTTGCCGTGGCCAATGATCCGTCCATGTCCGTGCCGCAAGAAGGTGCCGCCACCTTCACCCTGCGCGATGTGTTCGATGTGCCGGATCTGAACACGATGAACGATGACATCGTGAACGGCATCTACAAGCTGCCCCCCGATGGAACAGAGCCGTTGGCCGCCTTTACCGCGCAACGCGTGGATTACTCGCTGGCGCGCCTTGCCCATTATACGGCGACAGACCCTGCCCATTTCCAGAACCATGTCCTGTTCACCAACTACCAGTTCTATGTATCCGAGTTTGAAGCCTATGCCCGCAAGGTTCTGGCCAATCCTGACAGCGGCTATGTCAGCTTTGTCAGCACCGGAAACATCGAGATCACAGACCCGGACACGCCGCTGTCCCTTGTGGACAAGGTGCCGCAAATGCCCGCCTATCATCTCAAGCGGGCGGATGGGTCCGGGATAACCCTGGTGAATATCGGCGTAGGGCCATCCAACGCCAAGACTGCGACCGACCATATCGCCGTGCTGCGCCCTCATGCCTGGATCATGGTCGGCCACTGTGCCGGGCTGCGCAATTCGCAAAGCCTTGGGGATTTTGTCCTCGCCCACGCCTACCTGCGCGAGGACAAGGTGCTGGACGACGATCTGCCCGTTTGGGTGCCGATCCCCGCGCTGGCCGAGATCCAGATCGCCCTGCAACAGGCCGTCGCCGAGGAAACGCAGCTTGAGGATTACGACCTCAAGCGGATCATGCGCACGGGCACGGTCGCCTCTGTCGATAACCGCAACTGGGAACTGCGTGACCAGACCGGCCCCGTGCAGCGTCTGAGCCAAAGCCGTGCGGTCGCGCTGGATATGGAAAGCGCCACCATTGCCGCCAACGGGTTTCGCTTTCGGGTGCCCTATGGAACGCTTTTGTGCGTGTCGGACAAGCCGCTGCATGGAGAGTTGAAACTGCCGGGTATGGCCTCGGACTTCTATAAAACACAGGTTGCGCGGCATCTGATGATCGGAATTCGCGCGATGGAGCGCTTGCGGGACATGCCGCTTGCGCGTATCCACAGCCGGAAACTGAGGAGTTTTGAAGAGACGGCCTTCCTGTAACGGGTGCGAAAACGCGCCGAAGCAGCGAAAAATGCCACTTTCCGCACGTTTTCATCTTGTGTTGAGCCACTATTCGTTGTGTTTAGACACGAGATACAGTTAAATCTAGCAAATGAGCCCCAACAGATCGGGCAGTTGAAGGAGACCAAGAAATGGCAAAACCGATGACCAAGACCCAGCTTGTTGCCGCTCTGGCCGATGAAATGGGCGCAGACAAGAAAACCGCAGGCAGCGCGCTGGACGCCGTTGTGGCGATCATCACCCGTGAAGTGGGTGCTGGCGGTGCCGTGACCCTGCCGGGGATTGGCAAGATCTATTGCCGCGAGCGTCCCTCGCGCATGGTCCGCAACCCCGCCACGGGCGAGCAGATGCAGAAGGACGCCGACAAGGTCGTCAAGATGACCATCGCCAAGGCTCTGAAAGACAGCGTTAACGGCTGATCTTGCATCCCGGACAAAATTCCGAAAGGGTCGCCCCAGTGGCGGCCCTTTTGCTTTGGGGGTCATGAACCCCCGGCAGACAGGCGGACCAGACTTGAATATACGGGCAATCGGGATGGGGCTTCTGTTTGCCCTTATGTGGTCGTCGGCTTTCACCTCGGCCAGGATCATCGTGGCCTATGCCCCGCCACTCGCGTCCCTGTCGCTGCGCTTTCTGTTGTCGGGCCTCATCGGTGTGGCCATCGCGCTGGCATTGGGTCAGACGTTCAAGCTCACCCCGGCACAATGGAAGGCGACGATCATCTTCGGGGTCTGCCAGAATGCCTTGTATCTGGGCCTCAACTTTGTTGCCATGCAAACGGTCGAGGCGTCATTGGCGTCGATCATCGCCTCCTCCATGCCCTTGATGGTGGCATTTGCCGGCTGGGCAATCTTTCGCGAACGTCTGCCGCGTCTCGGCCTGATCGGGCTGGTCCTCGGGTTCCTTGGCGTCGGGCTGATCATGGGCGCACGTCTGGGGGCTGGTGTCGATCTTTACGGGCTGTCGCTCTGTCTGCTTGGCGCCATGGCGCTGACCATTGCGACCCTTTCCGTGCGCGGGGCGTCCTCCGGTGGCAATGTCATGATGATCGTGGGTCTACAGATGTTCGTCGGCGCAGCGGTGCTTGCCGTGGGTTCCGCCATGTTCGAGACGATCGAGGTGACGTGGAGCTGGCAACTGGTCGTGGCTTTCCTCTACACCACCCTGATCCCCGGTCTGGCGGCAACCTGGGTCTGGTTTACGCTTGTGAACCAGATCGGTGCGGTCAAGGCGGCGACATTCCATTTCCTGAACCCCTTCTTCGGCGTCGCGATTGCGGCCGTGCTGCTGGGCGAGGCGTTGGGTGTGCTGGATGTCGTGGGCGTGGTCATCATCGCCGCAGGTATCCTTGCCGTGCAACTCTCCCGTCAGAAGCCCGCAGCCTGACACAGTTCAGCACGTGCTCGTGATGCGGCGACAATTAACGTGAGATGACAGGCGACGCGTGCTGCGGCTAGATCGCGGCCATGGAACTCATCCTTGGATATCTGGCCGGTCTTCTGACCCTGATCAACCCCTGCGTTCTGCCTGTGCTGCCGATCGTGCTTGCAGGGGCATTGCAGGCCAGCCCGCTTGGCCCTCTGGCTCTGGCCGCCGGCATGAGCCTTTCCTTCGTGGTGCTCGGGATCACTGTCTCGGCCTTTGGCTTTGCCTTGGGTCTGACCGAGGATGTCATCGCGCAGGCGGGGGCTCTGCTGATGATCGGTTTTGGTCTGGTTCTGCTGGTTCCACGCTTCAGCATGGCATTCTCGACCGCCACAGCCGGTCTTGCCAGTGGCGCCGACACGCGTATGGACCAGATCGAAACCACCGGGTTGAAGGGCCAGTTCACGGGTGGCTTGCTGCTGGGTGCGGTCTGGTCGCCCTGTATCGGACCAACCTTGGGTGGGGCCATTGCCCTGGCTGCCCAAGGTCAAAGCCTGCTCTGGGCGGGTGCCATCATGTCCGCCTTCGCTCTTGGCGTTTCGACCCTGATCCTCGCCCTTGGCTATGGTGCGCGCGCCGCTTTGCTGCGCCGGCAGGCGCTGATGCGTCGCATCGCCGAACGATCCCGTCCCTTCATGGGTCTGGTCTTCGTCGTCGTGGGGCTGGCCCTCTTCTTCCGTCTTCACCACCTGCTTGACGCTTGGGTGTTGGGCATCCTGCCCACTTGGTTTGTCGATCTGTCCGTATCAATCTGACCCCTCACCCCAAAGGAGCTTTCATGAACCGCCGAGATTTCATCGCCTTGACATCCACCGCCGCCGTGACGCTGGCTTTTCCTCGGGCGGTGCGTGCCGCAGGGCTGCCCTACACGCCCGACCTCTTGGCCGAACGGCTGGCAGCCGGCGACACGGTCTTTCTTGATTTCAAGGCAAGCTGGTGCAGCACATGTGCCGCGCAGGAACGGGTTCTGGCCGCCCTCAAGGCAGAGAATCCCGCCTATGTTGAAAGGATCACTTTCATTGATGTGGATTGGGACCAGTTCGGCAAATCCGCCATCGTGCAGGACTTGAAGATTCCGCGCCGTTCAACGCTTGTCGTCTTGCGGGGCGATCAGGAACTGGGGCGTATCGTGGCCCAGACCGGCCGGGCCGAAATCAAGGCATTGATGGATACAGCATTGCAGGCAGCCAGCGCGTGATCAGGTCAGGATCGCCAGCAGCGCGCTGAGGGTCACAAAGGCCCCGGCCGTGGCCCCCAGAAGCGCGATAGAGGCGATCCCCTCATGCCCGTAATCCTGCGCCAGCAGGGTATAAATCCCGAACATCGGCATGGCCGTGGCAAGAATGACCGCCACAGCCATGTCACCGGACAGAGGCGGCATCCCGATCAGGGGCAAGGTCAACAGCACCAGCGCCGTCAGAGCCGGGCTGACCAACAACTTGCCCAGCACGATCTGCGCCGCCAGCGCCCGCTGTCCGACGATGGGCAATCCCACCAACGAGCCGCCAATCACGAACAGCGCCAGCGCACTGGAAGACGCCGCCAGCACCTCCATCAGCCGTGTGATCATTGCGGGCATGGTCCAGCCCGACAGCATCACCAGCAGTCCCAGCATCAACCCGATCACCATCGGACGCTTCAGCACGCCCAGTATGATCCGCCCCGCGATCCTTAGCAGCGACTTGCCCTGCCTGTCGCGCGACGCCTCCAGCAGCATCAGGCACAGAGGGATCAGCAGGAAATTCTCGACCACCATGTTCAGGGCCAGCACGATTCCGGCCAGATCAGGAAAAACCAGCAGCATCACGGGATAGCCCACAAAACCCGAGTTCGGGCAGGTCGATCCCATCACGGCAATCGCCCGCCGCGCAGGTCCGGTGCCTTGCAGCGTGAACCACACCCACGTGACCACAATGGTCAGCAGGCCGCTAAGGGCAAAAACCAGTATATAGCCAAGGTTCAGGATCTCGCTCAGATCACGGGTGGCGACTGTGTTGAACAACAGCGCAGGCAAGGCGATGTTCAGCACATATTTGCCCAGAACCTTCATATCCGCAGGCGCAAATATCCCCGCCCGCACCGCGCCATAGCCGATCCCGATCAGCGCGAAGATCGGAAAGGTGATGGTCAGGATCGCGCCCAAGGATCAGCCGATACGCCCGCGCGTCTCGCCCACGGCGCCCCCGATCTGGCCGCGGTGCAACAGGATATGGTCCAGGATCACGCAGGCCATCATGGCCTCTCCCACCGGGACGGCGCGGATGCCGACACAGGGATCGTGCCGCCCTTTGGTGATGATCTCGGCAGCCTGCCCGTCTTTCGTGATGGTCTGGCGAGGCTTGAGGATGGATGACGTCGGTTTGACCGCAAATCGCACCACGATGTCCTGCCCCGTCGAAATGCCGCCCAGAATGCCGCCTGCATGGTTTGACGAATAGACGGGCTTGCCATCATTCCCGAGAAAGATCTCGTCCGCATTCTCTTCGCCGGTCAGCATTGCAGCGGCCATGCCTTCACCGATCTCGACACCCTTGACGGCGTTGATCGACATCATCGCCGCAGCCAGATCAGTGTCTAACTTGCCGTAAACCGGCGCACCCAGACCGGCCGGCACATTCCGGGCCACCACTTCGATGATCGCCCCGACCGAGTTGCCGGACTTTCGCAATCCATCAAGATACTCGGCCCATTCCTGCGCCGCGACGGCGTCAGGCGTCCAGAACGGGTTCCGCTCAATCTGGTCCCAATCGAACCGATCCCTGTCGATGCCGTGCGGGCCGATCTGCGTCATATAGCCGGTGATCTGCACCTGAGGCGCCAGCATCCCCAGCGCCGCACGCGCCAGACCGCCCGCTGCCACACGCGCCGCAGTTTCGCGGGCCGAGGAGCGACCGCCGCCGCGATAATCGCGGATGCCGTATTTCTGCCAATAGGTGATGTCCGCATGACCGGGGCGGAACTTTTCGGCGATGTCGCCGTAATCCTTGGAGCGCTGATCCGTATTCTCGATCATCAACTGCACAGGCGTGCCGGTCGTCTGCCCTTCGAATACACCCGAGAGGATACGCACCTCATCGGCTTCGCGCCGTTGAGTGGTATATTTGCTCTGCCCCGGCTTGCGCTTGTCCAGCCACTGTTGGATCATCCCCTCGTCAAGCGGCACACCGGGTGGGCAACCGTCCACGGTGGCACCCAGGGCCGGACCGTGGCTTTCACCCCATGTGGTGACGCGGAAAAGATGGCCAAAGCTGTTCATGCTCATGCGCAGCACTCCTTTCCGGCTGGTCTAGCGGGGTGCTCGTCCTGTCTCAAGCGGTTTTGCCTTGAAGGGGGCAGGATGCGGCACTAGGCTTGCCCTACCTCGGGGTGCCTGGCTTTGCGCCATGCTGAGATGCCTTATGGCGAACCCGTTGAACCTGACCCGGTTAGTCCCGGTGGAGGGAAGGTTGGACAGCCTCCAGACTTGCCTTGACCCGGAATCGTTGGAGGATTGAATGAAGCCGCATCTGATGATGACCGCCCTGCTGGCCGCCACCCCGGCCTTGGCGCAAACGCCCGTGCTGACGGTCTATACCTATGACAGTTTCGTTTCGGAATGGGGCCCCGGCCCCGCTGTGAAACAGGCGTTCGAGGCGGAATGTGGCTGCGTCCTCAATCTGGTGAGTGCGGGTGACGGCGCCTCGCTTCTGGGTCGGATCAAGCTGGAAGGTGCGCGCAGCGATGCCGACATCGTCCTTGGGCTGGATACGGGTCTGGTGTCAGACGCTCTGGAGACAGGTCTCTTCATGGCCCATACGATCGAGGCTGATCTGGACCTGCCGGTTGAATGGAACGATCCGTTGTTTCTGCCCTATGACTGGGGTTACTTTGCCTTTGTCGGCAACCGGGGCGCGGCGCAGCCCGCCAACTTCCGTGACTTGGCCGCAAGCGATCTGAAGATCGTGATCCAAGATCCTCGCTCCTCGACCCCGGGATTGGGCCTGCTGATGTGGGTCAAATCCGCCTATGGCGACGAGGCCGCAGCCATCTGGGAGGGGTTGGCCGACAATATTGTCACCGTCACCCCCGGCTGGTCCGAGGCTTATGGCCTTTTTCTCGAAGGCGAGGCCGATCTGGTTCTGTCCTATACGACATCGCCCGCCTATCACCTGATTGCCGAGGAAGATGACAGCAAGGTGGCCTTGCCCTTCTCCGAGGGTCACTACATGCAGATTGAAGTGGCCGGAAAACTGGCTGCCACCGATCAGCCTGAACTGGCGGACCAGTTTTTGCGCTTCATGATCAGCGATGCCTTTCAGTCGATCATCCCGACGACCAACTGGATGTATCCGGCCGCCATCCCGGATGGGGGGCTGCCAGAGGGATTTTCGACCCTGATACAGCCTGAAAAGGCCATTCTCGCCCCGATTGATCAGGCTGATGCGCTGCGGGATCTGGCATTGGACGAATGGCTGCGCGTCCTCTCCCGCTGAGGCGGTTGACCGTCACTGACACGCTTGGATGGACGGCCGTGGCCATCGTCCTGGCGTTGATCCTGCTGCCGCTCGCGGCAGTGCTCTGGCGCGCGGGCGGGGCCAGTCTTCCTGCACCCGCCGATTGGGCGGCCCTGCGCTTCACGGTGCTTCAATCGGTCCTGTCGGCCCTCTTCAGCATTGCGTTGGCCGTTCCCGTGGCGCGCGCCCTTGCGCGACGGCAATTTGCCGGACGGGGGGTGATGATCACCCTGATGGGAGCGCCGTTCATCCTGCCGGTGATCGTTGGCGTCCTCGGCCTTCTGGCGGTTTTCGGACGCAGCGGGATCGTCAATCAGGCGCTGGGGTGGTTCGGCCTGCCGACCCTACAGATCTATGGTCTGCACGGCGTCGTGCTGGCCCATGTGTTCTTCAACCTGCCCCTTGCGACCCGCCTGCTGTTGCAGGGGTGGCAATCCATCCCGGCCGAAAGGTTCCGCCTTGCAGCAAGTCTTGGTCTTGGGCCGCGCGACGTGTTTCGACTGCTCGAGTGGCCCATGCTCCGCGCAACCCTGCCCGGTGTGGCCATGGTTGTCTTTGCCATCTGTCTCGGCAGTTTTGCGGTGGCGCTGACCTTGGGGGGCGGGCCCCGCGCGACGACGGTGGAACTGGCGATCTATCAGGCGTTCCGTTTCGATTTCGACCTGGGGCGCGCGGCGGTTCTGGCGGTGATCCAGATTGTTCTTGTCACTTTGGCGGCGATGGTCGCCTTGCGCCTCAGCCTGCTGGACGGGTTTGGTCGTGGTCTGGACCGGACCCCGCGCCGTTGGGAGGCCGAGATCTGGCGGCTGCGCCTGCTCGATCTGTTTGTTCTCGGCGTGGCCGGTCTCTTTCTCCTCGTCCCGCTTGGTGCTGTGATCTGGCGCGGGCTTGCCGGTCTGGACGATCTTCCCCCTCAGGTCTGGCGCGCCACCTGCGTCTCCATCGGTGTGGCGCTGTCGTCCACGGTCGTGACGCTGGGCGTGGCGCTGGCCATGGCGCATCTGGGCCAAAGGCGGCAGGGCGTCGAAGTCCTGGGCCTCCAGGGTATCGCCGCCTCGCCTCTGGTGATCGGGATCGGCCTGTTCCTTCTGATCAATCCAATTGATGATCCTGCACGTTGGGCCTTTGTTCTGACAGCCCTGGTCAACGCGATGGCCGCGCTACCCTTTGCGTTGCGGGTTCTGGCCCCTGCGTTGCGGGATGTGGAGCGGGATTTCGGCCACTTGGCCGATAGTCTGGGCATGACAGGCTTGGCCCGGTTCCGCTGGCTCGTGTTTCCGCGGCTGCGGCGACCCTTGGGCTTTGCGGCGGGGTTGGCCGCAGCGTTGTCCATGGGTGATCTGGGCGTGATCGTTTTGTTCGCCGACCCGGATCGCGCGACGCTTCCTTTGCAGATCCTGCGCTTGATGGGCGCCTATCAGATGGAGGCGGCTGCCGGCGCAGGCCTGCTGCTCTTGACCGTCAGTCTTGGTCTGTTCTGGCTTTTCGACAAGGGAGGTCGCCGCGATGTTGACGCTTGACGGGGTGCTGATCCAGCAGGACGCATTTGTGCTGCGCGCGGACTTCGTTCTGGAGACGGGAACCGTCGCCGCCGTCATTGGCCCGTCCGGGGCGGGCAAATCGACATTGCTCAACGTGATCTCGGGGTTCTTTGCACCCGTGCAGGGGCGTGTGCTGTGGAAGGGGCAGGACATCACTGACCTGCCGCCTGCCAAGCGGCCCGTGGCCGTTCTGTTTCAGGACAATAACCTCTTTCCGCATCTGACAGTGGCGCAGAATGTGAGTTTGGGTATCAGGCCCGATCTGCGTCTGACGTCCGAGGATCATCGCCATGTGGGACAGGCCCTGGCCCGTGTCGGGCTTGAGGGTCTTGACGGGCGCAAGCCAGCGACCCTGTCCGGTGGGCAGCAGGGACGGGTGGCTCTGGCGCGCATTCTGGTGCAGCGCCGCCCCCTGATCCTTCTGGACGAGCCCTTTGCCGCCCTTGGCCCTGCGCTCAAGGTTGAGATGCTGGATCTGGTGGCGGAACTGGCGGCCGAGCTTGGGGCAACCTTGCTGATGGTCAGCCATGACCCACAGGACGCCCGCCGTATCGCGCCGCATGTGATCCTGGTCGCGGATGGCATTGCCATGCCCCCTCAACCGACCGAGGCGCTTCTGAATGACCCGCCACCTGCCCTGGCGGCCTATCTGGGCACGTGAGGGGATGCGCCAAAAAGAAAACCCCGCGCGAGGCGGGGTTCTCCAAATCGTTCTGAGCCCGCAGGATCAGACGTTCTTTTCTTTCCGCTTGACCGGCATCCAGATGCGCTTGTTGGTCAGATAGAGCAGCACAGTCAGCACCGACAGGAAGATCACGGCCACCAGACCAGTCTGCTTGCGCGCCATCATCTTGGGCTCTGCTGTCCACATCAGGAAGGCCGCCACATCCTCGGCAACCGCTTCCATGGAGTTGCTGTGACCGTCTGCGAACTCAAGCTGATCCTCATAGAGAGGGGGAGCCATCGCAATCCAGCCACCGGGGAAAGCAGTGTTCTCGTAAAGCGTGACGCCTGCTTCGGTCTTTTCCTCACCCGTGTAGCCCAGCAGCAGCGAGTAAATATACTCCGGTCCGCCCATGCCCTTGAAAAGCTGGTTGATCCCTGTGCCATAGGGGCCGCTGAAACCAGCGCGCGCCTTCGCCATCAAGGACAGGTCCGGGGCATTCTCGAGGTTCGACATCGGGAAGGGATCAGTTTCCACGCGGGGGCGGAAATCGTCCAACTCCGCGTCAAAAATCTCGAACTGGGCTGCATAGGCACGCACCTGATCTTCCGGCAGATGCGGGCCGCCTTCATCCGCCAATGTGCGCAGCGGCACGTAGCGCAGGCCGTGGCACGCGGCGCAGACCTCGGTATAGACCTGAAGCCCGCGCTGAAGCTGGTTCTGATCGAACGAACCAAACGGCCCCTGGAACGAGAAATCGACGTTTTCGACGTGACCCTCTGCGCCGGCAGCCATGGCCACCCCGCCCGAAAGGGTCAGGGCAGCAACTGCGGCAATCGCAATTTTCTTGAACATAGTCCCGTTTCCTTTCTTATTCGGCAGGGGCGCCGGAGGACGCACCATAATGCGCCTTGAAGTCATCCTCGATCGTCGCGGGCGCGGCCTGCGGCTTTTCGATGACGCCCAGCAGCGGCAGGATCACAAGGAAGTAGGCAAACCAATATGCCGAAGCGATCAGAGAGATCGTGGCATAGGGCTCTTCCGCAGGCATAGCGCCAACCCATGCGAGGACGACGAAATCGACGCAGAGCAGGGCGAACCACCACTTGAACATCGGACGATAGCGACCCGAGCGCACGCGGCTGGTGTCCAGCCAGGGCGCCAGCGCCATGACGGCAATCGCGCCGAACATCGCCAGAACACCAAAGAACTTGGCGTCGATCAGGCCGCCAGTGATCCAGTTCGCGAACATCACAACCCAGACATCGGCGGTAAAGGCGCGCAGGATCGCGTAGAAAGGCAGGAAATACCATTCAGGCACGATATGCGACGGCGTCACCAGCGGGTTCGCCTCGATGTAGTTGTCGGGGTGGCCCAGGTAGTTGGGCATGAAGCCGACAATCGCAAAGAAGATGACCAGGATCAGCGACAGGGCGAACAGGTCTTTCATCACGAAATAGGGCCAGAAGGGCAGGGTGTCCTTCTGCGCATCTTCCTTGGACGTGCGGCGCACCTCGACCCCGGTGGGGTTGTTGTTGCCGGTCGTGTGGAACGCCCAGATATGCACCGCGACCAGCGCTGCTATCACGAAGGGCAGCAGATAGTGCAGCGAGAAGAAGCGGTTCAGCGTGGCATTGTCCACGGCCGGCCCGCCCAGAAGCCAGGTCTGCAACGAGTCACCCACAAACGGGATGGCGCCGAACAGGCCGGTGATCACGGTCGCGCCCCAGAAGGACATCTGACCCCAGGGCAGAACATAGCCCATGAATGCAGTGGCCATCATCAGCAGATAGATCAGCATCCCGATGATCCAGGTGATCTCGCGCGGGGCTTTGTAGCTGCCGTAGTAGAGGCCGCGGAAGATGTGCAGATAAACGGCGACAAAGAACAGCGACGCGCCATTCTGATGCAGATAGCGCAGCATATGCCCGCCATTCACGTTCCGCATAATATGCTCGACCGAGGCGAAGGCCAGATCGACATGCGGCGTGTAATGCATCACCAGAATGATGCCGGTCACAATCTGCATCGCCAGACAGAAGGTCAGAACGATACCCCAGATCCACATCCAGTTCAGGTTCTTGGGCGTGGGGATCATGATCGTGTCATAGATCAAACCGAGGATGGGCAGGCGCGAATGCAGCCACTTCTCTCCACCAGACTTCGGTTCGTAATGGTCGTGAGGAATTCCAGCCATGATGCGTTTCCTTTAACCCAGCTTGATCGTGGTTTCGTCTTCGAAGGCGGCGACGGGAATCCACAGGTTTTCAGGTGCGGGCCCGCGACGGATGCGGCCGGCACTGTCGTAGTGGGAACCGTGGCAGGGGCAGAACCACCCGCCGAAATCACCGGCACCGTCGCCCATGGGAACGCAGCCCAGGTGGGTGCAGACGCCGATCATCACCAGCCACTCACCCGCTTCATCCAGCGTGCGGTTCTGGTCCGATGCGTCCAGCGTCATGTCATTGCGGTTCTGCGCGTTCTGATCCGGAAGCTGGCTCACTTCGACGGCGCGCGCTTCCTCGATCTCCGTTTCGGTCCGGCGGCGGATGAACACCGGCTTGCCCAGCCATTTCACAGTCAGCTGGGTGCCAGGCTCCACGCCCGACACATCGACGCGAATCGATGCGAGCGCCTGAACATCGGCGGACGGGTTCATCTGATTGACCAGCGGCCAGATAGCGGCACCAGCGGTTACGGCACCAGCGCCTGCTGTGGCGTAATAAAGGAAATCTCTGCGGGTGCCTTCGTGATCTTCTGCGTGGGACACGAGGTTTTCTCCATTCCTGGGCCAAAGCTGGCCAAAATACGGGTCTCGGCCGCGACAAGCGCAACCATTCCGAGGGGGTATGTAGCGGGGCAACCCCGACTCGTCCAGCGGACAATGCCGGACTCATGCAAACTGCGACCTTTGGTACATCACAGCCGATATTGTCGTCCACCGACGCCTCGACTATGTTCGGGCTTGTATAATGTCATCAATATGTTTGACACATCGTGAACCGGATCGCACGCGAACCGGCCCCATCATCGAAAGGCACGTCCCATGCTGACCCGCACCCTTGCCGCCTGTGCAGTAATGTCGATGTCTGCCCTGCCCGCGCTGTCCGAGACCGAGATCAGCGTCTATGGCGGCTGGCAGACTGCACCGCACAGCAGTGTCAGTGGCACACGCGCCGATGGCAGCCGGTTTGACGAGAATATCGGATGGGACGGCAAGTCATTTGACATGCCCCCGTATTACGGTGTGCGCGCGATGTGGTGGCAGCCCAACAACATCGGCTACGGGATCGAAGTGACCCATGCCAAGTTCTATGCCCCCGTGGGCGAGATGCCTGCCGGTTTCTCACGGCTTGAGTTCACGGACGGGCATAACATCGTCACCGCCAACGTGGCCAAGCGTTGGCCCGGACTCTGGGCGGATCGGTTCACCCCCTATGTCGGTGCAGGTCTGGGTATCGCGGTGCCCCATGTTGACGTGACCGAGAATGGCAATCGCACCTATGGCTATCAGTATACCGGCCCGGCCCTGCGCCTGACGGCAGGCGCGTCCTACGAATTGAACGCCCGTTGGTCGGCCTTTGGTGAATATCAGTTCACAGTCTCCGACAACGAGGCCGATCTCGAAGGTGGCGGCACATTGGACACGCGGCTGATCAGCAACGCCCTGAACGTGGGTCTGTCCTTCCGCTTCTGAAGACCGACAAGTCAAAAAAGCCCTGCGTTGGCGCGCAGGGCTTTGTCATGTCAGCGCCACGCGCATGATGATCCACAATCAATCCTTGGGCGCTGTCGCCACCATCGACGGGCGTTGCGAGAAAGCAGCATACCAATCGTCAAGCGCCCCACGATCCTTGCGCCACTGGCGCGCATCATGGCGGAAATCCAGATAGCCCAGAGCACAGCCGATCGCGAGCTGCCCCATGCAGAGCGGCCCTTCCAGATGGCTCATCCAGCGGTCGTTCAAAGCATCCAGCGCACGGGAAACCTTGGCCCACTGTGCCTCGATCCAGGGTTCGAAAACCATCTCGGCCGGGCGGATGCGGCGTTCATAGGTCATCGACACGGCAGCATCCATGATCCCGTCAGCCGTGGCTTCAAGCGTCAGCACCTCCCAGATCCGCGCCTCGGGGTAAAGTTTCCCGCCTGCGCGCGCGTCCAGAAAACGGGTGATGACCCGGCTGTCATAAATCGCGGGGGCATCGTCGCGCAGCAAAGCGGGTATCTTCCCCAGCGGGTTCGCGGCGGCCACTTCGGCGGCCGTTGTGATGGGCGTGGTCTTCACGCCGATCACCTCGACATCGGCAAGCTGCCCGGTTTCGTGCAAGAGCACATGCACCTTGCGCACGAAGGGCGACGCTGGCGAAGAAATGAGTTTCATGATTGTCCTCCCTGACATTCCGGCGCGACACTAGGCGCGCGGCGCAGGGCTGTAAACGGCCAAGAGGGGGGGGCTGTCTGCCCCCCAGGTCGAACCTTGTTCGACAAAGTCGAACCATGTTCGACGCCCCCCCGAGGATATTTCAGGCAAGAAGAAGCGGCTTGAGGGGTCAGGCCGTAAGCTGCGCGCCAGAGAGGCCGGTGATCCGGGCTGTCACGATGTGCCCCTCGGGTTGCGGGGTGGACAGGATGACTTCGGTGAATTGCTCTGTCCGGCCCATATGCGGGTTTTCCATCAGGATGTGATGATCGCGCCCGACCTGTTGCGCCAGATGGGCGGCGACCTGCCTGTCTCCTGCTGCGCGCAGGCGCGCCGCGCGGTCCTTGATGGCCTGGCCTTTGACCTGCGGCATCCGCGCGGCAGGTGTGCCGGGGCGCGGCGAATAGGGAAAGACATGCAGCCATGTCAGGTTGCAGTCATCGACCAGCTTCAGAGAATTCTCGAAATGCGCCTCGGTTTCGGTCGGGAATCCGGCGATGATGTCGGCACCGAAGGTCATGTCGGGCCGCAGCTTCAACGCCTCCTCGGTGAAGCGGATGGCATCATCGCGCAGGTGGCGCCGTTTCATACGTTTCAGGATGAGGTCATCCCCATGTTGCAGAGACAGATGCAGGTGCGGCATCAG
>Ga0098074_1001151_pt1 | contig 14412 bp, 17 predicted proteins | sample 32_taG_FD_75064 | JGI IMG/M metagenome (GOLD analysis project Ga0098074, IMG submission 75064) | Marine viral communities from the Gulf of Mexico - 32_GoM_OMZ_CsCl metaG | ecosystem: Environmental > Aquatic > Marine > Oceanic | place: Atlantic Ocean: Gulf of Mexico | collected 2015-07-12
TAGGACCAAGTTCTAATTGCCCAAAACCCTGAGGATAAACAAGCCATAACGGGAAGTCCCCACCTCCAATCGAAGACCAGAATACCCAATTTACATCAGGGCCTTGGGCGATTAAATCTATCTCCTCCAAATCCGCTTCCTGTTCCCACTCAGCAAAGATCTCCTGCCACAAGGTTCCCCATAAACTAGAGGAATCCATACCGCCAATATAAACTCTACCGCGAAAATCGCAGCCAGTATTGATAGTAACAGCATCGGTCACAAAGGTAGTGCTAGTGGCAGAACTTTCCAACCTATCCAATCCTGTCCTGAATACGACGCTCGTGCCGTTGAAGGCATAGAACGCCGGTCCAAGATCTACAAAATGCCAAATACCATCCTGGGTAATCCCAGAGGTGGCCGAAGGTAATGAGGGACTATATAGACTAATCGAGGTTTTCGTCCAGGGTACTGAACCTGTCCCTACTTCCGATAAGGCTTTCTTATCAAATAGTAGAGTCAGCTCCTGTCCCCGAAAGAACTGAGGAAACGGAAAATCCACAACCTGCCCACCAGAGAAGGGGTCTGTCAGGGCTTCATATAGAACCAAACCACCTTCGTCTGGTTTCATATTAAGACACTCTTCCAGATAGCCCTCCTCATTGAGGTATGTATCTTCCGCCCTCAATCCTTTGGAAAAAGACTCCTGTATGATGAAAGGAAATTCCTTCATTACAGATACCTGTCTTGATTACGAATCGGCTCCTCGATAAACCTATGACTGTCTTTGAGCTGGTCCTGATCAACCTGACCCTGTTCAACGACCTCATTATCAATATCAATAACCATCTGTTTCAAGTTGGTTAGGATAGCTTGCGAGCCTTCAAAGTTCCTATAAGCAACTTCGAGTTGATACATCGCTGACCATATTAGGGTATCAGGGTGCTGATCTGACCAGAAACTAACGCTTGTATCGTTCGATAAGACTGGACTCCCAAAGAGACCTCGCAGTCTTAAGGTATATGTTCTATCCGCTGGAGGCATGGTTACTAATTTCTTAGTCCCACCTTCCGTCGTGGTAGACCTGCTAGTGTTTGATCTCAGCCAACCGAGTGACCAAGAGTTAGGTTCACTTGCCGTTACATTCGCTAGATTCGCAACTTCATCACCGTAATTCTCTCGCATCTCCTTCATGCTCCTGCGAGTCATGTAGTTGATTGTCTCGTCAGTAGCATCTACAACAGCCACTTCCCGAACGCTTATCACGTTGGTCAGGGTTGTTGAGATAGCTGACGTTGCGAGAGTAATTTTCATCTCCCCTTCATCCTTCGGGAACTCAAGGAGACGATCCAACATTCTCTGCCCAGCTTGGATATAATAATCTGCGCCGTTGTTAGCAAAAGACGTTGCATCTACAACCAGATCATAACGACCTGTTTGCTTCACAAACTGTGTACGAACTTCTAGTAAGGTCATGCAACACCCCCAAAAAGAATTAGTTCAATAATTGAACAATCCTTATTTGCTCACAGAGGGAGCCTTAGGAGTGTTTTTACCAATAGGCTTGTAGAGTTTCGCTACACGAGGCTTCTTTCCTCCACCACCAGCCGATCCATTCTTGGGATCATAGTGGCGAGGAGTGGTCTTTCCTGACTTCTTCTTGTAGGAAGAGTTGTCACCAGAAGGTCCACGCTCATCTGTTTTCCCTCCGAAGGGATGATTCTTAAAGGCCATTGTATCCTCCTTTTTGATTATTGTAATAGTGCGCCAAATGCGCCCTTTAGGTTCTTGTTATATCGGAAAGCGAAGCTGATTGAACCTGACGAAGCGTAGTCAAAAATGGGCATTCCTGATAAGATTTCAGGAGTGTTAGCTGCGGCATTCATTTGGTAAAGGCCTCTTGTTCGAGCTGTTGTATGCTGATACAGACCATAGAGAATCTGCTTCGAAGGATCATACCATAGATCCTCCCAATCCCAACTGCTTGAATTAAACCAACCTACTCTCTGTGTACCTCCTGAGGGGAACATATATCTTTCAATATCTCCATTACCATCCCCGAAGAAGAAGTATTTACCTGTTCCAGCTCCTCCAGATCCAGTAGGTTTGATCCTCATTGAGAGGGTGTCATTACCTACTGTAAGGCCTGTGTCAGTTAAGCTAGACCCATTCGGATGAACTTTCCATACTGGATAGGGTGAACCTGTTCCAATATACCCGTAGATGAAGTTATCTGCAGGAACGTATTGGATTCCTTTCCAGTTCTTAGTAGCGTCAATTTGGGTAATTGAGGAACCGTCAACAAGGTTAGCTGAATACAGCCTTCCCAATGCTGTCCAATAGAGTTTCTCGTTATCCTCATCTACCCACATATCATTATTAGAGTCGATATTGACAGGTGAGGTTAAGAGGGTTGTAAAGCCTGTACCGGCGAAGTTCATTGACCAGATCTTATCATTAACAGCTCCCATGACAAGGAGTTTGCTATTAACGTGGTCAACCTTCATAGATTCATAATCAGATTCGCCTTCTGCCTGTGCCCTGATAAGGGTTGTGGTTCCAGGAATGAAATCAGATAGAACGGAATAAACATTCCCTCCAACTTCGTAGAAAAATTCCTGTAAGACGAGAGAGGTTGTGTTACTATATCCTCCAGGAGTCCCTTGCCTTCCTTTAAGGTTCCCATCATATCTGATACACATTCCCCTTTCATTCAGAAGGGCAGAGTTAAATACGAGGTCAGCTCCTAGGCCAAAGGTAGATCCTCCAAATGAAGATGAAGGCCATCTATAAAGGCCACTTACCGTTGAGGAACCGGCAGCATTCATGCCATACATATATGAGGAGGAATGGTCCCAAGCAAGGGCCATCCACGGCTGATTATTCGTGGTAGCGTACATTGAATGCTCATTAGCCGCCGTTGGATAATCATACCTATTAAGGTAACGGGCCAGTGTTCCTAAGAATAAATAATCAGTCGTTGTATCATCGAAATAGAGGGCCATTGTTAGGGAACGAGGAGCAGCATTACCATCAGGGATAAGGAACTCTTGACTCTCTCCACTAGGATGCACACGGTACATCCGACCTGTGCCATAGTCGTGGTTATAGATGAAGTTATCTCGAGGACAATAAACAGAATGGCCTATATTACCACCACAGATGAGCTTGATACTCGATCCGTCTAGCCTACATTGCCAGAGGGTCTCTCCGTTTGAGAAGTAAAGACGCTCGTTATCTTCATCAATACAGAAGGTGTTATGCTCATTAGCATCTCCTCCCCAACCGGAGAAGTCTACAATGGTAGCAATAGAAGAGCCATCAATATTACACCTTCTAATAATCTCAGTTGTGTCTGCAAAGATGACCTTATTATTAACATGGTCATAGCCCATCCAGACGATAGTTGAACCCGCATTGAACAAGTGGGTAGTTGCTCCTGATAGGCCAGGAGGAGCAGAATAAACTCTAGTCGCTGCACCATACAGGATCTGCTGTTTGGTTCTCCTACCAGCTCCACCACCTCCTCCAAGACGAGGCCTACTTACTATCGACCAAAGATCAGCTCCTACTAAGTGTCCCATTATTGTAGCTCCCTCCAAGTTAATGAGCCATGAATAGTTGCATTATTAGAGATCGGCTCAACAACAAGCCAAAGCTCATCAGGAGTTGAGTTCGCGCTCATACCTAATCTAAGAGCGTTAGGGGTGTCTTTCTGAGCTGCGATAGATTGACTAAAGTAGCCTCCATCTGTCTCAACCCCAGGAGTGTTTGCGCTAATGGTAAGGCTAGCTGCCCCAACAGAAACCTGAACTCCAGATTCATTGTTCTTATTAGTCCAAGCAGGAGTTCCTCCTAAAGTAGGATTAAACCTGATCTCCCAATGCGCCGTGTCGTTGGTCGTTACCAGCAGGGAAACCGCTTCCACTAGAACAGCCATTCCTGCATAGTCGTTCCTTAATCGAATACCCAAGATACCGTATCTGGTTCCTGAGTTCAAGCTGGAGATAGCTCCCGTATCATGATGCCTGAGGACGCCGAGTTTATCTTGCCCTCCTTCAGACATTACTGTGGAACAGATGCACTCAATTCCTGTAGTTGCAACCGCCGTAGTCAGGGCAGTCAGTTGATACCTAATTGGTAAGTTAGGCGTACTCATATACACCGAGTCTATCACATTAGCGTGATTAAACTCATGAGCGTAATAAGGTATACCATCAATTACCCAACCTGTCCTGACTCTACCAACGCCGAGCCATTCAAGGTCAATCATGAAGATTTGAACCTTCGTCTTATCTAGGACAATTCCTGAAGGTCCACTTCCATCAAACTTATCTATGTTCCACTCACCTTGAGCAACCTTATTATCAACAGCTGCTCCTGAGGTGTAGGTCCTGCGAACAATTTGAAGGACACCGTTATCATCATCCTCAACGAAGATCCCATTCCTATCATCAAATGACCCAAACTTCTTACTCACGTTAGCAGCAGAAGCCCCAAACCTTGCGGTCATGAGGATCATCTGACTCTTACCAGGCTGATAGTTAAAACGCTGATAAGTCTGACGAATATAATCCGAGGCAGTTGATGTATGAGCTAAAGACAAGCGAGTTGAAGCACGAGCATTTGTATAAGCCGTTGTGATAGAAGAACCATCAATCTTATAGTTCTCCCAAACTAAAGGCTGGTTATCAAATATCTGCTTACTATCAAAGATGGTAAAAGGATTGCTTACTCTTAATCGAGCAAAAGCATCAATACTTGGTCCATCCTGTCCTATAGCTCCCATCGGCTGCCACGCATTATTGACGTACATATATAGGACTCCCGCAAGGGAATCCACCACCATAGGAATCTGCCCAGGTATATCAGCGGGAACACCTGAAGGTTTTCCTTGACAAGTAGCAATACCTGTGAATCCTCTAACAGCGTCAGTGGGAAGCAATCGGGACTGCAACCCAGCTGGCGCCGTTAGATTATTCTTTTCGCTAATATACCCAGACATCTCCTACCCGTGAAAGGTTAGAATCGCGGCACTATGCGCGTTGGAATTATACAGCCAACCAACGTCCTCAATATTAGTGCCTTGCTGTGCCCAAATGGTATAGCTTGCCGCGTCTCCACGGAGCTGCACAACCAATTGAGTTGAGCCACTAATTTTGAAGTACCTGCACCACCGAGGAATCGCTGTGGCTCCTGTAGTGTTACCAGGTACAAACGTCTGTCGGCCAGGGGCACTATATCCCGAATCGCCCCTCATGAAACCACCCATATCAACCTCCTTTCTTTATGAAAGGGAAAGGGGAAAATTAATTCCCCTACCCTTAGGTTGAAGTAGTTCCAGCCTTTCCGATACCACTGAGGTAACCGAAAGCTTTTGGATGGTGAACCTCAAGGCCACATTCCGTGATATATTCTTCTTCCGTCCCATCTCGAGAGTTGTTACGGTTCCGACGATCCTGAGGATCATTGACAAAGAATGTATCGTCGATGTAGCGATACTTGAGTTTCTCCGGTTCGAGGATAACACAATCCCTACGCAGCGCAGCCTTGGTGCTCATTAGCGGGTGCGTCTTCAGGTACAGAGTACCGAAAGGCGTAATCCACTGGAGGACCCTGATTCCATAGGAAACAGTCAGCGGCGTGATATTGATTGATGCCTCGGTTTCGGCCAACCTGTTGATGCCCAGCAGAGCCAGATTACCGATAAGCCCCAGTTTCTCATTCGAGCCGTAGCGGAAGATCCGCTCCAGACGCTCATAGAGCCACTGAATACCACCAGCGGCTGCTGTCCACGCAACACCACCATAGCCTGGTGTGGTCGGGTAGTCAGATACGCCGGTCGTATTGTTATCAATAATGAAGTTCCTGAGTCCATAGGTTGAGCGTTCCGGCTTACCATTCGAGCCTGTTCCAGAGGAACGGACACTGAATAGAAAAGCCTTCTCCATCTCAATACTATGGAGTTCGAGAGCCTCGCGCTTGGCTTCCTGATAGCCATTACCAGTACGCAGCCGAGTCTTACGCGCTGTACGCGTGATGCTCAGGGGAGTCCTGAAGATCTGCGTATAGTTGTAGTACTCAACTGGATTATAGGCAAGAGCATCTGGCATGGTTGCGCCTTCAGGATTCATGTTACCCATGATATCCAGACGATCCGAAGACCAGATTGGATATGTAGAAGTAACAGCCTCCAGAAGCTTCAGGGCGATATAGGAATTGGCACCATTCTTGGTAACATCAACAACCTTGCCCACATAGGCATAATTGAAGTCGTCGCCAGTCTGGGCCATCGCCTGATGACCTTCGCGGAACTCATCTGCTACGGCTTCTGCCATCTGGAAGTAGAGAACTGCTCCAGCGGCATAGGCTAGGGAAGTGGCGGCAACTGTCAGAGCAGCGTTTGAATAAACGTTGGTGACTGCTCCGCCTTGATCTGGTAGATCTTTAGTCCACCAGTGGTAGGTCGGGTCGTCAGTAGACTCCGAACCCAGCATGGAAAGCAACGCCGTTAGTGGCGCACTCCCGTTAGGATACAGATGAAGAATCATCTGCCTCCAGTTTTCGGGGCGTTGATTGGTCGTCCAATCTCCGTCGCCCCTCATTCCTAAAAATCCAGCCATTTTAATTCTCCATAGGGCTGATTAATAAAAATACGAGATCACACAAAGACTAGACCGCCCTGGTGAGTGTCCAGAAGATTCCGTTGCTCTCAAACTCAACGTCAACACCTGTGGTGTTAATGTCGGTAGAAAGCGCAGCTAATCCTCCGTCATTGTAAACAACACGGACTAAAGCTCCTGTCGTAGCAGGGATGGTCGTGCAGGTGATGCAGAACCGATAATGCTCGGCTTCGCTCACATTCGGCAGTAGCACCCTTGTAACCACAGGCGAAGCCCCTGCGACAAAAACGTGTCTGTTGTTTACCGTGAGGTTCGCCGTGGAAGCGGCGGCAACAAACAGTTTCTTATCAGGCTCCTGCTTGTCCATTAGAAAATCTGGTAACATAGTTTTTCCTCCATGTTACTGGTTAATGAACTAACCCTTAGTCCACACTCGAAAGCATGGCGTCCAGGTCCTTTTGAAGCCCACTCCTTTCATCACCGCCGCCCTTAGGGGGAGACTTACGTTTCCCTCTAGGTTTGCTCGGTTGATTTGGTTTTTTCTTTTTCCCCTTCGTCACTTCCTCCTCAATCTGTTGAGCTTTCTTTGACAGGCTAATAGCAGACCTCACCTGCTTACCTGTTTCTTCAAAGATCTGCTCAACCGTCCATCCAGGATTGTCGGCTTGTATTTCGTTCGCTGTCATGCGAATAAGCCGATCAACCGCTGGAACCGATTTTGCTTTCTCTTTCAAGTCAGCATTTTCTGTCCAAAACGCTCTTCGAGCGTCGGCTAAAGCAGTTTGTCGGCGAGCACCGCTTTCCACTAGCTGTGGAATATCCTTTAGGGTATCCTCACGAGCCTTTACATACACCCTCTCGGCAAGGGTCTTTAAGACTTTGTGAGGGTCTGTGAGAAATTCCTGTGCCTCTGCCTCGGTGATCAGAGTGTCAGGATCTATCTCAACTTTAATTGCTTCTTTCTTTTCCTCCTCCTTTGCTCTTTCCGCAGCTTCGCGGCGAGCAATCAACTTCTTCGTTTCCTCCAACTCAGCCTTGAGAGCAATCAGTTCATCAGACGACTCAGCTTCTTCCTCTCCTTCCTCTTCCTCGTCGTCCTCTTCTGAGCCTTCGTCTTCACTCTCGGCTTCGGTTTCTTCTTCGTCTTGCAGGGCATCTTCTTCCTCGGCTGATTCTTCTTTCTTCTCATCCGTCAGCTCTTCTTCGAGCTTCTTGGCTTCATCCAGCTCCTCTGTATCCCCTCCTTCAACAAAGTCCATGAAATCTTCTAACTGATTCTGCTGGCTCTCGTCCAGCTTCTCACCAGTCTCAGGCATTTCTTCCTGGCCTTTGCTTTCCTTAATTTCAGTCTGTGTCATTTTCTTGACCTCCAAATTCGTCATCTTCTTTTGCCCACTCGATCATCTTATTAGGGAGATCAAGTATATCTTCTGCGACTCGAACACAGCCTTGTGATTTGAGTAACACCTCAAAATCCTCGGAAGACTTAAGGAACTCGTAACTCTCATCTAGAAGCTGCTTAATGTAACTTTCAATATCTCGCCAAATGTAACTTTGCTGAAACTCTTTCAAGTCTCGCTCAGAAGCACTTGGTCGGATTCTAAATTCTTCGTATATAACTCTTGGCATGGGGGTTAAAAGGATTGTTCAATTTTTGAACGAATTCTTATTCAATTCCGGTTAGTCTATATCTAATTCCTAAGGTCAGTGATTGATGCCTTTGGGACGTTGTGAGGCGGGAATAGATGGTAAGGCGTCTCCACCTGGCTGCTGCCTCAAATCCAACCTCATATTGCTTATAGAACGGATCGTATGCTCCAAGCGCAGATAGATACCAGCTAGTGCTTGGTCGAGGTATTCTAAATCTGTCTTGGACGAATGCTGAGTCTCTGAGTCCAAAGTAGGTAAGGACAATATTGCCTCGCTCAAATTTGACAGGTGAGGCCGAGATAACACCGACTCCTCTGAAGTTGACAGGGACGTAGATGGTATCTTTGACGAGCGTTTCAACTGTTCTAAATATTGTTCGCGTTTCAGGTCTAACAACCGTGATCGTATCCCTTTTGGTAATGTGTCTGTCACGGTAAATTACCTCAGGCGGAGGATCAATAATTCGCGGAAACCAGATTCTGGCAATAGCCGCCCCAGCTATGAGCAGCAGGAGGGCCGAGGCGACTATTATCCAGAACCGCTTCATCCATCAGAGGAAGGCCAGAATACGACCTTACTTTCCCGAACTTTCGTTCCCAGGATAGACCAGATTGCACCCACAGTGAGGATTCCATCCTCGAGAAATCCATCTAGGAAATCACTTAGGGCACCAACGTCTAGCCAACCGGAAGATCCAAAGATCACTGTCAGGAGCATTATGAATACACCCTGAAAGGCTTTGGATTTCACAATCCATTTAGGTTTCTCGTCCAGTACAGGCATTACTTTACCTCGGCGGTTTGTTCAACTAGCTTTTGTACTTGCGCTTCAACAGGATCTACCCTTCGGTTAATCCGTTCATTCACCTCCTCAATTCTATTCGTAATATCGGACATTCGCGTTTCAATTACAAGGAATCTGGCGTAAATCATTGTTAAAGCAAACGTGCCAACAACGACGCCTGTGAGGATGCTAATAAAAGCCCCCAGGGTTATTTTGATAACCTTACTTTCCTTAATCGTTCCGTTCGGCTCAGCCATTAGTCTCTCCGATGGACAGCGATAGCACGAATGTTCCAGTAGGCTACAGTAGTAGCCGCAGACGTTACGGTAATTTGGGCGAGATACTCAGTACCCTCCACTAGGCTTGACACGACTGGTAGGGTTCCTTCATACCTTCCGGCAGAACCACTTACATAGCTCAAGGTTGCGTTGCTTAACGTTGCACCGGCGAGGGTTTTTAAAGCCACAGTTGTAGTTGCGCTGTTAAGGTTTGCTCCACTCAGAAGAGCAGACTTCAAATCCTTCACTAAGACAAGATTCTGTTGACCTAAAAATAGTTCCATTTCGGCACTTCCCTCGTATCTAGGGAGGATACTAGGTATCCCGCTGTATCTACTCATTAGACCTGTCCGTTTGTTGGGACAAGATTTCCTTTATCTACTTCATTGACAACTTCATCATCAGGGAGAACCTCAATAGGCCGCTGACGAACAAAGCCATCTACATTAGGTGCGCCCATCTGTCTGGCAATATGCGTGAAGATTCGCTGCATATCGAAATGCTGAGCAAGTTCAGGGTTCTGACTCATTACTTGGAAAAGCTCTGTCCAGACCTGAACATTCTCTTTCCCTGGCACGACACCATCATGAGCCATAACGTCATAATTAACCAGCATCTCCTCAGGGGAGACAGGAACACGTTCCCTCTCAGGTTCGATACCATATTCTTCTCTAAGGCGTTGGGCCAATTCACCTGTTGCCTTAACGAAGGTATCCTGTTCCATGAATTGCTGAACATTTGAGGCAAACATTCTGGCAATTGGAAGCATAAATTGGTGGGAGACAATTTGGGCGGGACGCTCAAGCCTGGAGAGGCCTGCAAGCCTGAGCCCTTGAGCCTCAGACGCGCTAACCCTGGACGTTCGAGGTGAAAGGTTCCCGCCGAGTTGATCCATTGTGCTAGTGGCTGTCTTAGCCTGATCCATAAGGAACTGGGCATCAGCAACATTACCACCTGTCACATCTTTAACGTCGAGCTGGAAGATTGCGTTGTCACGAAGTCCTCCTTGACCCCAAGCCCTTTTCCTTGCACGGATTATCTTACCAGGCTTGTTGTTGTTAATATCATGTATGTTAATAAGAGAAGGATCAACAACGAGATTGTCATTGATAACTCGCCTAATATTTTCGACATGGCTGGTGTAGAGGAAATCGACAAGGACCTGTATTTCCTCAATTGCCATAAGGCGAGACATTGGGGTAATACTATACCCGTCAAAATCAGGAGCACCAGCGGCCACAGGGATTTTTCCATGAGCAAGGTTAAGTGGTTCTGCCTGAATAATAACTGTATCAGCGGCAACGGCGAAAACCCACGTCTCAGGATCGTCAGAACGCCCTAGCTCCCAATCTCTTGGGATAAGGTCAATATACATCCAGATTATATCAACCGGATTGCTAGATGAGGGATGGGCAGTCTGACGTTTATCGTTCCTATGTCCTCTGTTGGTTAAATCAGAGGTTAATGGCGCATCTAGATCCCTCAAGTATTTAACGTTGAAGAATCCATTTGAGTCCTCATTTCGGAGTAGGGTACTGAGGGTATCCTCATCAATCCAGCCGAAATATTCACCTTGTTGGACCTCATGAGCCGAAACAGTAGGATCTGGAAGGGCTAAATAAGGGTCAATATTGTCGAGAACGTTGCCTTCGTAGAGAATTTGGTAGTCTGAGGCCCGTCTAGCCGAACCTGTTTGGAAAAATGAGGCAATATTGTCGAAAAAGCCCGTTGGAGTGAGTTCAATTTTCCTTCCAAGGGTCTGTTTCCACCTGGGACTAGCGTAACCAACACCATACGAGAACATATCCCTCCAAGCTGTATGCAAGGAGAGTGGTACAGCGTTCTTATGAGACTGCTGATGAACCAGTTCAGTCATCATATACGCGCCGTAGATATCTTCAGGCCCTGTTCCCTCGTAGGTGAAGATAGGGTTACGGATAAAGGCGGAGGTGAAATAAGTTAAAAGGGTGTCAAGGACGACTTGAGACACAGGCATGACGATTCTACGCATCTCGTCAACCTGTTCATTATGCTCATCCCGACTTTTCTTATTCTTTCCGCCGGTCGTAGGCAGATAGGTGTAAGATTTCAGGACCCTATCAATCTCATTCCAGTCTTTATGCCTCTGTGAGACAGTGTTATAAGAATCCCTAGCATAAGCAAGGATTTGATCCAGCAAACGCTGGTGCTTCTTATGCCCAGGCCTTAAATTCAGCCCGTCAGGATAATTATAGCCGTGATTGATATGAGCTAATGGCTTACCTTTCCCCTTTTGGGGCTTCATGGTAGCATTAGGATCTAAAACTTGAGGCATTAGTAGTCTCCGCCGAAGCCAATTATATTAATTGTATTCGCTGAATGAATAGAGCATTGAAGCGTCCATCCTCCAGGAACTACAATAGGCACAGCAGGGGTATAAGATCCACTCCAAGCAGACTTAGTGGTCGCTGGCGCCGAGTTAGAACTGATATTGATCTCCTTAAAGAAATGAGGCGTACCACCAGAGGTAAATAAGTACATTCTCAACTTATTGATCTGGGTGGCAGATTGAGCTTGGAAGAGGAAATAGTCAACCTTAGAACCATGAGGAGTTTCTCCAGTCAACAAGGTCGCTAACGTTCCTGTATTGCCTCCTATGTTAGCATTGGCAACACTGACTCTGGTTTTCCAGGTCTGTGGCTGCTCAATAAAGCGTGGTACAGTATTTACTCCCATGATCTAAAGCAGATCCCCTGCTATGTTAAATGCGTTAAAGTGTACGGCGCGATGAGTAGCATAGTCACCAGCACTAATTGTACCTTCTATGTTACCTCCTGAGCCAACTACACCTGAAAGGAAATTAAGGGCAACGTCTCTAACCAAACCATCAGTCTGATGAACGTCTTTCTCCTCAATCTCCTCAACTCGAAAGGGTAGTTCGCCATTCTCAGAATAGTAAATCTGAGGGCCTTTAGATCCAACGTAATATTTATAGATCTTACTCAAACTACCCTAAAATCTTCAAGAGGAGCCCACATATCTGGGTCGTCCCTGTAATAGCGTTCTAGTTCACTAAATTCTTGTTCAACACTACGAGCATCCTCAAAGTCATGCTGGCCAGGAAAACTAAGGTAACGTTGGCCTTTTTCAAGCAGTTCAACAACGTAACCAAAAGGGTCCATTAATGACCAGTCTTTAGCTCTTGGAAAGGCTCGTAGTTGTTGTTCCAGCGGTGCCGTAACTTGCTCATTATGGTATATAATACCTTGCCTGTAAAAGTCAACGAGACTCCTAACACGAGCAGCTTTCCCTTTTTCACTTACACCTTGTCGAGCTTGTAGTTCAATAAATTCCACCCTGATTCCCCTATGTGCGAGGAAGGTTTTAAGAGGGTGGGTGATAAATTCATGAAGGCCTGTTACCTCAACGGCGAGGACTCGAGCTTCTAGTTTTCTAATCGTATGAGCAATCAGTTCATACATTTCCTCAGGATAGACTTTCTTAGAGATACACTCCCTAACAAAGATCCTGTTCCTAGTCATATCAATTCCGCAACCTACAATGCCTGTTGGCGCAGAAGCCATATTAACAGTACGAGAAGGATCCACAATAACGATGTTCTCAACGTCCAGATTGTGGTTAAGGTTCTCCTCACCCTCATCATAATATCGGTATAGCGTCTCATTAAACGCAGCATCTTCACCGGCAGGAACTGGATTATTCCGGTATTCCCTATACCAGGTGTCTAATTGAGCGTCGTCCTTCATGTGATTGTATAAAGCTCTACAAGCCTTATCAGGCATGAAGTTCGGCGCGTTGCTTACGAAATGGTCGTCGCAGATTTCTAGAAGGACTGAATCCCAATGGTCTGACTCATGCAGACTAATCAGCAAACTGTCCTGATGAAGGATGGTTCCCATTACTAGAAACTCCCAAGGTGCATCCTCGCCTATCTCATGGCGCAAGCCTCGATCAATACAATTCAAGACATCGCCGTGAAGCCAATCCTTCTTCTCTTTACGTATTTCAGGATTTTCTACTTCCTTGCTTTTCTCGAGGTCGTCAACCAGAATGAGTCCAGGGCGACTGCCATTGAATAGCCTTCCGCGGACAGGCTGGCCACTACCACGAGGATGAACCTTGATCTGTTTAGAGCCAATTTGGAGCACATACTCCTTCGTTGACCACTTAGGAGTTTTTATATTCCCAAAGAGCGTCCTGATTAGCTCATTACTGACTAACTCCTTTTTAAGTTCCTCTGTTTTCTCAATAGCGTCGTCAGCATTATAACCAATAACGACCAGATAATCGTATCGCTGAAGAATAATAGCGAGAGTGGGAACCAGGAGGCCACATATAGAAGTCTTACCGATTCCACGAGGAGCAATAATGAGTTTATGAGGACGATACCCTTCATCACCAGGCCTTTTATCAATAATATCAAAGATCGGTTTATGAATCAGATCGAAAGGACGATTGAAACGGTCAGGATAGATTACTCCCGCCGCAAAAGCGGAGGAAGCATCCATCTCAGCCAGTAATTGTATCCTTTCTTCTCGTGAAATCATACACTAAATCTATAGGTCACTTTCAGGCATTGACCATCTGGGACATTTACCGCAGCAGCCAAAGCATGACGCGCTAAGGCATGATTGACAGACGGTGTAGTCTCTGCATCATGGGTGTAAAGGGAAGTTTCCTTAACAGCAACTGTTGCACCGCTTTGGTTCTCAAACATCCCTATACAGTCAAACTGAGTTGCGGTCGTGTTACCTATCCAAAGGTCAACAACTGTTCCGTAATAGAAAAGCTGACCTGCACCGTTACCATGACCTATCCTACTGGCAAGGGCGAAGTCAGCAAATGCTACCGGCGAACTAGAAGAACCAACCTGAACACCAGCATACTGTTGAGGTTTACTCAAGGTTGAAGGATCTTCCTGTATGTAGTTTGATCCTCCTCCTATAGCAACCCTGAAGGTGTCGGAGGTTTCATCCTTAGTCTGGTTGGCATTGTCAATATCCTTTGCCTCTCGAGATAGACCACTGAAATGGCGATAGAGGAGTTCGTTAAACTGCCGCAGGAAACCGCCGGTTGCAGTAGCCTGGGTTGTTATCCTA
>Ga0098074_1001152_pt1 | contig 14407 bp, 28 predicted proteins | sample 32_taG_FD_75064 | JGI IMG/M metagenome (GOLD analysis project Ga0098074, IMG submission 75064) | Marine viral communities from the Gulf of Mexico - 32_GoM_OMZ_CsCl metaG | ecosystem: Environmental > Aquatic > Marine > Oceanic | place: Atlantic Ocean: Gulf of Mexico | collected 2015-07-12
GCCTCTGAGATTCGAGCCTCTGAGATCCGAGTAACTGAGATTCGAGCCACTGAGATCCGAGTAACTGAGATTCGAGCCTCTGAGATCCGAGCCACTGAGATCCGAGCCACTGAGATTCGAGTACCTGAGATCCGAGCCACTGAGATTCGAGTACCTGAGATTCGAGCCACTGAGATTCGAGTACCTGAGATCGGCTTTTTCTCCACCTTGCTCACCACGTAGGAACTTGACGTGCCTGTCAAGTATGGCTTTCAATTCTTCTTTTGTGATTGTTCTCACTCTGTCTCCTTGTTAGTGTTATTCATCTTCACCTCCATTCCACTCATCCAACCACTCCTTGTCTTTCCAAAGTATATACACCAAAAGGACTACACTGAGCCCCAAGTAAGTCAGTGCCAACTCAAGCCCATGGGCTTTGATAGCTTCTAGAATATCAGATAAAATCTTCATACCCACAACTGCTACACTTTACAGGGGTCTCAGGTGGGCTGATCTCAGGACCACCAGAATACTCATAGAACTTCTGAGTCTTGCCAGTGGCAAGGGTGAACTCCTGACATTCAGGGCATTCATCCTTACCTTCTGGCTCATCATACTCATCAAAGCCTGGGTAGGCATCCTCACCATCATAATACCTTCTCATTATATTACCTCACTACTCCTAACAGACATTCTTTGATTTACCCTCTGGCACCCAGCACATGTTCTCTGCCCATCTCTGGCCTTAAACTCTTTTTTGCACCTCAAGCATTTCCTTGTCTTAAATTCTGTCACAATTGGTCTTGGTTTCCAAGTGACCAGATCATAAGCATCAATCATTGGCTGTGCCCCAGTTGTAACCACAGGATTCACCTGACTCCTCAAGCCACAAAGCCTCAAGCAGGCAGGCATAATTCCTCAAATCACCCAGCTTCTCCCTGATTTTGGCTTTGTCATGTTTGCAGTCACTGTTCACCATGTCCTGCACTGAGATGATATGCTTCATGGCATATCCCCACAAGCACTGAGCTGGTGTGACACCAAGAGCATCAGCACCCTTCTTGAAGTTGGCCAATTTGTCATTCCCAGGTGCATATTCTGCATTCTTGCTGGTTAATATTTTGACTTGATCCTCCTGAATCTCCTTCAGCAGGGCAACAAACTGTTCATGCCTCATTTCTTCTAGCCTCCAAAAGAACACTCTTAACTGATGAATAATCCTCAAAAGTCACCACATAAGTCCCATCAACCAGATTAAGCCTAGTCTTGCCCTTCTGCACAAAAACTTGGGTAACATGGAATGGGTCTACAAGGACAGGCCCAATATCTGTTTCAAACTCAACCACCAAAATCTCCTGAATAAAAACACTATTTTAGGCAGTGTCAGGTTAATGCAAGAACTATTTTTTTGTATGTGCCCCTAAAATCTGGGCAACAGAACTTGTAGCCCATGAGCCACCACATTTGGCCAAGAACCCCATTTCATCCAACATACTGGCAATCCTTCTATAGGTCAGGCCATCCTCCCTTAATCTGAGCATTATTTTGATGACTTCCTGCTCTTTTTTATTAACAATGGTCTTCCCATCAACAAAATCATACCCATATACAGCATTGGCCCATCTGCCACCATCTGCCTTCTTTTTTTTTATACCTGCCTTTATCAGCTCTCTGTGATTGATTGACTTGCCAACTAACCCATGCAACTTCCTGTGGCAGCCATAACACAGTGTAATCAGGTTACAGGTTCTGTTGGTTCCACCCCTTGACTTTGGGATCAGGTGGTGGTTGTGGAGGTCAGACTTCTTCCCACAGGCAACACAGAAATCTAGCTTCAATGCTAGCCTTCTATGTTAAGCCCATCCTCATCAATATATTCCCAACCATCATCACCAGTCAGGAGTTCCATCAAGTCATCAATCTGCTCATCACACAAGTTATGCCAGATGTCCCAACCCTCCCCATTGTCAGTGGCTATCCCCATGATATAGGTGATGTCCTTGGCATTTTGCCTCCTCCTGATCTCATTAACCAGGGCCTCTGTGGTCACTAGGGATAGGTCATTCATTGCTATATTTTAGCCTTGTGCCCCCTCTCTGCCATGAAATGAGCCACCTTGTCCTTTGCATCCTCAAAGCCATAGCCAACTATAAATTTATGCCCAAAGCTCTCTACATAAGCCCCCCATTCCTTTTGCTCCTTTGAGAGCCTGCCCTTCCTGTCCTTCTTCATCTCCAGCCACAGGCTCAGTTCTGGGACATGAAGGTCTGAGACACCTTTTAGTACACCACTGGCCTTCATTTTTGCCCCCTCTGCCTTGCTTCTCATTCCACCATTGGCTGGATGATATATTTTGTATTGGGGCCAGCATTTCCTGTACCAACTGACTAATTTGACCTGTTCAAGGTGTTCACTCACCCCCTATCCCTCAACTTCTTTATCCTCATCTTCATGGCATCAGCCACAGGCCCCTCACCAATAACTGGGTCTGGCCTGGTAATGTTGTGGCTCAAAATCTCCTCCTTCTGAGCCACAATTGTCTCCAACTTACCCACCCTCTCACTTAAAATCTTGTTTTTGGTGCGTAAATTCATCACCTGCAATTTCAGTTCCCTTACTTGGTCCTGAAGCATTGCTTCTTCAACTGTCATAATGATGCCCTAATTGCCTCAATCTGCCCCAAATCCAAGTCCAAACCATACTTCTTGGCCAAAATATGCTTGATCTGAGGGTTGGTGTACCCATCTGCCCTTGCATAGGCTTCAATTTCCATCCTGGCCCTGAAATTGGGGCTCACAAGCCACAACCAGTGGTACTTCAGCCTCCCAATCTTCCTCTGTTGCTCAATGTGAATCAGCTCATGAGGCACCAATCTGTGGTTGGTGGTCAGGATGATGCAACCAAACAGGGCTACAGCTTCAAAATGGGGCAGGAGGGGAACCTTCAGGATGATTGGGTCAGAATGCCTCACGTGACCATGCCTCACACTCATTGGGTGAACTATCCCTGAACTCATCTGGCACCTTCTGCTCATGCCTATAACAGTGACTGGTCCTCTCATTGAACTCACAACAAGCCCAACAGCTCCTAGGGGCCTGTAACTCAAGTTCCTGTACCTTCTGCTCATACTGGAGCATGAATTTGGGCTTACCTACCATCATAGTGTCAGATTATCACCACCACACTGACCAGTCAAGGATTGCTTCCAAAAATGAATGCCACCTGAATGATTGTTCATCCCTCCCAACACTGCCACCAACTCTGCAAAGGCTGGGTAGGTACGTGACCAACAATAAATTGTCTCTCTGCTCACACCAAGCTCCCTGGCCAGACCCAAGATGCTTGGCCTGAGGACTGACAACAGGTACTCCTCTGTCTGCTTGAGGATGTTGGGGCTCCACTTGTAAGGTTTACGGGGCATCACATCTCTCCAAGGGTTTGGGGTATCATCACAGCAATTCCCTCACCCAACCATGTACATGCACAATATCATCCTCCTCTGGTACCAACCAATCCAACATCTCATCCAAAGTAAATATCAGACTCAACTGTGCCTCATACTGAGCTGTGCCCCTCCTCATGCCCTCAAGCTCCATCCATGCCACACTCAGAGCCTGACCTACATCTGTGTGTGTCCTCAAGGGCATGGGTGACCTAATGGGCCTCAGGTTGGCCTGTGCTAATCCCATGGCATCCTCCTCTTCAATACCACCAACATGGCATGGTCCAAACTCACATCAAAAAACTCATCCACTCCCCTCTCACCACAATCCCTAGTCACTATAGGGGCCAACTTTAAATACTCCCCACTCACCACATATCCCTCACTCTGATCCCTGTTCAGCACCCAAAAGAAACACACCCACCAAGCATCCAATACCTTCTGCTTCCTCCTTGGTATCTGTATGCTGCCAAAAGGGTACTCCTTCCCAGGCTCCCACCTCCTGCTCACCTCCAACTCATGACCCACCTCCTGACCTACCCTCAGGTCCACACCATAATTCTCCTCATCCTCTACCTTGTAACCATGGTTGGTCAGATACCTGCTCACTGCCTCCCTGGCTGGGGCATCACACTGCTCATAGGAGGATAGGTCAAAATTGCTCATGAGGGTAGGCTAAGGCAGGAGGTTAGGGAGTCAAGAGGCTGTGTCAAGTTATGTCAGGAAGGCAGGGGGGGGGTCTGGTGGTGTGGGTGTCAGGTTAAAATGTGGAAAATAGTTTGTGGGGGGATGTCAATTTCAACCCTGAATATTTTATGGCTAGGGGGGTTGCACCCCCATGTCTAAGTTTTCTAAACCTTCAGGTTTAATAAACATTTTGGTTTAATAAACATTTTGGTTTAATAAACATTTTGGTTGAGTGTCTCAAGTGTCTCAACCTTGCCAGATACACACCTTGGTGCTAGAAAAAAAAGATAACATAATTTACGTTATGTTATCTTTTCACCCCGTTGCCTTACCCTCCTCCTTATCTTCTGGTTTGGGCAGCTCAGTCACGTTACCTTTACGGAATGAGATCCTAGCTCCTGGTGTAACGTCATTAAAGGTCTGTTCTACTTTGGCCACGGCTTTACCCTCAATCCTGTCCAGAATCAATTCAGCTGCCCTTAAATCACCCTCTAGAGCCTTTGCATAGACAGACTCTAACACTTGCTCCTTCAAAGCCTTTCCAGTGGCTCCTGTCCTGTTTCCTATGTCCCTAAGCAAACCTGTCCAAGACTCACCATCCCTTGGCCTGCCCTTCCTGTTTATGTTTGGATCTCCCTTTTTAAATGGCATAGTTTCCCTTTTGTTAGCAATACTCTGTTTTTTATTTTATTTGATACCACAATTAATACAAGCAAAAAAAAATCCCCACCATCTCTGGCAGGGATTCAAAAATCAGATTGTGTTTAGTTCACTCCCTTGAATACAACCTAACCCATTCAAAGAAAAGAACCATCCCCCAAACTAGAAAAGCCCACATATCTCAGCCCCCATGTAAAGCCAACCCAAGAAGACTAGGCCAAGGGAAAACCCCTGGAGAAAAGCTCTCATAATTCTCCCTCCCTCACAATAATAGTTCTTTCCAGATCTTTAACCTGATCCCACCACTCCATTGCCACAGCTCTTTCCCTCATGGAGTGGAGAGCTTGGATCAATGCTGCCAGTTTTGGTTTTGGTAGTTTGTCCTCAGTCACGTTTCAATGCTCCAGAATCCCAATTTTTCCCCCACTAAAGGAAGGGCATGCTTTGCATGGTCCACAGATACCTGGACAAGGGATGGCTCCAGATTGTCCTAATTCTTCTTTGCTACCATAGGCAACAAAATCCCTTTCAGAATGCAGAACTGTGATCCCAGACTCCCTTGCCTTGTCTCTCAAACTTTTGGGAGCTTTACTGTACAAGTAAACACCTATTCCTTCTGATTTCAGGATGGTGCCCAGGTAACATACAAAATCAATATTCCATGCAGCCAGATCACCTGATTCATTAATTCTCACAGTATCAAAACCCCAAGCTTGGACCTTGGCCAAAAGCTTTTCAGCAATCACAATGGCAAGCTCAAAAGCTTTGCCACCCTTGATAATTGCCTCATTCAATCTTCTGGACCTCAGTACGTAAGGGTAAAGCTTTTCCGTTTTTTGTGCATAACAGAGCCTTCTGCCTGATTCCTTATGGTTTGCCTGATCAAATGGGCACCATTTTGCACTGGAGCAATCCAGGCCAGCCCCCACATTTATGATGGGGAATTGGACCTTTGAATTGCCTGATGAGATTGTGAAGTCCCCTAGGTGAGTTTTGATTTTGAGATATTTAGTTCCCATGATTGTCTTTCACTCCTTATAATAAAAAAAAGACATAAGCCAAGATATATAAGCCTAGAAAAGAGTCAAGTAAAAAATTCTTTTTTTTCTTTAATCATATTTTTTATTTAATAAACCATCATGTTTAAAAAACATGGAGGTCAGGCAGCCATGGAGCCCCCTTAAGCCACCCCAAGTGGCCATGTGCCACATAACTCACCCCAAACCCTCCTATTGGGATTTACCCTCAAACTTTGCTATTGGAGGCAACCCCAAATTCTCCTATTGGAGTTCACCCCAAACTGTCCTAAAAGAACTGGCAGACCTCAGCCTCAGAGCATGACCCCTCCTCACCATCATAGTAGACATTCCTATCCATAGCACTCCCATCACACATTCAAAAATCCCCCAAAAATCAGTGAGACACAAAATTTGAGACAACTTGCCTCACCCCCCTGTTTTGTCACTGTCCCACCCCACATGTCCCCATGGTGACAATGTATACCCCCCCTAAAGGGGGGGTTATACAATTATTGTCACCAGTTGAGGACGTACATCCCAAGTGGTGACAAGGGTAATTTGTCACTCTTGTCACTCTTGTCACCGTCATTTTTGGGACTGCTCAAAAACTGAAAAAATTGACAAAGTGGTCCCATCAACCACAATGAATAGTTCATCATCTTTTTCAATGATGCCATTCTTTATTAGGCACCCAACCATTCTTTCTTCTTTATTTGGTGCCAATTCCTGCTTGATATTGCTTTGAGTCTTGCCCTCAACTTCACTGAGGTAGGCTTTAAGCTCCTCTCTTGAGATGACAGGCTGTTGGTTGTCATTTCTGGCAGAGACACCATGTTTCCATGCCTTGTATAGCCTATTGGTGAGTGCATTTATCTTTGAATTGGTTTTGGAGGCTTTTTCCTTTGGTACATCCTTGGCAGAGGCCTTGAGGATGGCTGTGGTGACCTGCTCACCATCTTCATCAATCCAGCCATTAACTGGTATGGAAATTAGCTCAAATGGTCTTGGTTTTGCCAGTTCAGCATCCTTTGACTTCAGTTGGGAGACAGTTATTGGCTCATCCTTGTCTTCATCACCAGGCTTTACGTTGATTTCAATATCAAGGGCACCTCTCCATGCTGAACTGCCCCTTCCTCTGTCCTGTGCCTTTTCACCAACTCCTGTGTGGTGAACAAGGATGACTGAGCAGCCAAATTCCATCATTAGGCCAGCACAAGCATCAAGCATGGTCTTGGCATCAAGGGCACTGTTTTCATCACCACTGAGAAACCTGTGCAGGGTATCAACCACAATGACATCTGGCTTTATTTCAGCCTGCCTTAGGGAATCAACCACCTTGGAGTAGCCATCTGGTGTGTTCAGGTCACAACCAGACTTGGACACCCATAGGTTGTTCAGCTTGGATTTGTGGTGCTGTGACCACCCTGCCAACCTAGATTTTAGACCATGATGACCCTCTCCAGCAAGGTAAACCACCTTGCCCTTCCTTGTTTTGGTGCCCTGCCAGTCCTTGCCTATTGCTATTGAGGCCACCAGATCAAGGACAAAAAAGGTTTTCCCACCTCCAGAAGGGCCATGAACCATGTGTAATGCATTCCTCTGCACCCACCCCTTTACCAACCACTTTATTGGGTCTGGCCTCTTGCAAAAATCATCAGCAGAGATGAGCCAATCTTGTGGCTGAAGCACACTGGGCATGAGTAGGTCACTGACAGACTCACCTGCCAGCCTGTAATCATTGATGTCACCAAGTCTTGGTGGGACTATGACCTTGGAATTTATGAGGTTACCTGCCTCATATGCTGCCCTCTGTCCATCACCAGATTCATCATTGTCAGCCACTATGATGAGCTTCTTGTGCAGGCCCAAACCTTTGATGATTGGTGCCACCTTGGTCAGGTTGTGCTTGGAGTAGGCTATGTAACAGGCCAATCCTGTTTCCTCCACAACAGTGGCAGCATCAGCAAAGCCCTCAGTTATGAAGGCTGTCTCTGAATCCTGTGGTCCCAACATGTGAAAGCACTCAGCATAGGAATTTTCAAACCTCTTGCCATCCCTGTTTATGTATTGCAGGGCTTGGATATTACCATCCTTTGTGTAAAGTGGCAAGACAAGCCTGCCATCACCTGTGACCTTGGCACCATGAGGCTGAATCCCCTTATCCTTCAAATATGGATGATCCTCAGTAGCATCAATGAAGCCAGCATACAAATCCTCAAGAGCTTCACCCTTCACCTTCTTTAGGCTATCACGTTCTTTTAGGTATTTTTCCTTGGCCTCAGCAACCCTCTTCTGGTTTTCAACAGATTCAATCATGGTCAGCTCTCTGCCAGTGTCTTGGATGAATGTCTTCTGAGAGCCTGTTCTCCAATCACCAAATGCCCCAGCCACCACTGGGCCTGGGTACATGATATACCAGCCTGCCTTGTCACCTGATTTACCATTGGTGCTGAACCTGTGAAGACCACCATCAATATCAATATGGTCTGGTGCCTCAAAGCCTGTTGCCTCCATAGCCTCCATGATTTGCTGATCTGCTGGCAGTTCATGACTTCTGGACCTTACCAGTGGTCCACCAAATATTTGTGTGATGTTGCCCACTATTTCACTCTCCTGCCATCAATCACCCAGACCCCAAACCTATTCTTGGTGAAATGCTCACCAATGCCCCTCTTCTGGGAGATCATCTTGTAAATAGCCCATTTGGTGAGGCCCAGGTGCTGGGCCACCTCATCAATTGTCATAAAACTCCTCCTCAACAGGGAGGTGAATCTTAGGCTCATATGGAATGGGGTCAAGGGGTAAATTCCAATGCTTTGGAATTATTTTTAAAAAACCATTTGACATATCTTTTGTAGTGGCTAATCTGTACCCCACAGCCCAACTTGCATGGAGCAGACAGGGCCTAACAGAGAGGTTTTAATTATGGCTATTGCCCTAAAGAGGACAGGAGGTATTTCAAATGCCTTCATCAAATTCTTGGTGTATGGTGAAGCTGGAGCTGGAAAGACCAGCTTGGTGCCCACCCTACCCAAACCATTGGTTATCTCAGCAGAGGGAGGCTTGCTCTCAATTGCTGAAGCAGACATTCCTTACCTTGAGGTCAGCTCATTTGATGACCTGCAAGAGGCCTACAAGTTTGTGACAGAGGCCAAAGAAGCACAGGCTTTTCAATCAATTGCACTGGACAGCATCAGTGAGGTAGCTGAGGTGGTCCTGTCACATGAGAAGAAGAACTGCAAAGACCCAAGGGCTGCATATGGTGAGATGGCAGACAAGATGAACACCATCATCAGAGCCTTCAGGGACATCAGTGACAGGCATGTTTATTTCAGTGCCAAGATGGAGAAAACACAGGATGAGAATGGCAAAATCATTTATGCCAGTTCAATGCCTGGGAAGACAACCACCAAGGATCTGCCTTACTTCTTTGATGAAGTCTTTGCCTTGAGGGCAGAGAGGGATGACAAGGGAGACATTCAAAGGATGCTTCAGACCCAGCCTGATGGCAAGTGGACAGCCAAGGATAGGTCAGGTAAGTTGGATGCTTATGAACCAGCAGATTTTGGTGCCATCATCAAGAAGATTCAGGGGGGTGGGGAGTGACCCTATATGAACAATGGCTAGAAGCCAAGGAAGCTGAAAACATAGCAAAGGCCAAAAGGATGATGATTGAGGATGAGTTGAAAAGGGAACTCCTCATCAATGATCAGCAGGAAGGCTCAGAAACCCATCAGTGTGGTGAGTTCAAGGTGAAGGTGGTGAGCAGGCTCAACAAGAAGATTGATGCAGACATGCTTCAGCAGATTGCTGCTGAGGAGGGCATCAGTGAGCATTTGTCATCACTATTCAGGTGGAAGCCTGAAATCAACAAGAAGGTGTGGGATAACACATCAGAAGAAATTACTTCCAAGTTGGCAGGAGCCATTACTGTCATGCCTGGGAGACCAAGTTTTGCAATCTCTTATTTGGAGGAAAAGTAACATGGCAGATTTAGGAATGATGTTTAACAGGAATGAACTTCCTGAGGATACTGGTGGTTCTTATGAGCCACTGCCAGAGGGCTGGTATGATGTGAAGATTACTGGTGCTGAGGTGAAAGACACCAAGAGTGGCACAGGCAGGTACATCAAGGTTGAGTACACTGTTGAGGGTGACAACTACTCAGGTAGAAAGGTCTGGGGCAACCTGAATATCAGGAATGACTCAGAGAAGGCAGAGGAGATTGGCAGGAAGCAACTGAACAGCCTGATGGGTGCCATTGGTTTGGAGTCCTTGGGTGACACAGATGAGCTGATTGGCAATGACCTGAGCATTAAGCTGAAGGTCAGACCTGCTAGTGGTGGGTATGATGCCAGCAATGATGTGTCTGGGTTTAAGGCACTTGCTGGGGCAAAGGTGCCTGCACCTGTTGCACCCAAAGCTGAGAGTGGCAGTAAGCCTCCTTGGTCTAAATAGTGAGCAAAAACTTTGAACACTCTGAACTTCACAAGGCCAGAAAGCCTCATAGGTGTGCCAAGTGTGGCAGACTTATCCCAGTGGGTGTGAGGTACAGGGTGTTCACTGTTTTTAAAGATGGTGAGTTTGTTAGGTGGAGTGAGTGCTATCTATGAGCAAGAAGAGAAAAGCCAGATGCCCTGTTTGTGGGGCAAGACTGAATGATGCTGCACCATATTGTAAAAGGTGCCAGTAATGTACTTTAGTGATGAGGAGTTTATGAGCTGGGTTAGGAAAGTGATGGATGTCATCAAGAGAAGGAAGCAGTGGAGGGAGATTGATGAAAATACCAGAGCCTAAACACTCAGTACAGGCCAAGATTGATGCCTGGTATGAGAGCCAGCCTCAAGCTAGGAGGTATCACTTTGGCTGCTCAATGGCAGGCCATGAGTGTGAGAGATACCTCTGGCTGACCTTTAGGTGGGCCAAGGATGAGCAGTTTCCAGGCAGGATACTCAGGCTCTTTGAGAGGGGACAGAATGAGGAGGGCCAAGTGGTCAAGTGGCTTAGAGGCATTGGCTGTGTTGTGCATAGCACTGAGGAGGATCAGGTTTTTGTGAACCTTGGTAGCCATGTTGGTGGTTCAATTGATGGTATCATTGACAGTGGTGTTCCTGAGGCCCCAACCAAGAAACATTTACTTGAGATCAAGACCCACAGCAAGAAGTCATTTGATGACATGGTGAAGAATGGATGCTTTAAAAGCAAGCCAATGCACTATGCCCAGCAACAACTTTACATGATGGCAACAGGCATTGACAGGAGCCTGTACCTTGCTGTCTGCAAGGATGATGACAGGGTTTATGCAGAGAGGGTTAAGCTGGACCCTGAGTATGCAGAGAAGATGCTGGAGAGGTCACAGAGGATTGCCACCCAGGATGAGTTGCCACCACCTCTCAGTGAAGATCCCAGTTGGTGGAAATGTAAGTTCTGCCATCTGCATGGCTTCTGCCATGGTGAAGAGAAGATTGAGAATAGGAACTGTAGGACATGCAGGTACAGCAGTGCCTTGGATGATGGTTCTTGGTTCTGTGTCTACCACAATGGCCCCATAGCACAGGAGTACCAGCAGGAAGGGTGCAAGGCTTGGGAATTACATGATGACTTGGAGGTCAACAAATGATAGTAAACCTAACAGCAGAAGAAGTCACAGATGCCATTGGTGTGGCACTGATAAGAAGGAACTTGCTCAAGAAGGGCCAGAATTATGGCATCATTGAAATGAACCCACAGGACAAGGATAAGGTCTTGGTGGTGGGCATTTATGGCAATGATGATAATTTGGTGATGGCACCAAAGTGAGGGTCTATGAGATATTTGAATCCTTCCAAGGTGAGGGTTCAATGGTTGGAACCAAATGCACATTTGTCAGAGTACCTGGGTGCAATAAGGATTGTGCATTCTGTGACACTGACTGGAAGGTTAGGGGTCAACCACTTCCAGAAGTCTGGAGGCCAAGTAAGAACATTGAATGGATATGGCTAACAGGAGGGGAGCCACTATGGCAAGATGATGTGAAACATTTTGTTGACCTGTGGAGAAAGGAAGGATGGAAAGTTGCTGTTGAAACCAATGGCACCTTGCCTTTGCCTACTCACTTTGACCATGTTGTAGTGAGCCCAAAGGGTAACTGGTCAGAGCTGAATATCCATGAGGCTGATGATCTCAAGGTTGTTGTGCCAGCATTTAGGCTAAGTGAATACTCAGGTTTTAGGGCTAAATACAGGTTTGTTCAGCCTGTCTGGGGATCATATAAGAACATAAAAGATATTCATGTGCCTTATGGGTGGAGATTGTCTTTACAGAATCACAAATATTGGGGGGTAAGATGATCCACTACCATGGCACAGACATGCACCCAGATGACTTGGCTTCAAGGTTCTTCCAGAACAGACATGCTCTCATTTCATTTGCATACCCAAAGCAGCTTGATTTGATTTCTGATGTTTGCTCAACTTTTGTTCTTGATAATGGTGCCTTCACACACTGGTCAAAAGGTGGTGAGGTAGATGTTCATGCCTATGCTGATTGGGTTGAGGAGTGGAGGAGGCACCCTGCCTTTGATTGGTGCTTAATTCCAGACAAGATTGATGGTGACATGGATGAGAATGATGGAATGATTGAGGAGTGGGGTTTGCCAAAGGAGGTATCTGTTCCTGTTTGGCACTACCATGAAGACCTGAGAAGACTTGATGATTTGAGCATGGAGTTCCCTAGAATTGCACTTGGTTCATCTGGTATTTACAAACCAGGTCAAGGTGATTGGTGGGGCAGGACATTGGATGCCTTTGAACATATCCAAGATGGCACAAAGGTGCATGGCCTCAGAATGTTAAACCCAAATATCTTCACCCAAGTTCCACTATCATCTGCTGACTCAAGCAATATTGCCAGAAACATAGGTGAAGGCAGATGGTCAGACACAGGCTACACTCCCGTCACCAAGTTGGCTAGGGCTCAGGTTCTAGCTGACAGGATTGAGGCATATCAAAGCCCAAGGTCTTTCACATATCAAGATGAAAGGCCAATGGATCTTTTTAATATATTATGAAGCTAAGACCATACCAGCAGGAGGCAATTGACCAGATACTAGCTTGGATGGAGAACCACAAGGGAAACCTTGTGTGTTCTTTGCCAACTGGTTCTGGGAAATCAGTTGTTATTGCTGAGTTGTGCAGGTATGCCATACAGACATACCCAGGCACAAAGATACTCATGTTGGTGCATGTGAGGGAGCTTATCTCTCAAAATTATGAGAAGCTGAAGACCATCTGGCCAGAGGCACCTGTTGGCATATTTTCAGCAGGGCTTGGGCAGAAAGACATTGACCACATCACCTATGCAGGGATTCAAAGCATCTGGAAACAGGCTGAGGCACTTGGGCACATTGACCTCTGCATAGTTGATGAGTGCCATTTGATCTCACATAAAGCTGAGGGCAGATACAGGAAGCTCATTGATGACCTTCTTGCCATCAACCCAATGATGAGGGTGATAGGCAAAACAGGGACTCCTTTTAGGCTTGGGCATGGTTATCTGCATGATGGCTCAACCATCTTTGATGGCATGATTGAACCTGTCACTATCAAGGGGTTGCTGAAGGATGGCTACCTCAGCCCACTCAGATCAAAATTCACAGACATGCAACTGGATACAACTGGAGTACAAAAGAGAGGTGGTGAGTTCATTGAGAAGGATCTGCAAATGGCTGTAGACACAGACAAGAATAATGCCTTGGCTGTGAGGGAGATATTGAATTATGGTGAAGATAGAAAATCCTGGCTAGTGTTCTGTACTGGTGTATCACATGCAGAACATATCAGTGAGTTGCTGTGTGCCAATGGAGTACAGTCAAAAGTCATCTCTGGTGACACAAGCAAGGCTGATAGGGACTTGATGGTTGATGAATTTAAGGCTCAAAAGATAAGGTGCTTATGCTCAGTCAATGTAATTTCAATTGGTTTTGATGCCCCTAATGTTGACCTCCTTGCCATGCTTAGACCAACCATGAGTCCTGCCATGTACCTCCAGCAAGTGGGCAGAGGGCTAAGAATAGCTGAAGGGAAGAATGATTGCTTGGTCCTTGACTTTGCAGGCAACATAGCCACCCATGGCCCCATCACAGATGTAAGACCACCAGCCAAGAAGGGTGAGAAGCAGGGTGAGGCACCAGTCAAGGTCTGTGAGAATTGTCAGGAGATTGTTCACCTCTCAGTGAGGGTGTGCCCTGCATGTGGCACAGAGTTCCCTAAGCCACAGAAGGAGAAGACCAGACTTTACCAAGATGACATCATGGGTCTGGATAACAAGTTCACCATGAAGGTAAAGGAGTGGAAGTGGAAGAAGATGACCAGCTCAAGAGGCAACCTGATGTTGGTTGTGACCTACTATGGGTTTGGCCTGAGTGAGCCACCAGTGAAGCAATACTTCACCATTTACAATGAAGGATATGCAGGTGACAAGGCCAGAAGGAATCTGTTTGAGCTTCTAACCAAGGCTGGTGTTTCAGGTGCTGTCATGGCAGAGGATGCCAGTGATATTTCCCATGCTGCAAACAAAGGCACACCTCCTAATGAGGTGGCCTATGAAAAGAATGGCAAGTATTTTAATGTAACTTTAATTA
>Ga0098074_1001153_pt1 | contig 14405 bp, 16 predicted proteins | sample 32_taG_FD_75064 | JGI IMG/M metagenome (GOLD analysis project Ga0098074, IMG submission 75064) | Marine viral communities from the Gulf of Mexico - 32_GoM_OMZ_CsCl metaG | ecosystem: Environmental > Aquatic > Marine > Oceanic | place: Atlantic Ocean: Gulf of Mexico | collected 2015-07-12
CGCGTGCTCGTCGCATCGGCAGTTGAGGCTGTGCGTCTCGCTGCTGATCTCGCGCGGAGGGCGGCGCATCTGAAGGCGGTAGCACCGAAGCTTCGGGCCAAGGGGGCGGGCGACGCGGTCGAGATGATCCTGACCCGCGATGCGGTGGCGCCCGCGGCCTTGCCCTTGCCGGATCGCGCCGCGCGGCGACTCTGCGATAGGCTGGTTGATCTTGGCGCCATCCGTGAGCTGACCGGCCGCGAGACCTTCCGGCTTTATGGGCTGTGAGAATGACAAAGAACAGGCCCGAGCCGGAACTTGATCGCGAGTTGGCGGACCTGGCGCCGGAGCTGCGCTGGCGCGAATGGATGCGCCGGATCGAGGCGGTGCTCTTTGCTTCCGCCTCGCCGGTGTCTCGCGAGGATCTGGCGCGCGTCGTGGGGCAGGGGACCTCGGTCGATCTTCTGGTCGAGGACCTCGCTGCCGATCTGGAAGGGAGGTCGTTCGAGATCGCCCAGGTTGCTGGGGGCTGGATGTTGCGGACGCGGACCGCCTATGCGCCCGCCATTCGCGCCGCAGCAGACGTGGGTGGCCAGTTCCTTGACCTAAGCGAATTCGACGTCGCGGTTCTGGCGGCCATCGCCTATCACCAGCCGATCACCCGAGATGGTCTGAAGGACATCTTCGGCAAGGAGATCGGCCGTGACCTGATCGGCCGTCTGCATGCGCGCGACCTGATCGGGTCTGGGCCGAGGTCTCCTCGCCGTGGCGCGCCCTATACCTTTGTGACCACGGAACAGTTCCTAGTCGCCTTCGGGTTGGGGAGTCTTCGCGATCTTCCCGATCGGGAGCAGCTGGTGGATGCGGGGCTTGTAGACGAAGCACTACAAATAGATCTCGGGTAACCAGTTGCCGATGTCGTTGGGACATAAAGCTCCGGGACAACATTGTTTTTTAGCCCGCAGCTTGGAATCTTGCCGGTCTCCGTTGCCGATGCCTGACGCAAACTCGGTCATTCTGCTTATCGTTTCATCCGCAGTGCAACGATTCGTCTGAGGTCTCATAAATATTCGTAATTTCAATGTGATAATCGTTGCATGGTTTCAGGACCAGCTTCGCACGACTTGGGAGCGAGCAGTCGAGGAGGTGGTCGGACCTGTGATCCGCCGCCTTTCGCGCAAGGTGGACACAAGTGGTCTTATAAAGCTTACCGTTCTCACCGATGCAGATTGCACGGCTAGTGGCCGCCTTGAGCCTTGCACCTGCCCTCCGTGCAAAATTTGACTGGACAGGACCTTTTTGCAAAAACTCAAGGAGTTGGAAAGTAATATAGGAGACCATCGGCACGGCGTTCCTGATGGCCCAGGCGCGGCGCGCCGATGCCCGGATCATCGTCTTCGACAAGGACCAGGGCCTGGAAATGGCCGTGCGGGCCCTGGGCGGCTCCTACAGCGAGATCAAGATAGGCGAGCCTACCGGGTTCAACCCGATGGTGACCGAAACGGATGCCCGCGGAGCAGCCTGGCTCACCGACTGGCTGGGCGATATCCTGTCCCGCACCCGCCCGCTCGAAACGGTCCAGACCGTGGCACTCAACGACGCCGTCCGGCAGATCGTCGCGGCCGAGCCTCGGCTGCGGACCTTCGACGGTCTGGCGAGCCTCGTGTCCTCCACAGATGATGAGGGCGATCTCGTGGCGCGCGTGCGCGAATGGACCACGGAGGGCCGGTTCGGCTGGCTCTTCTCACGGCCTGCATCTCGCGCCATCGCGATCGGCGAAGACGTGCTCGGTCTAGACATGACCGAACTGCTCGATCAGGACGCCGAGCGCTCCGCCCTGACCGAGGCCGCGGACCAGCTCGAGCATTCCACCTTTTGGAGATACACGAATGAGGGCTGATACCTGCTTTTACGCCCGCGTGCGCACAGCGACGCTTGCGGGGCTTCTGATCGTGGCGCCCCTGCCCCATCTTGAGGCCCAGGGCGTGCCGGTCATCGATGGATCCAACCTCGCGCAGAATGTCGAGCAGCTGCAGGCCGCGCTCCGTGACGCGGAAAACCAGTTGCAGCAGATCCAGGAACTGCGGACCCAGATCGAGCGACTTACCGATATCCAGGGCCTGCTCGACGAAGTTCTGGACTCGGTTACAGGACTGAACGAGATCGCAGCGCTCTACAATGACGTCGACGATCTGCGTGCCCGGGCGCAGAAGATCACCGATCTCTCAGGGTTCATGGACGATCTCTCGATCGGGAATTTCGACGGACTGCTCGACAACCTGCTGGATGCCGACGTGACCATGGGTGAGCGGCGGGCAGCAGATGCCATGCGCGAGACTTTGGCGAGCGCAGGCTTCACCGGCGAAACACTGGAGAGGTTGAACGATCCCGCGAACCCGAAAGGCCCGGCCATCGCCGATCTGGCAGCGGCCAATGCGATGGTCATGGGACAGGCACAGATATCCTACGAGGAAGCCGGTCAGAGCATCGAACGGATCGACGGGCTCGTCGCAGCCATCGGCGACCAGGAAACGCTCAAGGAGTCGATCGATCTCAACACCCGCATGGCGGCCGAAACCAATTTCATGCTGGGTCAAATGTGGCGGCTGAACGCCGCCCAGGGATTGGCGCAGGGGCAGAACGGCATTGACTTTGCCGCCGAACAGGCCCGTACCCGCTCCTTCTTCGATTACTCCGGCGCAGAGGACTGATCCCCATGAAAACATCGCTCACGGCACTCACCTTCGTGCTCGGCCTGGCCGGCGCCTCGCTGGCGCAAGACATCTCGGAAATGCCTGACGACCAGCTGCTCGGCGCAGTCGTCACCGCAACCGAGACGGCGAACAAGGACCAGCTCATGGACCTGATGCGCGAAGTCCGGGCGCGCGGGCTCCTGATGTTCAGACCGGACGAAGCTCTTTGCGATGCAATCGTTCCGAAGGTCGGGCTTCTCGAGAACATGCTTGCGTACGGCAATGCAAGGCAGGCGTACATCGTGGCCGCACGGCAGGCGGCCATGGAGCGGGGAGATTGCGGATGTCCGTTCGATGCTCTCGATTTCGAAGCTTTTCTATCGTCGCGGTTACCCGTCCTTCTTCTTGTCACGCTCGCCATCTTCGGCCTGCTGCGGCTTGCCCCTGGCGATGCGGCGGATCTCCTTTTGCCCGACGACGCGACCGACGAACAGGTGGCTGAGATGCGCGAGGCCTGGGGGCTCGACCGGCCAATCTGGGTGCAATACGGCCAGTTCCTGACCAACCTCGCGCGGTTCGATCTTGGCGAGTCCTATCGCTACCGGGCACCGGTCTTCGAACTTATCGGCGAGCGTCTGCCCGCCACACTGGAGCTGTCCTTCTACGCCCTCGTTCTGGCGGTGGTCGTTGCAGTGCCCCTTGGCGTGCTGGCCGCGCTGAACAAGGGCAAGACCATCGACGCGGCGGTCTCCGTCGTCGCCGTCTCGGGCGTCAGCGCGCCATCGTTCTGGGTCGGCATCCTGCTGGTCCTCTTCTTTTCGGGGTATCTCAACATCTTTCCCTCCAGCGGGCAGCTTCCCTACGGGTTGACGGTGCCAAACGTCACCGGCTTCGTGACGCTGGACGCCCTGGTTTCCGGGTCATGGGAGGCGCTATACGAGGCGTTTCGCTACCTCGCCCTTCCGGCGCTCACGCTGGCGCTGGCGATGATCGGGATCATCTCGCGCATCACTCGCGCGTCGGTCATCGACGCGGGCCAGGAAGAACATGTGTTCACGGCCGTTGCCAAAGGCATGAGCCGCCCGGCGATCGTCCGGCGGCATTTGCTGCCCAATGCCGCGATTCCTGTGGTCACGATCATCGGCCTCGAACTGGGCGCACTGATCAGCGGGTCGATCATCGTTGAGGTCGTATTCTCGTGGCCGGGGATCGGAACCCTCCTGTTCCAGGCGATCAGCGTCCGGGACATGCCGCTGACTACCGGCATCGTCGCCTCCTATACCGTGCTTTTCATCACGCTGAACCTGCTGATCGACATCTTTTACGTGCTCATCGACCCGCGCCTGCGGGGGAGCAAGGCCTGACCATGAAACTGGATCTCTTCAATCTCAAGTTCCTGCTGGGCGCGTCGCTGCTGGGCTTCGTCCTGTTCCTGGCCGTGTTCGGTGGGTGGCTGACACCGTTCGATCCGAACCGGCAGGATCTGCTCGCTTCGCTCCTTCCCCCGCTCACCGACGGGCATGTGCTCGGCACCGACCATCTGGGCCGCGATATCCTTGCTCGCATGATCTCGGGGGCGAAGGTCTCGCTGGCGATCGCCGCTTCGGTCGTACTGATCTCGGGCGTGGTCGGAGTGCTGGTGGGGGCACTGTCGGGCTATCTCAGTGGTACGCCTGATCTTGTCACCCAAAAGATCGTCGAATCCTTCTGGGCCTTTCCTCCGATCCTGCTAGCCATCGCGATCCTGGCCTTCTTCGGACAGAGCCTGACGAACGTCATTCTGGCCCTCACGATACAGCGCTGGATCCCATATTCCCGCATCGCGAGGGCACAGGCGTTGGTGCTCCGGTCGCTGGCCTATGTGGAAGCTTCTAAGGTTATGGGCGGCGGGCTCATCTGGATCATGCGGCGCCACATCCTGCCGAATCTCATGACCTCTGCGATCATCGTGGCGACGTTTTCCATGGCCACGGCGATCCTGGCCGAAGCATCGCTGAGCTTCCTCGGTCTCGGCGTGCCGCCCCAGATTGCGACATGGGGCGGAATGCTCGCCGAGGGCCGCTCCTACATCACCCGCGCATGGTGGCTCGCCGTCATTCCGGGCCTTGGCATCTTCATCACAGTCCTTGCGCTGAATCTCCTCGGGGATTGGCTTCGCGACCAGTTCGATCCGAAAAAGAATCTGAACCTGACATGACAACACAGACAGCCAGCGCACAGCCTGCGTCCGGCGGGCCGCCGGTGATTTCCGCCCGGAACCTTTCTCTCTTCGTCCGTGACGGCAGAAAGCGTATCCGCATCGTCTCCGACGTCTCCTTCGACATTGCCCGCGGGGAATTCTTCGCGCTGGTCGGAGAGAGCGGGTCCGGCAAGACCATGATCGCCCGCGCCATCATGCGCCTCTTGCCGCAAAGCATGCTGGAGATCGAAGGGGATCTTTCCTTTTTCGGCGCGCCGCTGAACGACCTGCCCGAGGCCCGCATGCGCGGCCTGCGCGGCGGCGCGATCTCGATGATCTTCCAGGAGCCGATGACCTCTCTCGATCCCCTCATGGCAATCGGCCGCCAGATCGAGGAGACGATGGAGGTGCACAGCGACCTTAGCCGCAAGGAACGGCAGCAGAGGATCGAGCAGCTTCTCTCCGAAGTGCGCTTCGCCGACCCCGCCAAGGTCGCGCGGATGTACCCGAACGAGTTGTCGGGCGGAATGCGCCAACGCGCGATGATCGCGATGGCGCTGGCCAACAACCCAAAACTACTAATTGCAGACGAACCGACCACGGCACTGGATGTGACCATCCAGCGCGAGGTGATGGAGATCATCCAGCGGCTGCGGGAAAAGCACGACCTCTCCGTTCTCTTCATTTCACATGACCTGTCTCTGGTGCATCAATATGCAGACCGGGTCGGCGTTCTCTATGCCGGCGTGCTCATGGAACGCGGGGCAGAGAGCGACGTGATCGGCCGGTCCGCCCACCCCTATACCGCGGCGCTGCTGAACTGTGCCCCGCGGCGGCGCTTGGACGGAGAGCGGCGGCAGGGCATACCGGGCACCGTGCCATCGCCCGTGACTTGGGATATCGGCTGCCGCTTCCGCGACCGCTGCTCATATGCCGATGCGCGATGCGCCGATGCACCGGTGCCGGAGACCGAACGGCAGCCCGGCTGGGCCGTCCGCTGCGTGAGGCCACTGACATGACCCACGCCAAGCAGGGTAGGAGACTGACGGCACAGGATATCCGCAAGACGTTCGTTCGCTCCAACGGGTGGTTCGCCCGTGCCTCGGAAACGCAGGCGCTCCGGGGTGTCAGCTTCGATGTCGAACCGGGCGAAATTTTCGGAATAGTCGGTGAAAGCGGCTGCGGTAAATCCACCCTCGCCCGGATCCTCGTGGGGCTGGAACAGGCGGATGGCGGCAGCCTCGCGCTCGGAGACCGCACGCTGTTCGGTCCGGAAACGCCGAAACTTCCGCCCGTCAAGCGGGGAATCCAGATGGTTTTCCAGGATCCCTATGCGTCTCTGAACCCACGGATGAAAGTCGGCGACGTCGTGGCCGAGGGGCTGGCCATTGCCGACATGCCGCGCAAGGAGCGGGAAAGACGCGTCGCTGAGACACTTTCGCTCGTGGGCCTGTCGCCCGCGGATTCGAATAAGCACGCTCACCAGTTCTCGGGCGGTCAGAGACAGCGGATCTGCATCGCGCGGGCGCTCGTGATGGAGCCGGAATTCCTCGTTGCCGACGAGGCGGTGTCGGCGCTCGACGTCTCGGTACAGATGCAGATCCTCAACATGATCCTGGATCTGCGGGACCGAATCGGACTGTCGATCATATTCATCACACACGACATTTCGGTCGTGGAGTACATCTGCGACCGGGTCATGGTGATGTATGATGGGGAGGTGGTGGAACACGGACCGACGATGCGTGTTCTGGACCAGCCGTCGGAAGCCTACACCCGGCGGCTGATCGCCTCGGTCCCGCGGCTCGAGTGAGCCCATATCCCCTGCAGGTTAGGCTGTTCCACGCTCTGATAACGACGAACGCGGGATCTCACGGGGCTTGGCGCTGATTCCGATGACAGCGCCTATTTTCGGATTGGAGGCAGCGGTCATCCTCCCTCAAGCCGCCAACACTTGAACTCCTGGCTCGCAAGATAGTGAAGCCAGCTGTTTGGCCTCCGGCGGCGTAGAGGCCGGTCGCATGACCGGCCTCGGTGCCGATATCAATTCGACGGCGTCCAGGCGCGATTGTAGGCGCCGACCTGCCAGTCGCCGAACTCCATGAAGCGGGCATCCGATCCGGTCTCGAGCGCATCGGCGGCCGCGTTCAATGCTTCGGGACTGGTGTCGGGCCAGCTGCCGCTCTCGACCCGCTGAACGAGGGTTTCCACCGCGACGCTGCTTTCGGCAGCGGTGAATTCGCAGTGGCCCGCCCCATTGACCAAGGACTGCCGGTACAGGTCGGTTGTGCCTGCCTCCTCCACCAGCGCCGCATATCCCTGCATGAGGGTGTAGGGCACCGCCCAGTCGCCGAGCATGTGGAGCCGGATCGCAGGGACCTGCAGTTCGCCGGTGGTGGTCCGACCGTCGCCCGACCAGAACTTCAGCGCGTAATCTGATGCTGCTATGCGCGGCTGAGCATTAATTTTCTCGATGTCGCTGGCCAGATCCAGGTCGGTCTCGGCGTAAAGACCCTCAACCACCTGCTTCATCGCCGGGGCGGCGTTGTCGTAGAACGCGACGTAATCCGCGTCTTCGTTTCCCGAGAGCTGCTGGCCGGAGGCAGCGTTTTCAAAGAGCAGGCGTGAGGAGCCGCCGACGTTTCCGGCAATGCGCATCATGGATTGCACGATCATGTCGCCCATGGCCCCGATGTCGGAGACATCGGCCATCTCCGATCCTTCGACCATCCAAGGAGACCATTGCCCGATCGCGAAGGCAAGAGCAAGGCGAGCGCGGCCCTCCGGGGTTTTGGCAGCCATTTCGATCGCACTTTTCCACGAGGCCTGGATGTCTTGCAGGCTCCGGTCAGAGTTTGCGCCAGCGTTGGGCAAGCCGGCCACGGTCAGGTCCGAAGCGGAACCCAGGCCTTGAGCTTCGAACTCCTCCCCTAGCAGCGCCTGCATGGCGAACCAGCCGTCCAGGAAACTGCTCATGATCCAGACTGGTGTATGCGCGGCCAGAACTACAGAGCCCTCGATCTTGTCCGGGAAGTCCTCGGCGGAGGCCAGGCTGTCGAGCCCGCCGCCCGAACATCCGTATTGCAATACCATGTCGGGTTCGCGCTCGCGCTCGACAAAGATCTCCTGCACGGTTTCGAGATTCATGATCTCGCGTTGCGGATCATACTGCCACAGCCGCAACGGATGTCGGGCCAAACCGGCAAAGGCGTAACCGCGGGCCAACAGATCGTCGTAGCGCGGCGCGTAGCTGGGGACGTTGATGAAGCTGGCGAAGTCGAGATCGCGCAGCAGGCGCCCGTTCCAGTTTTCGGGAACCCGGATCAGCCATGCGGTTCCATCGGGTAACGTGCCGCTATGCTCCGTGAAAGCCGTCTGACCGTGTGTATCAGCGTGCGAAGCAGCGCCGATCGTGAGGGCAACCGCGAGCGCCATCAGACCCACCTGCGAGCGCAGGCCAGCCAGTTTATTGATTTGTACCATCTTCTTCCTCCCGAGTCGAAATGCCTTCTGCGTGCGAGCATCATGTTCCTCTACACGTCTCGCGTGAGTTAGATAGCTAATTTTATTCGTGTCAAGGGTCGTGTCGCGAAGTTGGTGGAAATTTGAAGGCGGCGTAATCTCCGGGTGACTTGCAACCACCCAACCGGCGGCGGCAACCGCCAGGGAGATCACGCCATGAACGACATTACCGACACCGCGAGCTTTGCGCTACTGACCGGCGAGGCCGGGTTCGACCCGATCGAGGAGCGGCTGCGGACCAACGTCCGCGCGACCATCGAAGCCGTGTTCGAGGAGGAACTCGCCAGCTTTCTCGGCCGCCTTCGCTACGACCGGGGCGACGGCGCGGCGAAAGGCTATCGCCACGGGCACCGCGAACGACGGCTCACCGGCACCTTTGGGACGGAAACGGTGCGGGTGCCGCGCGCCCGGATCGAGGACGACGTTGGCAAGGTCACGGAATGGCGGTCGAAGGCGCTGCCGCGATATCAGCGGCTGACGAAGAAGGCCGAGGCCCTGATCGCGGCGGTCTATCTCGCCGGAACCAACACGCGCCGGGTCAAGCGGGCGCTGTTCGGGCTGTTCGAGGGCGCGGTGAGCAAGGATGTCGTCAGCCGCGCCTGGCGCAAGGTGAAGGTCGACTGGGATGCGTGGTGTGCGCGCAGCCTGGCCGATGAGGACATCGTCCGCCTGATCCTCGATGGCACCGTGATCAGGACCCGGCTGGACCACAAGGCCACGAACATCTCGGTGCTCGCTGCCATCGGCGTGCGCCGCGATGGCCAGAAGGTGCTGTTATCCATCAGGAATATGGGTGGCGAGAGCACGGCCGCCTGGCGCCAGTTCCTCGACGATCTCGATGCGCGCGGCCTGAAACGGCCCGAATTCGTGATCGTCGACGGCGCCCCGGGGCTGGAGGCCGCGCTCGTGGCGCTGTGGGGCGAGGACCTGCCCATCCAGCGCTGCACGGTTCACAAGCACCGCAACCTCCTCAGCCACGCCCCGAAACACATGCAGGACGAGCTGACCGAGGACTACCGCGACATGATCTACGCGGATACCGCGGCCGAGATCGAAACCCGTCGCAAGGCCTTCCTCCGCAAGTGGCGGCTCAAGTGCAGAGCCGTCGCCGACAGTCTGGAGGAAGCCGGCGACCGGCTCTTCACCTTCACCCGCCTCGACCCGTCGCAATGGAAATCGGCCCGGACCACCAATGCCATCGAGCGCCTGAACGGGGAATTCCGCCGCCGCATCAAGACCCAGACCGTGCTGCCCTGCGCAGAAACCGTGCCCATGCTGCTCTGGGCCCTGCTCGCCTCCGGCCAGATCCAGATGCGCAAGGTCGACGGCTGGGAGACCCTCTCTCAGCCCCTCGAACCGATGCCCCTTGACCTCGCAGCCTGAGAAACCGATCCTTCAAATGCCCGGAAAACGCCGCCAGGGAATTTCCACAGCAATCGCGACACGACCGTGTCAAGGGCTGGTGGCTCTGTCCTGAAACTTGGACCGCACTAACCGAAAGTTGTCCGCGGACGCACACCGTTGAGGAGGATGCCGAGCGCCCGGTCGCGTCGGGCCGCCTGCTCCTCGGGATTTCGGAGGATGCGGTCTGGGTCGAGCAGTGCGGGAATGGCGTTGCCGACGACCATGTCGACCGGCAGCTCCTCCGCGGCCGGGATCTCCTTCGGCTCGAGCGCGACTTTACCCGCCTCCGCGGCGCGCGACAGTTCCTCCCTTACGAGAAGGGCGACCTGGCCGGGGCCGGCGCGGTTCAGGCTGCGGCCGAGGTCCGGATAGGTGCGCGCCCCAGCCATAACCGTGCGAAGCATTTCGATCACAACCTGCGGCGGTTCGCGCTTCTGGTTGAAGGTCAGCAGGATAGGGGATCTGTCGCAAGCCAGATTAGAATGTGCCGCGCTCACAGATATTGTCGCTTGTAATGCCTTTTATGTAATGCTCAGTGGCCTCGCGGACGCGCAGTCACGGCTTCCATTCTGACAACAATGTCACATGACCGAAATCGCCTGCTTTCGACGCGTGCTTGGCATCTGCTGTCAGGAATGTGCCTCCTTCGACAATGGCAGCGGCGTGGTAGAGACTGTCCAGCAGCGCAGGATATCCGGATTTTGGGTGCCCGGCCCGGCTGATTTCCTGAGCTTTCATCCAGTGAGACTTGCCCAGGTCGATCCAGCGGAATCCACCTTCAGTGTACTTTTCCAGCAGGTCAAATGGAACGCCGAAGTCGAAGCCGTAATGTAGCGCACACTGGCAGGCCTCCAGCTTCAGGAGTTCCGGAGCGCCAAAATCCAATCCTTCGGTCAGCATATGCCGGAAAAAGGCCAGCGCCTGCGGTCGATCAGGTTCGTCCAGGAAGAGCTTGTTGAAGACACTGGCGTCGATGACGAACAGGCTCATGTCCGGTCGAAGTCCGCGCGGTACCTTCGCTGGACGTCGAGAGGGTCATCTCCGCCGGTCTTCGATGTCGGAAGTTTGTCGAGCATCCGCAGAGCTTCCTGGCGCGCCCGAGCCTTGAGTGCTTCTTCCAGCGCTTTCGCAGCGAATGCCGACCTCTGACGATCGGGTATTGCCGCTTCGACCCTGCGCTTAAGGGAGCGAGGGATGGTCAGCGTCAGTCGTTCGCTCGGATCACTGTTCTGTGTCGCAGTCATCTGGAATACTCCCACGTGGCGGGCTTGCTATCGCGTGGCATTAGTTATGAAACAAGATAATATGCTGAGGACGACTGCACAAGCTCTGCGGATTACGGAAGTAGCGATAACCTTCAGGGGATTGTTGCGTTGACCGGCCTGGCGCTTGAGAGTTGGGGTCGACGCCTAGCTCTGGAGGATGAGATGCCACGTCGGAACCCATTCAAAGGTCACCATTTACCGCCTGACCTCTTCCTTCTGGCCGTCGGAGTGCGTTGTGATACAACATTGCCCCGACCACGAGTTCAATACATGCTTGCTCTTCCACTGGTTGCACTGTCGATCGTCCTCGGCGGAAGTGCCGTACAGGCGAAGACCAAAAGCGAGACCGCCAAGGCTTGCATGGAAGCAGTTGAAGCAGGCAACACGGAGTTGGCACAGCATCTGGCAGCCGAGATCATGGAATGGCGAAACGTATTTGCCACCAAGGCGATCAGTGATGCCGAGGCATGCCTCCAAAGCGCGACCGGAGAGTTCTGGAAGTACTTCACTACCAAGGGGCGCTTCCTTTCGGAAGACGAGGCGCGGGCAGAACAGGCGTTCATTGACGGCGCAGATGAAAGGATAGCCTCCCGGGACGAAAACAGGCAGCGCGCTGCCTGCGAGGTGACGATGGCACAGTACCGGATCAGCAGGCTTGAAGCGGAATACGAGATCATACAGCAGGCTCGCGCGGCCGAAACTCTCAAGGCAACGATAGACACATGCACGCAGCTCTATGATGCCGATCGTTCGGCAGCTCTGCGCAATGTCGTGTGCAATGACGTATTCATGCAGGTTGGCATGCCGGACACCAAACATTCGTTCGACTTCAATGCACTGGTAGAGGCGAGAATGAACCTCGCAGTTTCGGCCCTAAACCTTCAGCGAACCTCCCGAGGCAACGATCGCCAGACTGGCGCAGACAACCCCGACGTAGCCTGGTGCGAGAATTTTCTTGCAAAGTAGTGCCTCTTACGAACGGCGATCCGACTTGCAGGGTCCGAACTAAGCGACCAAATATGGTCAGCATTTTTCCTGGGCTTCTTCGCGGCAAACGGCACCGCCAGCCATCATCGAGAGCGATCCGGCAAATTGGTGGGGTGAGCTTGCAGAAGACGTCAGTAGTCGACTTGCTCGAACCCATAGTTGCCCTCCTGATCCTCCCAATCAACGAACACTGATCGCAGACTGATACTCGGGCAGTTTTCGCCATAACGCTCATCGCCGCGAAAGGCCCGGGGCAGCGCGCGAACCGAGCTGGGCTGCCATCGAAACTGACCGGTGGCATCGTAGGTCCCGCGGCGCACGCTCTCGAACTGATTGCATCCTTCGCGTTCACCGTTCTGCGTGGCGCGGACATCGAAGACATCGATGGACCGGATGAAGTCGAAGGTCGGGTCGCTCACATCGATATCTGCTCCACGACCGACGGCTTGCACGGAATGCAGAATCTCGAGTTCCGGTGCGACAGACCATCGTGGCGCATATTGCAGTCCGGCAAGCTTTGTGAGCCGCTGAGCCGGATCGGCATCCTCGTACACCGCCCGCATCGGACAGCGCCAGATTTGCAGCGGCGGTTCGATGGGCCAGGGCGTGATCCGTCGGATGAACTCGGCCCGTGCCCGAACACATGGAACAGAGGGCGGCCAGCCACCGGCGAGACAGAGCAGGATGGCGCAGTCAATCTGGTAGGCTTGGGCTGCCACAGGCTTTGGCGAGACCGGGAGCAAGCCCAGGGTACAAATCGCGGCAGTCGAAAGGAGCCGCTTCACAGATAGACCTCCGGTACAGATCGTTCGCGCGTCGTCGCATCTGCAATCCCTGTACTGGCCGAATGGACACTCACTTGCCGGTCATTCATTGAAAATCTCCTGATAAGCATCCAGCACAAGCCGAACCTCCGCCTGGGCATCGGCAGACGCTGCGGCGAGGCAGTTGAGGTAGGTCTGGGCTTGGTCGAAATAGGTGTCGAACTCGGCGCGGATCTCGTCACCGTAGTCCCGCAACAACGCAGGCGACGGCGCCAGATCTGGCCGGAGCGGCGGAATGCAGTCTGTCGCGAGCGTCTCGGCGAGCGACGCGCCACCTGCACATAGCAGAGCTCCAGCAACGATCCAAAGCCGCATAAGACCCACGACGATCAAGGGTTGTTCCACACGCGCTGCTTAGCGTGCAATAAATATCTTTTGCAACATCAATATTCGTCTTGACTCCGTTGAATATGTTTTGCTACACACCACAATATCTTGTGACATGCACCATTTGAGGTGGCGCAGAAACAGGTTACTTCGGATCACCAGCAGGGTGGTCCGGAGGCAGTATGGCAGGAACAAAATACCCCGTGATCCTCACATCGCAAATCGGCGAGGCAATCGAGGAGGGGGCATGGATCGAGGTGGAGTGCGTGGAAGCCCCGGAAAAGGGCGGCAACACGCATAGAGGTGGCTGGACGATCTTCGTCTGCTCCGATGACGGTCAGGGCGGTGTGCACCGGTCGGTCTACGTGACCAACCGGGAGCTGAAGCCGCGCGTCTTCAAGACCGCCGCGGGGCTGATGAGCTTCTGCATGGAGCTCGATGCGAAGATCTTCTCCTGCCCGCTCCGGGAAGGCGCGAAAGGCACGTGGGAATTTGAACAGACAAGGATCCCTGCTCCCGGCTAGCCTCCTTGTCTGGGGCCTCGTCGCCCCCTTCTCTGCAAGCGTGTCCCACGCGCAATCGGTGATCGATCTCGAACGGTCTGGCGCCTCATGGACCGACCGCGCCGAGATTGCACAGACGCATAACGATCCAGATGCTCCCGAAACCGCCGGCCGCGTGACGGGCAGCGTTCTCGATTTCGACCGCCCGGCCCCAGACCCGCGTGCCACAGTCGCGCGGGTTCAATTGCCATCGGACGCGGATATGCCGCGACGCCCCGACTCCATCTCGGGCCATCCCGAGATCGAGGGGCTGATCCTTGAGGTCGGGATGCACTACGCGGGACACGCCGCCCTGCGCCGCACCGGCCTGACCGGTCGGGACTGGTTGGCGTTCTTCCGTGCGAACATCGCGATCGAGAGCGCGTTCAATCCGCGGGCCCGATCTGATGCCGGTGCCATCGGTCTGGGACAGCTGATGCCGGAAACCGCGCGTCTCCTGGGCGTGGACCCGCATGATCCGGCCGAGAACCTGCACGGCTCCGCCCGCTACCTGCTAGCACAGCTCGACCGGTTCGGCACACCGCAGCTGGCCCTCGCCGCCTACAACGCAGGGCCCGAGGGGATCGCATTTTGCCCTGATTACGTTGTCCGTAGCAGCATTACAGAGGGTCTACTGGAGGAAGTCTTGCCTGATGCCTTCGGACCACAGCTTGATATTCACG
>Ga0098074_1001155_pt1 | contig 14383 bp, 5 predicted proteins | sample 32_taG_FD_75064 | JGI IMG/M metagenome (GOLD analysis project Ga0098074, IMG submission 75064) | Marine viral communities from the Gulf of Mexico - 32_GoM_OMZ_CsCl metaG | ecosystem: Environmental > Aquatic > Marine > Oceanic | place: Atlantic Ocean: Gulf of Mexico | collected 2015-07-12
CAGCCGCCGGTCCAGAGCGTGGCCGCTCCGGCGCCCGCCCAGCCGGCCCCGGCGGCGGGCCTCGCCGCCCTGCCGATGGCCGGGGGCGCCAAGCCGGACCAGCCCTCGCTCGCGAGCTACTGCAGCAAGGTCAGCCTGCTGACCACCTCGAACGGTGGCTACGTCACCGCAGCGACGATGACCGACCCGGGCCTCGCGCTGTCGGAGCAGTTCTGCCTGACCCGGACCTATGCCATCGCGCAGGGCGAGGAGATGCTGAAATCGGTGCAGGGCCTGACCGAAGCCCAGGTCGAGGCGCAGTGCGACGCCTTCGGTCCGGCGCTGCAACCCTATGTCGACATGCTCGAGACCACCTCGGCCGCACAGGTCGTGCCGCAGGTGCAGAAGTTCGTGCTGGGCGCCAACATGACCGCCGAGCAGCTGCAGAGCACCGGGGCGATCTGCCTCTACACCGGCTACCGGCGCGACAAGATGGACGTGGCGCTCGGTGCGGCACTGCTGCTGACCGGGGCAGGGCAGACGCCCTACGCCGAACTCGTCGGCCACCACCTTGAGCAGGGATTCGGCGCGGCGCGCTCCGAGGGGCAGGCGACGGGCTGGTACGAGATGGCGCTCTCGGCGCTCGACGGCGGCGCAACTCCGGTCTTCGTGCCGGGCCAGCCGGAGCGCGTGGAACTGCTGCGCGCGGCGGTGACCGGAGACGGCGGGACCCTGACCCCCGTGCCCGAGCCGCAGAAGACCGGCCTGCCGAGTTTTTCGCTGAAATAACGCCGGTTTGGCGTCCTCTCGAGAGCCATGAATGCCGGTCCGGAAGGGCCGGCATTCGCTGTCGCAACGGCACCGGAAGAAAATCCTCTTTCCGTTCTTTTCGCCCCTTCACATCCCCGTTCCGGACAGCTATACGCCCCTTCACCAAGTCACGTGCGGTCGTGGCGGAATTGGTAGACGCGCAGCGTTGAGGTCGCTGTGGGGTAACACCCGTGGAAGTTCGAGTCTTCTCGACCGCACCATTTTCCCGGCAGGAGATGCCGGGAGGTCTCTCCGAACCGATGGCGAAGATGGCTTCACCGATCCGGCGCGACGATCGTGAAGGTCGGTCGCGGGTTGGCGCCAGCTGGCGAAACGGTCGCCTCGACCGATTACTGGTAGCCTGCCATCCGATTGTGCCTTTCCGTCGCTCAGGCGACCTATCCCCAACATCTCGGGTAGCAGAACGCTCGGTGATTTCCGTATTGAGAGAACTCGCAAGCGGAGAATGAGGCCGTTCAAACGCATTGTGGCATTATTGCGGCGCGGGCGGGGGCGCTTAATCTGCCATTTCGATACCTGTCTCGCGATAGATTAATTGATCGCCACTTCTCATTCTGGCCGGTGTCCGTGCGCCGCCCGGAGTATTCGGAATAAATCGTTTCGGCGTATGGAGTTGACTTACCCAAGGCTGGGTACGCCTTTTGCGGGTGCAGCTTCTGACGTCGACCAGGTCGGATCGCCGAGCATTCCGGGGCCGGAAAGCCACACTTCGTGATTTCCGACCTCGGCATCGGCAACAAACGGATTTACTGTTCAGAAAACGTGACAGAGGGTTCGCGAACCATTTTTTCAACAGCGGGCAGCAATACGAAATGGCGGATAACTTTGGCACCGATGGCAACGACTCCCTGACTGGCACTGACGTCAGTGACAATCTCGGGGGCGGGATCGGGGACGACACGCTTCTTGGCCTTGGCGGGAATGACTCACTCGACGGCGGTTCCGGCTCCGATAGCCTCGAAGGCGGTGCGGGTGACGACTCGCTCATTGGTGGAACGGGTGTCGATACACTGCTGGGCGGGGACGGTGACGACACGATCAATGTCACTGCCGAGACCTTGCTCGAGGGCGAGATCTATGATGGCGGCGCCGGCACCGACACTCTCTTGTTCTACGGCTTTGCGACGTTCAGCTATTTCGTGGCTGTCGATATCGAACGGATCGAGTTCAACCTCTTGAGCGCCACGACGCCGTTCGCCCAGGGGACAGAGCTTGAGGATTACATCGACTGGAGTGGCGTTGAGTCTGTATCTTCATTCGGTTTTGTCTCACTCCGCGCTGGCAACGACCAGTTCTTTGCCGCGGGAACGGGCATCTCCGTCTCCGGCGGGGACGGCAATGATCGACTGATCGGCGCAGCCGGAAATGACGTATTCCGTGGCGATGCAGACAACGACTACCTGGACGGCAAGGGCGGGAACGACACTCTCATCGGTGGAGACGGCAATGACACTTTGATTGCCGGCGACGGTGACAATCAACTGACCGGTGGCAGCGGCAACGATGTTTACCAGATCGGAAACGGCACCAACACGCTGGTCGAGAATTCGGGAGAGGGGACCGATTGGGTCTTCTCGTCCGTATCCCATACGCTTCTCGACAACTTCGAGAACCTCACCCTGCTGGACTTCGCCTCGGAAGGCCGTGGCAACGCGGCTGGCAACGTTCTGACCGGAAACGACCAAAGCAACCAGCTCTACGGTCTGGACGGTGACGACACGTTCATCGCCAGTGCCGGCCAGGACATGCTCATCGGCGGCGAGGGAACCGACACCGCGATCTTCGAGGGCGACCGGAGCGAATTTTCCTGGACCTACACCTCGGACGGGTACGCCCTTCTCTGGGAAGGCAGCATGACACTCTTCGATAGTGTCGAGTTCCTCGCGTTCGATGACTACACGAATACCACTGAGGTCTTCTTCCGCGGCGGAACGCTCGGCTCGATCAAGCTCGACATCATAACCGGCACGACGGGCGATGACCTGATCAGTGGCGACCGGTCGCAAGACTTCCTCAAGGGCGACGCCGGGAACGACGTGATCTACGGCGATCAGGGCAACGACTCCATCCTCGGAAACGACGGGGACGACCGGCTCTACGGCGGCGACAACCACGATGACATCGCGGCAGGGGCAGGCAACGACACGGTCTTCGGCGACGAGGGCAACGATTCGATCGGCGGCGGCGACGGTGACGATTCCATCTCGGGCGGATCGGGCAACGATGTGATCGGCGGTGGCAACGGTGTCGACGTGATCGACGCGGGCGAAGGCAAGGATGTCGCGTCCGGCGGTGCGGGCAATGACACGATCATTGGCGGCGACGGCGATGACACCCTGGCGGGCAGCTGGAACGACGACGTGGTATATGGTGACGACGGCAACGACTCCATGGGGGGCGGTCACGGCAAGGACACGATGTACGGTGGCGCGGGGAACGACTTCATCGGCGCCGGCGACCAGAACGACTCGGTCTACGGCGAAGACGGCAACGACTTCCTGGCGGGTGGTCAAGGCAATGACCGGCTGTTCGGCGACGCCGGCAACGACACGTTGAACGGTGGCAGCGGCTACGACATCCTGACCGGCGGTGACGGCGCGGACGTCTTCGTCTTCACCGAATACGACGTCGGCCCGGGCGGCCAGCCCGGCGGCACCGGGATCACCGACTTCGAGGACGGGATCGACAGGATCCGGCTGCACGGCCTGCTTCCCAAGGACCTGTCCTTCGGCACCTACGATGCGGGCGATTATCCGCAGTTGACCGGTGTCGCGACCGGTGAATTCGTCGGGATCTCGATCAACGACGGCACTTATTTCATCGCGGTCCAGGGGGTCGAACAGGCCCAGCTGACAGCGGCCGATTTCATCTTCGTCGCCTGACCGGCGATCTGACCCCGGGCGCGCGGTCCGCGCCCGGGGTCCTGCCTTTTCCGCCGGGCCTGCGGGCACGCAAAAAGCGCCGGGAGACGAGCTCCCGGCGCTTTTCGGTCTTCCTGGGTCGCCTCAGACAAAGATGAAGTCGGCCGTCGTGAGCGTGCCGGCGGTCATGTCCTCGACGATGATCGTGTGGCCACCCGAAATCACCACCTGCGCGCCTGCATCTATGTTGGTGATGCTCAGAGCGCCCGGGCCGGCTCCATGCAGGCGGATCTTGTCGATCCCGTCCTCGAAGCCCTGGATCACGTCGACCTCGCCTCCGGTGAGCGCGTTGAAGACGAAGAGGTCGGCACCGTCGCCGCCATCCATCGTGTCATTGCCGGTGCCGCCGTTCAGCGTGTCGTTGCCGGATTCGCCGAACAGCAGGTCTTCCCCTTCGGCACCGCCGATGAAGTCGTTGCCGTTGCCACCGTAGACCGTGTCGTTTTCCTCGCCGGCGCCGATGTTGTCATTGCCGTTGCGCCCGAAGATCAGGTCGTGGCCGCGTCCGCCGCCGAGGGCATCGTTGCCTTCGCCGCCGGAGACGGTGTCGTTGCCGAAGCTGCCCGCGAGGGTGTCGTCGCCGTCCCCGCCATAGACGAGGTCAGACCCATACCCGCCCGAGGCCGCATCCTTGTCATCGCCCGCGTCGATGACGTCGTCGCCGTTGCCGCCGCCGATGATGTCATTGCCGCGCTCGCCGAACAGGATGTCGTTGCCGTCACCGCCGCCCATCGAGTCGTTGCCCAGCCCGCCGGTCGCCGTGTCGTTGCCACCATGCAGCGCGATGTTGTCGTGGTTGTTGCCGCCGTCGATCGAATCGTCGCCGTCGCGGCCGAGCAGGGAATCGTTGCCCTGGCCGCCCAGGATGGTGTCGTTGCCGAGGCCGCCGTCGAGGAAGTCGTTGCCCCCCATTCCGTCGATCACGTCATTGCCGCCGGTGCCGTCGAGGATGTTGTTCCCGTTGTTGCCGGGCACGGTCGCGGTGAAGACGCCGAGGGTCGAGGTGTCGATGTCGGTATCGGTGAATTCCAGCCGCTCGATACCGGTGAGGTAATCGTAGACGCCGTTGTTGAAGACAGCGAAACCGTCGAACAGGACGACGATCTTGGCATCCGTGGATGCGACGTCGAACCGGGCCCGGTCGAAGCCGGCGCCGCCGTGCAGCTGGTCGTAGCCGGAGCCACCTTCCAGCGTGTCATCGCCGGCCCCGCCGTTCAGCGTGTCGCTGCCGTTGGCGCCGAAGAGGTAGTCGTCGCTCGCAGCTCCTGTGATCATGTCGGCGAACTCGGAGCCGCGAACTTCCTCGATATTCGCAACGTCGTGGAGGAATGCCACTCCGTTCCACCACCCGGTGACCGTGCCGGCGGCAAGGTCGACCGTCACTCCGCCGTAGCCGTCGCGGTCATAGCGGATCCGGTCGAAGCCGCCGCCGCCATCGACCGTGTCATTGCCACCCTGGAGAATGAAACTCTCGCGCGCATTGCTGCCGATCAGCACGTCGCTGAAGTCGGTCGCGCGGATCTCCCGGATCGTGCCCGAGACGGTTTCGAAGTTGCCGTAGCCGTCGTCGAGAATCTCGCTGGTGCCGAGGTTGACGTTGACGCCGTTGCCGCCGCCACGCAGGTCGAGCCGGATACTGCCGCTGCCGCTGACCGAATAACTGTCCGCCCCGGCGCCGCCGCGGATGATGGCGAACTGGTCGTCACCGGTCACGATGTTGAAGGTGTCGTTGGCGTCGGAGCCCCAGAAACCGATGCCGTCCGCTTCCATCGCCTTGGCGACGTTCACCATCGTGTCGGTGCCGTCCACGCCCTTGCTGACGGTGCCGGTGTTGCTCGCGCCGTTGACGTTGTAGGTCACCGGGCCGCCGATTGTGCCATAGAACAGGTCGACATAGCCGGTGACGATGTCGCTCATGTCGATGGTATCGTTGCCCGAGCTGGCCTCGATCCAGTCGTAGTTCGTGTTGTCGCCGGGGTTCAGCAGGTCGTTGCCGTTGCCGCCGTTCAGCGTGTCGTTGCCGCCGCCGCCCTTCAGCGTGTCGTTGCCGTTCTCGCCGTAGAGGGTGTCGTCGCCGGCGCGGCCGTTCAGGTTGTCGTTGCCGTTGCGGCCCTCGAGCCGGTTGCCGAATTCGTCCCCGAGGATGATGTCGTCGTTTTGCGAGCCACGCACCCGCTCGAAGTTCGAGATCGTGTGGACGAAGTTCGCACCGTTCCACTTGCCCTGCGCCGTTCCGGCGGCAAGGTCCACGGTGAGTTGGGTGATCTCGTTCCGGTCGTAGCGGAGCCGGTCGAAACCACCACCGCCATCGATGGTGTCGTTGCCTCTGCGGCCGGCGAAGCTTTCGTTTGCATTGCTTCCGATCAGCACGTCGGTGAAATCGGTGCCGATGATCTGGAAGACCTCGCCGCTGACCGTCTCGGCGTTGCCGAAGCCGTCATTCGCGATCGTTCCGGTCGACAGGTTGACGTTGATCCCCTGCGTCCCGTCACGGAAATCGATCTGCATGTTGCCGTTGCCGCTGAACGCGAAGGTGTCCTTGCCCTGTCCGCCACGGACCGAGATCCATTGCTCCGCATCCGTGTGGATGGTGAACGTGTCGTTCTGCGCCGAGCCGTTGATCTCAAGGCCACCGTCGAACCATCCCGAATCCATCGGGTTCCGGACATCGACGAGGGTGTCGGTGCCCAGCCCGCCCTTCTGGATCGAACCGGTGTTCGCAGCGCCGTTGATCTGTACCGTCAGCCCGGCCGCGACACCGCTGTAGTCCATGAAGACGTAGCCGTCCTCGAGGTCGGAGAAGGAGATGGTGTCATTGCCGCCGCCGCCGATGATGACGTCGTCCGAGGTGTTGTCGCCGGGGTTGATCAGGTCCGACCCGGCACCGCCCTCGATCGTGTCGCTGTTCAGGCCGCCGGCCAGCACGTCGTTGAAGTTGCTGCCGAGCAGGCTCAAGTTCGACGTCACGCCATCGAGCGACAGGTCGACCGGGCTCGTGCTGCCGCTGGCATCGAAGTCGACCGGCTGCAGGCTGAGAAGGGCGTTGAGCGGACCGGAATTGCCGTCCTCGAGGTCAGCGACCATCGCCGAGACGAAGGCGGCAGTGCTCCAGCTCATGTCGGAGAAACTGGCGATCAGTTGTCCGCCGTTGTTTTTGATCTCCATGCTGGTGACCGTGCCGGTCAGGGTCACGTTGGGATCGGACAGGCCTGTGCCGTTGAAGGTGGTCTGGAAGCCCGTCTCGGGATTGCGCACCACGACCCTTGTCGATGTGGCGGAAATTGTCGTGACGTTCACTTCCATCGCGGAGGTGGAATAGAAGGCGCGTTCGAATAGATCCTGGGAGTTTCCAAAGATGTTTACTTGCATTGCTTACTCTCCGGGCTAATGCGCTGTGGTATGATATGTCTGGTAATCATTAAACAGCGGATCCCGTGCTGGCAAGTGAAAGGGCTCAAAAAGTTTTGAGAGAAACCAAGGCCTTGGGGTCGCCGGGCTGCCGCTGTTTCTGCTCCGGGAATGCCAATTTGTCTGGCCAATATCATCGGTCGGCAATTGGATAGGTTTCGCGAGCGCATCGGCGCACCCTAATAGGTTGCGTCTGCTTGGCGGATTCGTTTCACGGTTGCTTATCGCCCAGGAAATGGCTGCAACTCAGCGAGTTCTCCGCCCGAAGCGTAGGGATGCCGCCCCCTGTCGCAAGTGAGATGTTGCGGAGGCTTCGCCGGATGCTCTAGGAAAGAGCCGCGCCGTGCTGCGCTGCAATACAAATCGGAAGACCTGGAAAAGTCGTATATGCCGCATTCCGTTCGTGTCGTTCTAGCGGTCTATCGGCCCGACGAGTCGTTCCTCGCCCTCCAACTCCGTTCCCTGGCCGATCAGACCCTCCGCCCCGAGATGGTCTATCTCGTGATCGCCGACGGCCGGTCCGCGCAGGTGGCGGCGAAACTCGCGGCGGCGGAAGGTCTGGCGTTCGAACTGGTCGAACCGGTGCGCGAGCTTGACGCGGTGCGGGCGTTCGAGGCCGGGCTGGAAGCCGCCCTGGTTGATGCCGACGAGGCGACGTTCATAGCGGCCTGCGACCAGGACGACATCTGGCATGCCGACCGGCTGGCGGCGGGCGCAGAGGCGCTGGACCGCACCGGCGCGGACCTGGCCCACAGTGACGCACGACTGATCGACGAGGCGGGCGAAGTCGTCCACCCGTCGAGCTTCCGGACCGAGCGCCGGCGCAAGGACCCGGGCCTGCGCGGACTGCTCTACCGCAACAACATCACCGGCATGACGCTGCTGATGCGGGCCCGCGTCGGTCGGGTCGCCCTGCCGTTCCCGCCGCAGAGCGGCGTGCACTATTACCATGACCTCTGGTTCGGCCTGATCGCCGCGGCGCTCGGCGGCGTCACGCTGATCGACCGGCCGCTGGTGGACTATCGCCAGCATGGCAAGAATGTCGTCGGCGCAGTGACCGGGTCGAAGAAGGCGGAACTGAAGAAGCTCAGGCAGGCCAACGGCGACTGGATCACCCGGGAATCCGCGAGCTACGCTCTGGCGCGCTATCTGGCCAATGCCCTGCAGAGCCGGATGATAGAGGCGGTCGCCGATGGCCGGCTTGCACATGGCGCGGTACATCTGAAGCCGGTGCGCCCGTTCCTGCGGCGCTACCGCGGCGCGGGGCGGCTGTTTCTCGACGGCATCGGCCTGGGTCTGACCTTTCACGGAGAACCCGCCCGGATCGCGTTGAGCTTCTCGGTGATCGCGTTCATCCGGAACTTCGGCATCCTGCGCGAGATGTTCGGCCCCGGCCGGCGGGAGTCGCTCGACCGTTTTGACCGCAAGCTCTACGCCCTTTCACCCGGCATGCCGCCGATGCCGCCTCAGCTTGCGCCGTCGGAGATCGCCGAAAGGGAGCCGCTGCCGTTCCAGGCGATTACCGACCAGCGAAAGGTGCCGGGCTGGACGCCGGATTTCACCGCCGACATCCCTGCCGTCACCATGCTGGTGCCGACCCTGAACCCGACCGAGATCTTCGCGGGCATCGTGACCGCCCTCGATATCGGGCTGGGACTGGCCGAGGCGGGCATCAAGGTCCGCTTCGTGGCGACCGACCTGCCGATCGCCTCGGCTGGCGCCTCGCGGAACTTCGTGCTGCGCCGGCTCGGCGCCGCGGCGGTGAAGGCAGGGGCAGCGAGCCGCATCAGCCTGCATTGCGGCGTGACCGGAAAGTCGGTCCCGGCACACCGCGGAGACATCTTCTTCGCAACCGCCTGGTGGAGCGCCCATGTCGCCGACACCCTGATCCGAAACCACCGGTTCGAGCGGTCGCGCTTCATCTACCTGATCCAGGATTTCGAGCCGAATTTCTACGCCTGGGGGCCGGAATTCGCCGATGCCTGGGCCAGTTATGGCCTGAACTTCAGGCCCGTTTTCAACACGACCCTGCTGCAGGACTACTTCGCCGAGAAGGACTTTGCCTTCGCTTCGGTCGCGGATGCGCTGTCGTTCCACCCGGCGATCGACATCGACGCCTATGTCCGCCAGAAACGCGCCCCGCGCGCCAAGGGTCAGCCGAGACGGCTGGCGCTCTACGGGCGGCCGGAAGTGCCGCGCAACATGTACTCCACCGCGATCGAGGCGCTCGCCACGTTCTGCCGGACCGAGGACCTCACGCCGGACGACATCGAGCTGGTCTCGGTCGGTCTGCGCCACGACCCGGTCGCGGTCTACGAGAAGAACGTCGTGCGCAGCCTGGGAAAGCTCGCGTGGGAGGATTATCCCGGCTTTCTGTTGGGCTGCGATATCGGCCTGTCGCTGATGTATTCGCCGCACCCCAGCCACCCGCCGATCGAGATGGCGGCCTCGGGCATGCGTGTCGTGACCAACCACTTCGGGCCGAAGGACCTGAGCCGGCTCAGCCCCGCGATACTGTCGACCGAGGCCACCGGACCCGCGCTCGCCGCGGCGCTGTCTCGGGTCTGGCGCATGCCGGCCGTGACCGCTAAGGAGCGCGTGATCGACCTGGGACAACTCGGACTTGCACCATCCGCGCTCGTTGCGCAGCTTGCCCGGGACCTCAGGCGCGATCTGGGCATCGGAGAATAAGAAACATGTCGAGCCGGATCATCCTCCACGTCGGGTCCCCGAAATGTGGCTCCACCTACCTTCAGCAGGTGATGCTGCGCAATCGCGCGGCGCTGGCCGAGGCTGGCGTCTCCTATCCGCACGACGGCGGCGGCCACCCGGGCAATGCGGCGCAGATCGCCGACATCACCGAGGCCACGCTGGACGCGCTGTTTGCGGGCGACGTCCGGACCGTGATCCTGTCGCACGAGGATCTCTTTGCCCATGCGGCGAAGGGCAGGGAGCTTGCCAGGCTGAGCGCGGCGAAGGACATCGAGGTCCAGGTCATCGCCTTCCTGCGCCCCTTCAGCGAATTCATCTTCGGCGATTACTCGCAGTTCATGAAGCAGCATTTCGATACCTACCTGAAGACCCGGGCACCCTATGGCGGCCGGGGGTTCGAACGGTTTTCGGTCGACCGGTCACGCAGCCTGTCGCCGGTCGGCTACTTCAAGGCGTGGAACCAGCTCTTCCCCGGCAGGGAGCTGATCCTCTCCAGCCACCGTGACATCCGGACCGTGGTCGAGGGCCTGATCGGCGAAGTGCCGGGCCTGACCTGGGAGGTGCCGCGGGACAGCACCAACCCGTCGCTGCGGATGGCGGATTGCGACCGCCTTGCAGCGGCGTTGCGCGACAAGAAACGTCCGGACGACGAAGTCCGCGAGATGTTCCGGCAGGCCTTCCGAGACACGGACAAGCCGGACGGCGGCAAGACCCGCGAGCGGATCGCCTGGATCGAGGCGCTCTTCGCGGTCCAGAATGCCGCCCTGCTGAAGGAGTTCGGCTTCGACAACCGGCGCCGGGCACCGGCGGCGAAGGTCGAAGGCAGTTAACCGGACTCTGCCCGCCGCCAGCTGACCGGCCGGGACGGCGAGTTTCCGCCTGCCGGCGTGGCCGAAATCCAACGCCCGCAATCCACTCCCGCGGCGACGTTGACCCGGTCGGCGGCCCCGTCCTACGTTGCGCCGGCGCAGGTCGGGCAGGGCCGCCATCCCATTCATGTCAGCGCCATCGGGAGACGTCATGGTCGCATTCAGCACGAGTCTCGGAACCGTTACCTCCGAGGTCTACAATTCCGGCGCCGGGAACGGGGTGCGTTTCACGATCAGCAGGTTCGGCAGCGTGGTCGAAACGGTGACCTACGACCTGGGGCCCGATGCGATCCCGACAGGTCTGACACCGCCCGACAACACCTTCCACTACGCCTACAGCGGTCACCACATCGTGCAGGAGGGCAACGACGCCTTCGCCCTCGTCGCGATCCGCTCCTTCGTCGGTGCATCGCCGAGCCCCGACGAGATGTCGAACATCGACATTGTCGTCCAGCATTTCTCGGGCGATTTCGTCGCAATTGGCGAACCGGCCGTCATTCCCCTGCGCGGCGACTTCTACAACGGGACCGCGAGCAGCGGCGCCTATGCCAACCCCCCGGACATCGAGGCGCTGATCGCGGCGGACGGCGATACCATCCTGGTGATGGGGTATGACCGGCAATGGAGCTACGACGACGACCTGATGCCTCTGACCGTCGTCCGGATCGACGGCCAGACGGGCGAGGTCCTGTATAGCGTCACGGGGCCGAGCCATGCGTCGCCTTCCGAGGTGCAGATCATCTCGACCGCCTCCGGCGAGGTGCTCGAGGTCACCGCCGACACCTTTACCAACTCCGGCGACGATCCCTACCTGCCCGGCGGGCTGACGACCCATCTCACGGTCGACCTCGAGACCGGCGCGGTGATCGCCTCGGACCTCGACAGCGACAAGTATCCCGGCGTCGACCCGATCTCGATGTTCGACGACTTCTTCCGGGGCACGACCGGGGCCGATGTGGTGCACGGCCTCAGCGGCAACGACTCGATCACCACCGGCGACGGCGACGACCGGGTCTTCGGCGGCCGGGGCCACGACAACATCGCCACCGGCAACGGCAACGACATCATCCGGGCGGGCCTCGGCAATGACACGGTCGGTGCCGGCAGCGGCGATGACGAGATCGACCTCGATGACGGCAACGACGTGGGTTTCGCGGGCCCGGGCAACGATTCCCTGTTCGGGGATGACGGCAATGACGACCTGAGTGGCGGCTACGGTTTCGACACGATCGACGGCGGCGCGGGCAACGACACGATCGGCGCCGGTCCGGACAGCGACCTGATCTATGGTTCGGGCGGCAACGACATCATCGGCGGCGGCAGCGGGTCGGACACGATCGACGGCGGAGGCGGCGCCGACACCATCTATGCCGGTGAGGGGCACGACCGGGTCTCGGCTGGCGGTGGCAACGACCTTGTCCAGGGCGGCGGCGGAGACGACACGATCACCGGCGGCGACGGCGACGACACCATCGTCGGCGGTTACGGCGATGACAGCATGGCCGGCGGTGCCGGGATCGACGTCTTCGTCTTCGACGGCCGGGTCGCGGGCGCCGCGGATTTCGACGTCATCACGGACTTCTCCCGCTTCGAGGACCGCTTGCAGTTGGGCCGCGTCGATGGCGCAACCGACGCCGAAAAATTCGCCGCGCTGTCCATCACGGACCAGTCAGGCAACACGCTGGTAACCTACAACGACCAGTCGATCCTGATCTACGGACACGGCGGCGCGTTGGAGCAGGTGGACTTCATCTTCATCTAGCGGCCGCGCTCTTCCGGCCCTGACGCCGGAGATGACGCCTCGAGAACGGTCAAGGCAGCGCTCATAAAAGTGGGCGCTGCCTTGGCATTTGCGGCGTCCGATCGCAGGCTTCATGGCGGCCGCGGACACGGTGTCGTGAGTGGCATGAAAGCGTTTCGTATATCGGGTATGCTCGCGCGGGAAATGGTGACACTGTCATGCTTGCTGCGGCGCGGCATCTCGCTGGCGTTCCGCATCGCGGAAGGGCCGGGTGACGCAATCAGTGCGTCGGCTGCGTTCTTGAGCGAATGCTCAAGGATTCCACGCCAGATCCTTGCAGTTCCCCTGTTCCGCATGTCGAAAGCGTTGCCCGGAAGCCGTTCGGGAACGGATTTGCCGCGCCGGGCTGTTCATATGCCCGCGGTTCAAATCTTCGAATATTGGGTATTCACAAGTGCCCGAATTCAGTTAACACTTGAACAGCCCGAATGAGGAGCGGGCAAGGAAAAACGGGAGGAAAACACATGCGGACAATTCGTCTGCCACAGGGGCGCGTCGCGGGTCTGCTCGCGGGGGCAGCCCTCGGCGCGATGGCGCTGGCCGGTTCGGCCCACGCCCAGGAAGTCAAGAAAGGCGGCACGCTCAACGTCGCTGTGGAAACCGACGTGCGCGGATTCGACACCGTCGATGGCGGCGTGCTGGGTCAGACCGGCGAGATCGTGATGCGCACGATGGTCGAGCCGCTGCTGGGCTGGAACACCCAGACCAACGAGCCCGAGCCGCTGCTGGCGACCGAATGGTCCTCGAGCGACGACCAGACGGTCTGGACCTTCAAGCTGCAGGACGGGATCAAGTTCCACGACGGCACCGATTTCGACGCCGAGGACGTGGCGGCGCATTACAACCGTATTCTCGACCCGGCGAACAAGTCCTCGTCGCGGTCGTTCATCTCGTCGATCGAGAAGGTCGTCGCGGTCGATCCGCTGACCGTCGAGTTCCACCTCGCGCATCCCTGGATGGCGCTGCTGCCCTATCTCGCGACCACCTCGATGAGCGGGCCGATCCCGCCCAGCGAGCATGTCGCATCCGGCGAACAGAACCGCGCGCCGGTCGGCACCGGACCGTTCAAGTTCTCGGAATGGGCCTCGGGCGACCGGATCGTGGTCGAGAGATGGGACGGCTACCGGGCCGCGGACGAGATCAACCTCGACAAGATCAACTTCCGCATCCTGCCGGACACCCAGACCCGCTATGCCTCGCTGCAGTCGGGCGAAGTCGACGTGATCTGGACCGACCGCGGCCCGACCATCGTCGAGGCCGAGAAGAACCCCGATATCGTCACGCTCAAGACGGAAGGGGCAGGGGCGGCCGTCAACCTGATGAACGGGAAGAAGGAGCCGCTGTCGAACGCGACCCTGCGCAAGGCGCTGGCCCATGCCTGGAACCAGGAAGCGCTGGTCAAGATCTCGTGGCAGAACACCAAGCCCTTCGTGACCCACCCGCTGGGCGCGGCGAAGGATTGCGGCGAGGCCAACTACCGCCAGTTCGACATCGCCAAGGCGAAGGAATACGTGGCGGAGTACCTGAAGGAGACCGGCAAGACCGAAGTCCCCGAGATCGTCATGATCCACACCACGACCCCGCGCGGGCGGGAACTGGGCGAGATCTACCAGCAGACGGCCAAGGCCGCGGGGATCCCGCTGGTGCTTGAGCCGGTGGATCAGTCGACCCTGGTGGCGCGGACCTTCAAGGGCGATTTCGACCTGACCGGCTGGCGGATCGCCGACGGCGCCGACATGGGGCCGCAGCTCTACGCCTATGCCAAGATCGGTTCGTCCTACAACCTGGCCGGGTTCAACAACCCCGAGCTGGACGAGCTGGCCGACGAGATGCGCGTCTCGCCAACCATGGAGGACCGGCTC
>Ga0098074_1001156_pt1 | contig 14373 bp, 23 predicted proteins | sample 32_taG_FD_75064 | JGI IMG/M metagenome (GOLD analysis project Ga0098074, IMG submission 75064) | Marine viral communities from the Gulf of Mexico - 32_GoM_OMZ_CsCl metaG | ecosystem: Environmental > Aquatic > Marine > Oceanic | place: Atlantic Ocean: Gulf of Mexico | collected 2015-07-12
CGGAGCTGCCGGTGCTGCCGCCACGTAGCTGCTGGGGGCGACGGCCACTGGTGCTGGGCTCGTCGGTTGGGTCGATTGGACGGTAGCGTCCTGCATAACTCATCTCCTGTTGTAACGCTTCAAGAGTTCGATACAGATAAGGGGTTAAATCCAAACGTGGATCTGCAGCCATAGGTAAATCCGGTGACTGCGGATGGGGGGTCTGCATCATCCCTCCCACCAGGCGAGCGAATTGTGAGTAAGCACTCTGTAATTCGCCCACCATCCTGAATGGGAACCCCGAGAGCATCGAGGCTCGTTCCTCATCCGTCTTTTGAGGGAAAAGAAACTTCAGTGCTTCTATACTATCAACACCCAACTCTTGTAAATTTCTGACAACAATAGAGTTGTTAATCAGATCTTGAGAAGTGTCTTCGTACACTGGACCTAACCAGCGCCATTGGACCGTGACATCCCCATCAGGGATAAGTCCAATGACATTTGGCGGAAGCATTTCTGTTTCCAGGCACATCATCATTAACTGCTTAACTTGATCGTCGTAAGCAGCCATCGCCTGATCATATAAGGCAATTTGCTCAGCTGAAGCTTCTTCCGGTAAATCGACGGGTTTTTCAATCTGAGCTGCCCGAGCCAGGCTGTCCCGGAACAGGCGCTCTTCCTGAAAAACAATTAACTCCATACAACGGGCAATGCCATGTGTATAAATTGAATTCGACTTCTTCTTCGCAGTCGCTGCAACTCGACCGTAGATAGATTTTAATTCAGTTGCAGTAACACTTGCAGATATGCTGATTTCATCTTGCCCACCTAACGCAGTACGGATCTCTTCACGAAGGCTTCGGCTAAAAGAGATCTGGTCGCCAGTGACAGCATCTGGCACAATATAACCAACACGATCATTCGGCTCTAAGTTCGCAATAACACGGGGTACACGAAGCTGTCCATCCATTCCCCGAGATACTGGGTCTTGTTTGAAAGCTGAGCGACTCAGGCTTCCCATTCCGGCAAAACCTGAGTTAGCAGCAATGGAAGGACGTTGGACTACGGAGTCGCCGCCAGATTCCATTAGGTCAGTCTTGGGACGAGAAGACAGTAATGTGGGGTTGCCAAAGAATTGAATGTTTTTCCGCATATTGCGGGTCAACTCGTCGTGCGTAACAATTTGATCTGCTAACGCATCGAATTCACCAACACCTTCGGTGGCAAATCCTTTTGGGTTATTGAAAATTTCTACACAAGGAATGAAGTTTAAAGTATTTTTTAGCTTAGTTGTTTTACCCGGAGCCATCTGGCTGTCGGGTGTGTCAAATGAAATTACTCCATCTGAATGAGTTTCAGTAATAGTACGCCTTTTAATTGAAAGCTTGATGTACTTCTTTGTTCCACCCGCACCCATCGTTGTGGGACCGCTGATTGATGCAGTGTCAATTGCCTCCTGCTGACCAAAGCCCTTCCCCTTACGGACTTTGTAGCTGTAGATAATCACAACTTCATCAAGCTCGCCATCCACGTTGTAATAGGTACGATATTCGTGCTTGCGAAAATAATAAAGACGATAGTTGTTGTTTGTCGGGCGGATGTAAAAGAGACCTTGTCCATCGCAAAGATAATAGTCCCAAATAGAATCTAAACGCGTGTCAAGCTGGTTGTATTTAGCAACCCGATCTAAGAAGTCTTTGCGCTGATTACCGAAGTTATCCTGTGCAGGAAAAAACTCTACGCCTTGGCGAATGCCAAAAAGACGCATCTGAGCCAGATGTCCAGCGACAATTCCGGTATCGATTCCAGCCCCACCATCTTTGTCTAGATACCCGTCAATGATTTCTTTTAAACGGGACTTGGAATCTACAGCCATCTCAGCCGCGCTTAGATCATTTCATTTTATCACTATTTTTGTTTGTATTTCTTAGCCGCTCTTGCTGCCCTACCTGCTTTTTTCGCTGCTTCTGTATTAGAAACGAATTGTTTTCCTTTACGGCTAGCTGCTTTTTTCTTCTCATCGGTAGCGACACGTTCTTTTTCAGACAACTTGTCCCAAGCTGACTTTGGTAGATACCGTTCGGTTCTTCCTTTTTCTATTGCTTTATCTGCCATGTCAAGTCTCTGTCTCTAAACATTCAGGCCATGTTTTTGTTTTGAACAACTCATGAATATCTCTACGTTGTTCATGGTTTTCAGGTTGTTGAAAGAAAGGATCAGCATAAAGACGCTGAATAGCTCCGTGGTATTGAGAGCAGCTCATCGTCCACGCAAGTAAAACAGAATAAATCATTTTTTATCCATATATTTACCTGCTATTTTAATTACGTTTTCAATTTTTTCTGCTTGAGCGGCGTGCATTTTTGCGCTACCACGCAATTGCTTTTGGATTTTTTTTAAATCCTTTACTTCTTTTTTCATGATTAAACGGGGGGTAATTGGGGTCCTGTACGACGCAAGAAAGCATCGGCTTCATTTGGATTATCAGTTCCCATTCCTTTGTTGTAAATTTTTTGTTTACGTGTTTGTTGTTTATGTTTTGCAGCATCAATAGGATCTGGTAACACACCCGCCATCTGCACAGGAATAGGAATGGGGCCAGGGACTAAACCGCCACCCTCAGGTCCTACAGGTCCGTATCCCATTCCCGGATAAAAATTGACGGGTGTACTAGGACCTTGCGCTGGCCCTTGCTCACCTGCTGGTAAACGAGATAATAAATCTTCGAAATTTAAACCGCCTCCAAGAGGAATACCAGCGTAACTTCCTGCATACATCATGACTTTTTAGCTCGTTTTGCAGCTTTAGCTGCTTTTTTCGCCTTGTTCTTATCGTACTCCTCCTTAGTCTGCCAATCCTCAGAACCCCATTTTTTAAGAGACTTCTGCGCTTTACCTTCTCCTCCTTTATATCCACCCCCTGCTTTTTTATATTCAGAGGCAGTGAGTTGTGCTTTTCTCGCACTCCACTGCCCTGGCTTGCCTCCTTTGCTACCAGCCGTAATGCGTTTTTTTATTCTTTCACGCAGCTCAGGCTTTGTATATTTGGAATCGTCTTGAGGCATCTGACTTGTCCTTATTCATTAATTTTATATGACCCACGCTTTTTAAGTTCTATCTCCGTTAATTTTCTATCATCATCCCAATATCTAGGACTTCTGGGATCACCTACCTGCCATTGCTTTACATGAAAATTTTTTCTTTCTTTTTTATCAATAAAAAAAGGATGGTCTTGTAAATCCTCATACTGTATTTCACGCCAATCCTCAGACGGAACAATCTCTTTTAAGTCTTCCCAATAGGAGATCATCTCCTCATAATGACTGTTTAAAAACTCATCATAATTATCCTTGTTGTCATTTAATAACCATTTGATTCTCCTCATGCTTTTTAAAACATCTTCTTTGTTACGCCTCACCCCAACAAAACGCACGTTAGGAATCTTGTGATAAATCTCTTCCCAGCAACGCAAAGCTACTGGGCAATGGACAATTAAGTTGTTAAACCCTTTTTTGACTAATTTATTTACTGCTTTAATACCCTCCTCAATAGGAATAAACTCAAACTCGTCTACATAATGACCTTCATAGAAGTCTGCGAGCACCTGAGAGGCTAGTAAAGTACCACTCCGTTGACATCCGCAGACAATCGTGGGCCTAGTCGAGTGGTTCAAAACCTTCAGGATCATTTACTTTTGACAGAACAATAGATGTTCCTTTCAAGCGCCAATCAAGCAAATCACCTTCTCTCCAACCAAGTTCCTCACAGAGTTCTTCAGGAAAAGTGATCTGATAGTCGCCATTATCAAGCTCGACAATCTCTAAGACATCGCTCATTTGCTCAAAAGTCTTTCTACAAGCTTGTCCAGCTTAGCGTTAATTTCTGAAAACTCTTCATTCATTCTTTCCATTTCACGTATATAGTCCTGCTTCAGAACATATTCAAGCGGTAGGCGATCGATTCTATCCTCTAAAGCACGCATTCGTCCGAATACTTTACTAATAAACCAACCACCACCGGACACTAAGGCAGCCGACGCCGCAATAATTTGTTCCATTTCAAGAAAGCCTTTCTTACTATTTTAATAGTCCACATGCAAAACTCCCTTACGTGCAAGACCATTTATCAACCAGACTAAAGCATCTACACAGTCGTCATGACTTGATACGCCAAAATTAGTCAACTCCTCAAACATTGCTGTGAAATTTCTATAGCGATTGAATATAATCTTACGTTCTTCAAAAAGACCAATAGTTCCGCGAAAGCGTGCCAGTTTGTCTGACCGGAATCCTTTAACAGGATGCCAAACCATATTCCAAAGGCCTTCATTATTCAAACATACACGCTTAAAGTCAGCTTCAAGTGAAGCCTGGTACTGTACAGCTTCACTCCATATATCGCACGTAGACATTGTTGGATAATACAAACCGTTTTCGTCTTGTTGAAGGATATTCCAATCGGCCAGCAATTCTTTTAAAGCATCTAACTTTTCAAGATTCCCCATGACACGGATGCGGCGATAATCGATGATATGAATCCGATCATCAATACGTCCGCCCAAAACCATAACTGTGTAGTCGTTTTTTTCCTTGATTCCAGCAGAGAGGTCAATTCCCACGCCGAGGGTATCAAACTCTGTCGCGATTTCCGCTTTGACGACGAGTTCCGGTGCCAACGATAGTTCATGTTGTCTAATAACCTGGTTCATGTACTGGAAAGAAAAAGAGACAGGTGATTGTCTCTTCTTTTCCAATAAAAAATCTAATGACCAAAATTCTGGCCAATATGAAACCATATCACCGGTTTCAGGATCAGTCTGAATCGCTGATAACACAATTTGATTCCAGCCATTGTTTTCGTTAAACGTGGTGGCATGAATATCATCATGACGGAAACGAGTGCCAAGACAAATGGCACGCCCGCCCTCAAACATAGTGGGAGCAATGACCGCGTTCCAGTTATCCTCCATTTGCTTACGTATATCGGGGTTACCAATATCAGCAGCAGATTTAATTGCGTCATCAATCATGACCAGATGAGAACGCTTTGATGTCACAGAGCCTTTAAGACCTGCTGCACATAACGTAAATTGTTCTTCACCTGTGGTGTCGATCCCTGCGAATTTATGATCAATCGACCAATACTCGTTCGAAGTAACATTCTTTAATAGTTTTACTTTAGGAAAAACTTGCTGATATCTCTTACTCTCAATAATTCTTTTAATCGTTGCAGATTTTGATCGTGCAATGTCAACAGTATAAGAAAGGTACAGGATCTGAAGGGGCTTTCCAGCTGTAGTGTGTACTCCAATCGCCCAAGCCGTCAGCAAACCTAAGATCGTACTTTTAGCCGAACCCCGTGGTCCTAACAGATCCACATTGGGTCCCGCAATCTTCAGTAAGCAAGAGCTATTTTCGTTAGTAATAAAATGTCTATTCCATTCTTTATGATGAGCTGCCGGAGGTTTATCTGCAACATACTCACAAAAAAATCCAAAATCCTCCTGAGCCTTTTTATACTTCTCTAGTTCCTTGCTTTCTTTTACAACTTGACGCGCAGCAGCAGCTCGCGCATTACGACGATAAGCAAGGTAACTATGTGAAGGCATCTGAAGAAAGTAATATTCTTAAGACTATCAAAGAATTAAGAATCTTTCTTTTTCTTGTCTTTGAAATTCTTAGCCGCACGGGCAGCCTTTAATCCTTTTTCTGCTGATTTTTCAGCCTTGTTAGCTTTAGGATCTTCACCGTCTTCTTTAGCTTTGTTCTTCTTCTTGAAATGCTCAAGAAGTTCAGGTGGCATTTTCTTTTTAGACATTATTAATAAAAGCTGCGTAACGTCCTGCTAAAACAGGCATTGCCTGTCCTTGAAGGTTTTGAGTCTGACGATTTAAACGTTCACCTGCATCGTAGGCAGAACCAGGATTAAGGGGGTGGATAAAAGGACTACCACTTTGTCCCCCATAATGCATTTTATTAGGATTGTACATAATTAACCTCTGCGACCACGGCCGCGCCTTGGTCGTCTGGAACCACCACGTTGTCTATCACGTTTGTCATCTTGCATAACATTACGACGGCTGCGGCCAGGTCCCATTTCCATGCCGCCACCTCGCATAGCTTTGCGTTCGTTTTCTTCTGCGCGTAAACGCTCGATTAGCTCAACATCTCCTAACATACCTGCGTTGTTAGAAGCAGTGTTTTCAACAAAAGCGTTCTCCATACGCCCAGGGATAGAAGGATCTTGTACATCAGGACCCATCATCCCCGCACGTTGTTGACCGGCAGTTGCAACAGCTTGATCTAAGGGCGCTGCGTTCATATATGAATCACGCCCCATCATGCCCTCTGTACGTGCTCCGGCCGCTTCTTGCTGTGCCATGACAGCATTCTGAAAGCGGTTATACACATTAGGGGTGACTTGGCTTGCGCCTTCGCGTCCTCCTCCGGCTCCCATAAGTTTATAAATGCAATAGAACTATCTTAGCTGGACTATTCCTCTAATTGCATCCTGGCCCATACAGCCATGGATGCTTCTTCTAAAGGAATAGAAATAGGATCGTCTTTAAATATCTGAGCGAGTTCACGCAATGCGCGATCTGCCCCAGACATCAAAAGACCTTTTCGATCTCGGTTGTTAGTGAACAGTTCAACTTGTGCAATGGTGCCACGAAGTTCACGTTGCATTTGAGCATTACGTGCTACGCCAACATCTCGCTTAACAAGTCCTGTTTCAACGTCAGCTCTTAGCTTACGTATGTCTTCACTCATCTCATCGATTTGATAAAGAAGAGTTTTTACATGATCAGGCTTGTCAAACTTTTCTTCAACCCACAAGAAACAATCCGTTATCGATCCTCTATACCCTAAAAAACGGGAATAGATGTAGATCTCAATGACGGAGTAGCTGTCGCCAGCAAAAGATAGAAATGTTTCTTGCGTTGACGAATCAAGGTTGTCAACAAAGAAGGCAAAGACGTTAGAACCGGTAGGCCCTTCGAGCTTGTCGATTGTCTCTGGCTTCTTGCGTAGCTTCGGTTTTACGCTGCTCTGACGCACCTTTTTCGATTGTTCGACGCTCTTGTCCACCAGCATCCTCCATTTTCTTTTTAGAGAACTCGTAAGCCACGCCTGCGGCTTCCTTATATTTGTCTAAATCAAACCAGTCGTCAATATCAAGCTGGCCTTCAGGAACGGAGGAAGACATTGTTCAAGAATGCAACTGAATCAGAAGTTGCCCATCATGCCAGCGAGGCCTTGGGCGAAGATGTCACGACGACCTTCAACAGCCTTTTGACGCACCTGACGACCTTTGGAGGCCTCAAGACGCTGCAGAAGCTGGTTAAAGTTGTCGATATTGAAATAGTTTTCTACGTTGTTGGTAGTCATTCTGTTAGTAGTGACTTGAAATAATTATAGCAATTATTATCTTAGCTGTTAAAGAAGCCTGCAACAAGGTTGCTCATCATTCCAAGGTTTCCTGTAATTTTAGCTTGCCTTTCAGCAGACTGGGTCTTCATCTTAGTCAGCTCCTTGTCAATGTCACCTTGTAGGTTTGTCAAACCGGCGTTGTACATGAACGAACGTGCCTGCCTAATGCTCTGCTGATACTCTTCTATTTCACTAATCTGGCCGGTAAAAGTACCAAACGTAGGTGTGGTGATTCCGGTAGTTCCTTCTAAACCTTCATCAAAGGAAGGCATGTAAGCGTCAGAAAAGTTGAAGGTTCTCTCTCCTGTTCGGTTACCTTCTGCATCCCTAGTTTGCTCGCCGTAATAACTGTCGTAATAATTTTCTAAGTAACTCCTGTTGTATTCATCCTGATACTCCTTGCTTTTGACAATGTCATCTTTTAAATCATCGTAACTATAGTTTTCTAAGCCGCCCGTAAGATTACTAACATGTAAGGAAAGTTCTTCAGCCGTAGGAGCACGGCCTAGAAGCGTCTGGTACGCCCTGTTGACACTTGTGTTGGCCCTTGTGTCACTCAGTGTGTTATACGAAGTCTGCAGCTTGTTGAAGAGGTTTGATTTAGGACGCTCAATGCCCCCTTTAGCAAGGTAATCAGTCAGCTGCTGAGAGGCTCCGGCGTAATCAAGAGTGCCTCTTTCAATTTGACTTTGCAAATTATCGTAATAACTACCTAAGCCACCTTTATATGCCTTTTTCTTATTCTTTGCTGCCTGTTCAGCTTGTGCTTTCGCTCTGTCTGCATCCTCGATTTCTTTTCTTTCACGCTCGGTCTGAAGCTTAATAAGCTCCTTCTCTTCATCACTCAGACCCCTTGGTTTAGGGGCTTTGTATCCGCCTCCACCACCCATGATAATTACCTCAAGAGAACATTGAACTTACATTGATCGGCGCGATAGGTCCGAACATACCTTGCATTGCACCCATCCTTTGGGCTAGGTCTCGTTGCAAGTTTAACTCATTCTCAAAACGCAACCTCTCTTTTGCGTCTGGAGAATTAGCCAAGGCTTGATTAAAAAGTTTTTCTTTATTTTGCAAGCCCATTGCACGTTCGCCAAAGATGCCTGTTTCAAGCATCCGAGCTTCTTTTTGACGGGCAAAGTCAAGGTCAGCGCCCCACCCATACTGAGCAGTGCGGTTTGCAGCATTCTGCCCCGCTTGAATGAAAGCTGCGTCACGAGCGGCCTGACGATTAGCTTCTGCATTGTAATTAGCAGCGGCAATTTGTCTATTAGCCTGACGTTGCCCCTGGAACATGCCAAAGGCGCCTAAGGCCAAATTACCAATTCCTAAAGCAGCTGTTAACATTCCGGGTCCTCCTGTTCCTCCTGCGGAAGGTGGCGTTGACCCTTGCATTATTCCTGTCGCATCAAAAGATGAAGGAGACGAGAAGGAGCCTAATGAAGGTATTTGAGTGAACGCCATTTGTTATTACTTAGTTTACTTGAAGTAATTCGACGGGTTACGATTGGGGATGATTGCAGAAGGTTTGAGGTCAGGCATTGAACGTAAGCCCTCATTCAAGATCTGGGAATACTTACCTGCACCAGCTAACTCCATAGCTGCGATGTTGATCATTTGATTAGGCATATTGAACAGGAGCTTGTAAGGCGCTGCCTGCGCCATGCGTTCCTTTTCAAATTCCAAGTTGGCTTGGAGACGGTCCTTGATGAACTTAGGATCATTAAACTCTCTTACCAGGTCACCTAATGCATCTGTTTCAGTGCGTACGCCGATCTTGTCAAGAATTTTTAACCTCTCTTCATCAGTTTCAGCACGTTCATACATGGCACGCAATTCTGCATCGCGATTAAACGCACTACCGGAGGGATTCATTGGATCAGCGCCGGAAGGAAGAAACATTCCTTCGGGACCACGGAAGGTAGGCTCTCCCCCAAAAGATGGAAAACTTCCGCTCAGAACTTGTTCAAATCCTCGCGTATCAACTAAGTTTTCAGACATTGTTTGCTTCTCCCTTTATCAGTAAGAAGCAGTTACGTTGGGGCTGAAAGCTTGGACACCATAAGGATTCTGGTTTTGAATCATGCTTGTGGTCAGGTTAGTAGCTGCGTTTAAACCACCCATTGCCATTTCCTTCTGGTACTTCTGAGCGTTCAACTGACCGACAAGAGCTGCGTTGGTCTGAGCCATATTCTGAGCATTACGTACATTCATCTGAGCCAGCTTGGTGTAAGCGGGCATCATGGCTTCCATATTGGCTGCACTAGCCCGTCCGCCTGACTCTAAGTATTGCTGCAGTTGCTGAGGAGTGAGCTGGTTGACTACATCCTTACCAAGAATGCCTGACTTGCCCTCGGTACGAGAACGCTCTTCCGCTCCTTGCAACGCATTAGCAATGGCCAAGCTACCGAGGCCAAGACCCCCGACAGTTAAAGCCGCACCCATAGGATTATTTTGGGTTGCAGCTAATAATTGCTGAAAACTAATCATTCGTCTACGAGAGGATTGTTTTTACATTTTAGATCTACTAACCCTAGCGGGGCTGTAGATAACTATAATCAGTTGTCGCGGGCATTCCTACTCCACTCATACCTGCAAGTGGATTTGCACCAAGGCCTGCCTGAAGTAACGCTGCGTTTGCATTACTTTGTGCAGCACCGCCTTGTAGTTCAGCCTGTAACATTGCAGCCTGTGCATTAGCTAACGCAGCTTCGCTTTGCAACATTTCAGCGTGCTGTGAAGCAGAAATTGTTTGTGAAGGTTTGTTTGATAACGCTGCTGTGACGCCACCCGCTAAAACCGTTTGCCCAATGTATTGGGCCATCTCTGATCCAGCTGCATTCCGTAATCCTTCGGGAATGCTTGTATTCGTTTTAACTGCATTCAGGCCGATGCCCAGTCCAATATTTCCCCCATAGGTACCGGCAGTAGCTGCTGCGGCCGCAAGAGGATTGCCTGTATTTAATAAGGTGCCAATGCCTGCAATACCTGCTTCATAGCCTGCCATCTTTCCAGCAGGAGTACGCATCACCTTTGCAGCGCCTGCTGCACCTTTTCTGATAGCGTCAGCAACTTGAGGCATGTTGGCACCCGAAGGACCCAGTTCTCTACGTGCAAACCGACCGACACCAGCGGCTGCTTTAGCCGGATTCTTCGCAAAGACTTGTGCAAACTTTCCCGCCAAAGGAATTGCGGCTCTGGCTACGTTAACTGCGGCTCCTATCACGGCTATCTATATTTTTTTTCATTCTACTTCTGGTTATCTTGCTCAAGTTATGTAAGGCCAGCTTGGTTCTACATCTGCCTCCCATACGTCAGGGTCAATCGGACGTTGGTCCACATAAACCCTGAACAAGCGTTTCATCTCCTCAAGAGAAAGACCACACTCCTTTGATAGAACGGCAACGTTTGTTTGACCTTTATATATAAGGTCAAGCGCATCTTCAAGAACCACTTAGCCTCCTGCTGCAAACGTCCACAGCAAGATGACGGACATCAGCATTGCAGGAGACAGAAGGAGAATTATCAACTCAAGTTGATCCAGGGTCATTCCTTGGTTTCGGCTTCAGGTAGCTTAGTCTCTTCTTCAATAATTTCTTCACCTGTCCTCTGTTCCTCCTTTTCCTTTTCCTTTTCTTTAGCTTCTGGTAAGCGGTCATCTCCTGCAAGGAGTTCTGCGACAGACTTGTCGCCCTCAAGTTCACGCTCAGCAATACGCTGCCCTTCCGCCATGATGTAACCCTTGGGATCAGGGTTGGCGATAGAGGGCATTGGATTGTCTGCCCGTTCTCCTGCAGCAATCGTTGGACTTAATCGGTATGCATCAACCCAGATAGGATCAAAGTCAGGCTGTTCCTGAGGACGAACTCTAGTTCGACCACGGCCTTCTTCAAAATCGTAGTCAACATTTCGGTCAAAACGTCCCAGTCCTTCGAATACCTCAAATCGCTGACCGGGACCATCAATCTCATCAGTAATACGTTGGTTACCAATGTGATTCAATTCCGGATTCAAAGTGACCTTACGAGTCTTCATTCGACGCGTCAAGTCTTCCTTATCGAACCGTGAAGGGTTCCAGGGATAATCGCCTGTAGAAGGTTTAGACCTGAACAGTTCGTTGAAGTTTAATTTTTTAAACTGTTGCCCTGCTTCATTAAAGGGATTACTAATGTAACGTCCCAGGTTTAGGCGATGATCTCTAGGCATTGTTAAGAACTCTTCTTTTTCTTAGGCACGCAATTAGGAACTTTTTTGCCAGTCTTCTTGGAAGTCTTCATGCCTTCCTGTTTGTACCCTTTCCAACAAGGATCACTCTTTTTCTTTGCTGGCATTTGCTTTTTTTCTCTTATTCAATCTTACAAGAGTTTCACGTAGCTGTGCTTGCTTACGTGTTTTCTCATCGTACTTATCAGGGTTAGCCTCTACATTCGCCTGGAGCTGAGCAGAAGTAATTCCTTTACTCTTTGCTTTTGCAGTAAAAGTACCGGGACGCTTAATTGCGGACTGAATAAACTTCTTATCCTTTTTTTTCTTTTTTTCAGCCATTTGTCATTTGCTCCTTAATTGAAGACAGGAAGTCTTGTGCTTCTTGGCGAGCGTTGGGGCGACCGCTCGTTTGAATGCGACGTAACTTCTCAGCCACATCCATGGGTTTCATAGATTGCTGAGGAGTTTCTACTTCTTCAATAATAGTAGTCTTTTTAACTACAGGTGCTTCAGGGGCTGCAACAGTTTTCGATGGCTCAGGAGTAGGTCTTGTCTTAGGAGCAGGAACCAAGAAGTCCGATTTCACGTACTCAGGATTTGTATCGACAGTAGGAACAACCGTTTGGTTTTTCATCTCCCGAAGCTGCCTCTGAGTATCAGCTTGCGCTTCACCCAGCCTGCCCAGCATTTCGAACATAAAGTCTTCTTTCTGTCCCATGGCTTTTGCCTGTGCTCTATCGGGGCCTTGTTCGTCGATGGTTTCAATAGCCTCGACCGCTTGTTCCCGGATAAATGGTCCGCGTGACTCTTGCTGATTAAAGGAAGTTTGACCCTCTAATTGGTCAGACAGTAGTTCACCCGAATTCCGGGGCTCTACTGCACCACGGCCTTCATTAAATCCTTGTAGGAAAGAACTAATGTTACGCTCACCAGTTTCCGTATCTGCAGGAATATTAGCGTAAAACTCACCTAAGGATTTATCTCTACGTGCTTGTGATTGTGCGGAGGTCATACGACCGGCAGGATCACCAAACTCCTCAGCAAAGCTGCTGGCAGGCTCACGACTCAGGAGAGGATTAGTGGAAGTAGTTGTCAGCCCCGTGTAAGCAGGTCCCTTCGGTTCAGAAACGACAGGCTCCTTAGCAACTTGTGCCGCCTGGTCGGCTAAGTATTGTCTACCTGCTTCTAAACCCTGCGCCCGGTAGTCAACTTCAGTGGTTTTAGGGTATGCAGCGGCTTCCTTTTGTAAACCGGATAGCCTTTGGGCCATCTCAGCGTCAATTTGTTCATTCAAGTTCTGCATCACGCCAGGCATACGCTCTGACCGTGCTGCTTTTACAAACTCCTCCTGTTCCCGCTGCCGCTGCATCAGGCTCTTCTCACCTCCTCCTAGTCCCGGGATTCCTAACTGAGTCTCACCCCCGTACGCTCCTGGCATTACCTGCTGATTCACTGCTGAATCCACTGCATTCGCCGCGCCCAAGTTCATTTCTAGCTGCGTGGCACGAGAAGTAAACTCGTTGTCCCCCGGACGACGCGCCTGCATACCACCAAGGTCTTGACGAGCGGTATAAGGCGCTGGCGCAGTAGGGGTGGTGGGTGGGGTCGCAGTGGCCGCTTTTCCACCAGTAGTCGTAACAGCTCCCCCGGCTTCTTTAGCGGCTTCTTTCTGCGGTGCAGGAGCCTTTCCGGAGGGCATTCCCCTTAATAATTCATAATTTGTATATAAAGGCAGTGCAATATTCGTGGCAGTACGTAATCCTTCCCTAAATTTATCCCCAAAGTCTTTTTCTTCGTCTCTTTTCTTCTGACTGGGCTCAAAAGCATCTAAAAGTGAGTTTGTAGCAAACCCAACGGCTTGTGCAGCAATAATATTGCCAATCTTCCCGCGTGCAAAGGCATCCGCCGCATCTGCTGGTTGTCGGCTAGCGAACATCGTCGCCTCCATTGACGGTTGATAAGTTCGCATCTCTTTTCAAATACTCTTTTTTATATTTTAATCGACTAAACTATAGATAATGAAAGATACAGATGAATGGACCAAGAAACTCGCGTTAATAGAGTTAAAGCTCTGGAGGCAATTAAAGCTAATGCCTTAAAAATGACCGAAGGAGGTGCTGATGCCAATGAAGTTCGTGATTTTATTAACCAAGGCAAGATGCAATTGGCTTATGAACTGCCCGATTTAGAGTCCGCCGAGAAAGCATTTGCTGCCGTAGCGCGATATAAGGCCAGCCAAGGCTTGCGTGAGGGCTGATTTAGGAAAAATATAATTTTTTAGCTTTTTTATTTGCATCCGATGGTCCGTAAAAGGCCATCTTTTTTTATTTATGTGTTTTTTTGTGTAGCAGCGGCCCTATAGGGGTCAAAAAAGGAATTTGAAATTTCTGACCGGTCTCGCCGGGGTCACATTTTTCCACAACCGGTAGGAAAAAAAAAGAGTGCGGGTGTTTGCTGTGGAATACCTGTGGAATGTCAGGGTTTCAACACACGGGGGGCTTGTGGAAACTGTGGAAATCCCCCCGAATAGGCCTATTGCGAACGATTTGCAACAGCTGAAAGCCCTTGCGCGGCAATGGATTTGGCGATTTTCCCCAGGGTGGGCGGGCGAGACAGGACCGTACCTATGGGAATCCTGTGGAAATTGTGGAGAAACCTCGTGTTCTATAGTTGATTCGTCGGCCGGTTTCGGATCGGTTGACAGCCAGCCAGAGCTCAGTGCTATGGTTGATGCATCGGCAAAGCGATCACGTTTCGCC
>Ga0098074_1001165_pt1 | contig 14279 bp, 14 predicted proteins | sample 32_taG_FD_75064 | JGI IMG/M metagenome (GOLD analysis project Ga0098074, IMG submission 75064) | Marine viral communities from the Gulf of Mexico - 32_GoM_OMZ_CsCl metaG | ecosystem: Environmental > Aquatic > Marine > Oceanic | place: Atlantic Ocean: Gulf of Mexico | collected 2015-07-12
GGCGGCCCAGGCGGCCTCGACGTCGCGCAGGTCGCCGCCCGCGAGCAGCACGGCCCGGGCGACCACGGCGGTCCCGGCCTCCGTGGGCACGACCGTCCGCAGGCGGGTGCGGCACAGCTGCGGCACGTCGTCGGGCGGCAGCCCGCCCAGCAGCGCCGGTTCGAGACCCGCGGAGTGGGCGTGGCCGCCGACCGGGAGCCGGGCGTCACCCAGGAGCGCGAGCAGCAGCTCGGGAGGCGTCGACACCGGCTCAGAACATCGCGTAGAGCTGCGCCAGGGGCAGGCGCTCGGCGGGCGCCGGCTCGACCAGGTCGCCGTCGACCGTGATCGCGAAGGTCTCGGGATCGATCGTCACCTCCGGCAGGTGGTCGTTGTTGCGCATCTGGGCCTTGCCCACGCCCCGGGTGTCGGCGACCGGGGCGAGCCGCCGGCGCAGGCCCAGCGCGGCCTCCACCCCGTTCTCGAGCGCTCCCGGCGCGACGAACGTCAGCGAGTGGTCCGCCCCGACGGCGTCGGCGAACGACGGGCGCATCAGCACGGGCTGCGGGGTGGGGATGGAGGCGTTGGGGTCGCCCAGGGCCGCCCAGGCGATGGCGCCGCCCTTCAGGACGAGGGCGGGCCGCACCCCGAAGAACCGGGGGTCCCAGAGAGTGAGGTCGGCCAGCTTCCCCACCTCGACGGACCCGACGTGCGCGTCCATGCCGTGCGCGATCGCCGGGTTGATCGTGTACTTCGCGACGTACCGGCGCGCCCGCTCGTTGTCGGCCGGTTCGCTGCTCGTGGTGCCGCGCCGGGCCTTCATCACGTGGGCGACCTGCCAGGTGCGCGTCACGACCTCGCCGATGCGGCCCATGGCCTGTGCGTCGGAGCTCGTCAGGGAGATGGCGCCCAGGTCGTGCAGCACGTCCTCCGCGGCGATGGTGGTGGCGCGGATGCGGGACTCGGCGAACGCCAGGTCCTCCGGCACGTCGGGGGAGAGGTGGTGGCAGACCATCAGCATGTCGAGGTGCTCGGCGACCGTGTTGACCGTGTGGGGCAGCGTCGGGTTCGTCGATCCGGGCAGGACGTGGGGGTCGCAGACGAGCTTGAGGATGTCGGGGGCGTGCCCGCCGCCCGCCCCCTCGACGTGGAACGCGCTGACGGAGCGACCGGCGATGGCGCGGCGCGTCGACTCCAGGTAGCCGGCCTCGTTGAGCGAGTCGGAGTGCAGGGCGACCTGCAGGCCCCACCGCTCCGCGGCCCGGAGCGCGGCGTCGAGGGCGGCCGGGGTGGACCCCCAGTCCTCGTGCACCTTGAACCCCCCGGCGCCGGCGAGCGCCTGCTCGTCGAGCCCGGCGTCGGAGACCGTGTTGCCCTTGCCGAGCAGCAGCACGTTCACCGGGAAGGCGTCGAGGCTGCGGTGCATGGCCCGGAGGTGCCAGGCGCCGGGGGTGACCGTCGTGGCCTTCGAGCCCTCGGACGGGCCGGTGCCGCCCCCGACGACGGTCGTGATGCCCGTCGCCAGGGCCTCGTGCAGCTGGCTGGGCGAGAGGAGGTGCACGTGCGAGTCGATCGCGCCGGCCGTGAGGATGCGTCCCTCGCCGGCGATCACGTCCGTGGAGGGGCCGATGTGGAGCCTCGGGTGCACCCCGTCGGCGACGTCCGGGTTGCCGGCCCGGCCGAGCGCGACGATGCGACCGTCCCGGATCCCCACGTCGGCCCGGACGACGCCCCACCAGTCGAGCACGACCACGTTGGTGACGACCGTGTCGAGGGCACCCTGGCCGCGGGTGGTCGTGCTCTGCGCCATGGACTCCCGGATGGACTTGCCGCCGCCGAAGACGGCCTCCTCGCCGCCCACGGTGCGGTCCTCGGTCACCTCGATCCACAGGTCGGTGTCGCCGAGGCGCACCTGGTCGCCGACGGTCGGGCCGTAGAGGGCGGCGTAGGACGCCCGGCTGATCTCGACCACGTCAGACCTCCTCGTCGACGGTCACGACCGTCGCGCCGGGCGCGCCGGGCGCGCCGGGCTTGCCGAGCTGGATGCCGGGGACGAGCCGTCGACCACGGAGCGCGACCGCGGCCACGACGCGCGACGCCCCGGGCTCGAAGCGCTGCGACGTGCCGGAGGGCACGTCGAGGCGGAAGCCCTCCGCCGCCGCCCGGTCGAACTCGAGCGCCGCGTTGGCGTCGGGGAGGTGCAGGTGGGAGCCCACCTGGATCGGTCGGTCGCCGGTGTTGACCACCACCAGGTCCAGGCGCTCGTCGGGTCCGCGGTCGCCGTTGAGCACGATCGTGCCCTCGGCCACCCGGATCGCGCCGGGCCCGCTCGTCGTACCAGCCATGGGGGTCTCCTCGTCGCGCGTCGGTCGGTGGGTGGGCGTCACTGCACGGGGTGGTGGAGCGTGACGAGCTTGCGACCGTCGGGGAAGGTCGCCTCGACCTGCACGTCGGTGAGCATCTCGGCCACGCCGGGCATGACGTCGTCGACGCTCAGCACCTCGCGGCCGCGCTCCATCAGGGTCACCACGTCGGCGCCCTCGCGCGCCCGCTCGATCACCCAAGTCGAGAGCAGCGCGACGGCCTCGGGATGGTTCAGCCGCACGCCGCGCCCGAGGCGGTCGCGGGCGACCATGCCGGCCACCGACAGGAGCAGCTTCTCCACGTCGCCAGGGGTCAGGTGCACGTCGTCACCGCTCCCGGAAGCGGAAGAACCGCTCGTCGGCCGGGAGGGCACGCCCGGCACCGGTGTAGCGGTGGGCCGCCACGACGTGCCCGTCCTCGGCATCGTCCGAGCGGTGCAGGACGAGCCGCTCGAACCCGGAGGTCTCGAGCAGCGCCAGCACCTCGTCGGCGTCGTCGAGGCCCGGCCCGTAGGAGGTCCACACGACCGTGCCGCCGGGCGCGCACAGCGCGGGGAGCATCGAGACGGTGCGGCTGGCGTCGGCCAGGTCGACGTTGGCGAAGACCCCGCACAGCAGCACCAGGTCGGCGGGCACGGCCCCGACGTACGGCGTCGTGGTGCCGGCGTCGGCCACCACGACCTCCACGTCGACCAGCCGCGTGCTGCCGAGCGCGCCGTGCAGGAACGACGCGTTGAGCGGCTCGAGCTCGATCATGCGGGCGCCCACGTCGGCGCCGCGAGGGTGGTGGATGAGCACGGGCAGGAGGTCGCGGGCCTGGCCCGAGCAGATGCTGACCCCGGTCAGCGGGCCGGCCGGGGCGGCGTCGAGGACGTCGGCGAGCACGTCCTGCACGACCCCGAGCCGGTCGGTCTGCGCGGTGTGGAGCGCGTCGTACGGCGCGTGCCAGGAGTACCAGCCCTGCTCGGTGAGGGTCACGGCGTCAGGCCCCGGCGACCGTCGGGTCGAGCCCGACGCGCTGCAGCCGGTCCTCCGCCGTCGCCTCGAGCACGCAGGCGAGCTGGCGGGCGTTGAGCGCGGCCATCTCGGGGATCCTCTTCTGCGCGAGGTGCTCGGTCTCGAAGTCGGCCATCGAGGCGAAGGACGCCTCCAGCACCATGTGGTGCAGACCGCCGAACGCCGGGGCGTAGACGGCGTACGGCGTCAGCCCCGCGGCCACGAGCAGCGCGTTCTTCTTCTTCTGGGCGTCCATGAACTCGGGCAGCGTGCCGAACTTCAGGTTGCGGAGGATCTGGTGGCGGTAGGTCAGCATCGGTGGTGTCCTCGGGGTGCGTACGGCGGTGGTGGCGCGGTCGGTGGGGATCAGGGCGTCAGGGCGTCGCCATGTGCGGCACCGCGACCCAGCCCTGGTCGAAGGGCGTCGTGAAGAAGTTGTGCACCCGCATGTGGGAGAGCAGCCACTGTCCGTCGACGCGCCGGAACTCGTTGTCGTAGGACCCGGCGATCCACAGCGGCTGGTCGCCGCGGTAGGTGCAGGCCTGGAAGTACATGAACCGGCCGCGGGCCTCGTCGCCGTCGAGCTCGATCGCCGGGTTGGTGACGAAGTGGGCCGAGAACGGCATGCGGTCGACGTTGCGGTCGAACTTCGTCGTCAGGGCCTCGCGGCCGACGGCGGCCCAGTCCGGGTTCCCGTGCGGCCCGACGCTCTGCCAGCGGCCGTCCTCGGTGAAGAGGCGGGCGACCTTCGCGCCCTTGTCGCTCGTGGCGTCGGTGGCCGCCATGTAGCTGACCATGAGGCCGGTGATGGCCTCCTTCGACTCGAGCACGTCGAGCCGCTGCAGCAGCGCGTCCAGCACGTCGGGTCCGGTCGGGGCGAGGGTCTCAGACATGGGCGTCCATGGCCTTTCGGTAGCGCTCGATGAGCCACTGGTTGAGCTGCGGGATGTTGGACTCCATCCAGGAGAGGGGTCCGCGGGGGGCGAAGCGCGAGCGCAGGCCCTGCTGGAGGGCGGCGGTGGTGACCGCGTCCTGGTGGATCGCCAGCTCCTTGCGCTGCATGAACTTCTCGTAGGCCTCCTTGAAGCCCGGCTCCTCGACCGCCGACTTGGGGTAGAGGTTGAGGCGTCGCAGGTCCATGGAGCCGGGGCCGTTCGGCAGCACCATCGCGACCTGCACGAACGTCGGCTGCAGGATGGAGAACAGCATCGGGGGGATCGAGGCGAACATGACGCGCTTGCGCTGGTCGTCCGTCAGGCCCGGGATGATCGTGGTGGTCCGCTTGCCGTCGGTGCTGGCCAGGCCGGCGTTCTCGTCGACCAGGTAGGTCGGGTGCATGACCTGCCCGTCCCCGGGCTCGAAGTCGTAGAAGCGGGCGTTCTTGGCGGGTGCCGCCTCGTGCACGCCCCGGTGGACGTAGCTGGTGTGGTACGGCTCGAGGGCGTTGTCGTGGTGGATCTTCCAGTTCCACCTCTGGTCGGCGAAGACGAACGCCGGCATCGGCACGAGGTCCTCGAGCCCGAAGGTGGAGAGCTCCTCGTCCATGCGCCGCACGCTCGGGGCCAGCGGTGCGGCGTCGTCGTCGAAGTTGACGAAGACGAGGCCGTGGAAGATCTCGTGGCGGATCTGGGGCAGGCGGATCGTCTCGCGCAGGCGCTTGACGGGCACGGTCTCCGTCATCGACGGCGCCGCGGCCAGCCGACCGTCCAGGTCGAAGGTCCAGTTGTGGTACGGGCACTTCATCACCCGACCCGAGAGGCACGGCGCCGCGGGGTCGCGACCCTCGCCCGCGAGGCCGCCGAAGAGCGGCTGGCCGCGGTGCTGGCACACGGCCGACATGACGCGCACGTCGCCGGACAGGTCGCGCAGGAGGACGAGGGGCTCGTCGAGCACCGTCAGCGGCAGCTGGTCCCCGGGCTCGGGCACCTCGTTGACGTGGCCGATGCACAGCCACTCGCGGAAGAAGACCGCCTCCTTCTCGAACTCCCAGAAGTCCTCGCTCGTGTAGACCTCCGGCGGGAGCAGACGCGCGGTCGCGACGGGGTCGATGCACTGGTCGACGTCGGCCAGCACCCTCCGGGCCGCCTCGACGGCTCGGGCACTCAGGGGCGTCTTCAACGAACTTCACTCCTCATCAGCAGGATTCTGTATCCAGGCTAGGGGTGCTTCGTTACGCGCTCGTGTCGCCGTGTGACAACTGCGAAAAGCCCTGCGGACCGGTCGCCACGGCGGTCGATGGCCTGCAACGATAGAAGGGTCGGGCCGATCTGGCGCGTGTCGACGACCGCAGCCGGCGCCCCTCATTCCCACACTTTGTATCCAATAGCCCAGGAGGCATCAGCATGAGCAGGCACCTGCGCGTCGCGGTGGTCGGCGCCGGTCCGGCGGGCATCTACACCGCGGACATCCTCGCGAAGTCCGACGCCGACGTCTCGATCGACGTCCTCGAGCGCGACCCCACGCCGTACGGCCTCATCCGGTACGGCGTGGCGCCCGACCACCCGCGCATCAAGGAGATCGTCAAGGCCCTGCGACGGGTGATGAGCCAGCCGGCCGTGCGGTTCATCGGCAACGTCGAGGTCGGGGACGCCGCGCGGGGGGTCACCCTGGCCGACCTGCGCGACCACTACGACGCCGTGGTCCTGGCGACGGGGGCGCGGGTGGACAGGGCGCTCGCCCTCCCCGGCGTCGACCTGCAGGGCTCGTTCGGCGCGGCCGAGTTCGTCTCGTGGTTCAACGGTCACCCCGACGCGCCGCGTGACTGGGCGTTCGACCCCGGGGCGACCTCGGTGGCCGTCCTGGGCGTCGGCAACGTGGCGCTCGACGTCGCCCGCATCCTGGCCAAGACGGCCGACGAGCTGCTCGTGACCGAGATCCCGGCGAACGTGCACGCCGGGCTCGCGACCAACGCGACCACCGACGTGCACCTCTTCGCGCGCCGGGGGCCGGCCCAGGCGAAGTTCAGCCCCATGGAGCTGCGCGAGCTCTCGCACTCGCCGACCATCGACGTCGTCGTGCACCCCGAGGGCTTCGAGTTCGACGAGGGATCGCTGCAGGCGCTGCGCGACTCGAAGGCGACCAAGCTCGTCGTCGACGTCCTCACCACCTACCTGGCCCGGGATCCCGGAGGCCGACCCCACCGGGTGCACCTCCACTTCTGCCACAACCCGGTCGAGATCCTCGGCGAGGACGGGCGCGTCGTCGGGCTCCGGACCGAGGTCACCGAGCTCGACGGCACCGGCAGCGTCCGTGGTACCGGCGAGCACGTCGACTGGCCCGTGGGCGCGGTCTACCGCGCCGTCGGCTACGCCTCGAGCCCGGTGCCCGACGTGCCCTTCGACCCGGGGACCGCGACGGTGCCCCACGCCGGCGGACGCGTGCTCGACGCGGACGGCGTCCCGGTGCCCGGGGTCTACGCGACCGGCTGGGTCAAGCGAGGGCCGATCGGGCTGATCGGCCACACGAAGTCCGACGCCGCCGAGACCGTCGGGCACCTCCTGGAGGACGCCGCGCTCCTGCCCGAGCCGGCGCACCCGCAGGTGGGAGCGCTCGAGAAGCTGCTCGAGAGCCGCGGGATCCCCCACACGTCGTGGGCCGGCTGGGAGGCCACCGACGCGCACGAGCTGGCGCTGGGCGAGGCCCAGGGGCGCGAGCGGGTCAAGGTCGTGCCGCGCGACGAGCTCGTCGCCATCGCCCGCGCCGCGCAGGACGCATGAGCGCCGCCGCGGCGGCACTCGCCCGGGCGGCCGCCGGGGGCGTCGACGTCCGACCGGTGCTCCCGGCCGTCACCGCGCTCTACCACCACCTGCACGCGCACCCCGAGCTGTCCGGCGCCGAGCACGCGACGCAGCAGCGCGTGGTCGAGGCCCTGGCGGGAACCGACGTCACGGTCCGGGCGTGCGGCGGCACCGGCCTCGTGGCCGTGCTGCGCAACGGCGACGGTCCGGTCGTCGCGCTGCGGGGCGACACCGACGCGCTCCCGATCGAGGAGGAGACCGGGCTGCCCTACGCGAGCGCGGCGACCGGCGTGCTCGCGGACGGCACCGTCGTCCCGGTGATGCACGCCTGCGGCCACGACGTGCACACCGCCGCGCTCGTCGGTGCCCTGCTGCACCTCGACGCCCACCGCGACGGCTGGGCCGGCACGGTCGTGGGCGTCTTCCAGCCCGCGGAGGAGACCGGGGCGGGCGCCGTCGCGATGATCGAGGACGGCCTCTTCGACGAGACCGGGCCGCCCGACGTGGTCTACGGCCAGCACGTGACGAGCGCGCCCGTCGGGCAGGTGGTCGCGCGACCGGGCTGGTTCCTCTCCCACCAGCGCTCCTGGCGCATCACCGTCGAGGGCGTCGGGGGCCACGCCTCGCGCCCCCACCTGGCCAAGGACCCGGTCGTCGCCGCGGCGTCGATGGTGGTGGGCCTGCAGACGGTGGTCTCGCGGGCGGTCGACCCCTTCCGCATGGCCGTCCTCACGGTCGGCACGATCCACGGCGGCACGAAGGAGAACGTCATCCCCCGGGAGGTCGTGCTCACCGTCTCCACCCGCACCTACGAGGCGGAGGTGGCCGCGACGGTCGAGGAGTCGCTCCGACGGGTCGTCGAGGGCGAGGCCCTGGCGGCCGGGGTCGACGTCCGCGTCGAGCCGATCTCCGACATCCCGGCCTGCTACAACGACCCCGCCGAGACCGCGCGGGCCGCCGGCGCACTGGCCACGGCCTTCGGGGCCGACGCGATCGTCGCCCCCGCCGACCCGTTCCCCGCGGCGGACGACTTCAGCCAGTACGGCGCGCGCCTCGGCGTGCCGACCGTGATCTGGAACTTCGGGGTGCAGGACGCCTCGCTCTTCGGTCCGGGGCTGACCCCGCCCCGCAACCACGACGGGCGGTTCGCGCCGCACCCGACGGACGCGGTGGCGGTCGGGACGCTCGCGGCCGTGACCGCCCTCCGTGGCCGGCTGGCGCTCTGACCGGTCTCGCCGATCACGGGTGTGCGGCGGACGATTGGATACAAAGTGCCCGATTCTGAGGGGCGGAGGCTCACGGAAGGCGGGCGCCAGAGGCGCCGCGTCGCCCCCTGGGGCCGCCGGGGCGGCGTCGTACGGGAGCGTTCTGGCGGCCTCGGTGCGCACGGTTCTGCAGGGAGAAAGCCCGGAGTGGCAGGGGTTCTGGTCCGTCCGGCGGAAGCGTGGCGCGTTCCGGCCAAGCGAAACCTCGATGAAACAGCACAGGCCTGTGGTCGTAAAAACAACTGGATACAACATTCACGCACAGCGAGCGGTCTTCCCGCTCGACCCCCCACCGCAGGAGCGACCATGCAGACCTCGGACACCGGCCCGGTCCGGGCGGACGTTCTCGAGGAGAGCCTCGCCCTCTACCGCGACCTGCACGAGCACCCGGAGCTGTCGGGCCAGGAGCACCGCACCCAGCGCGTGGTCGCCGAGGCGCTCGCGGCGGGCACCACCGCCGAGGTGCGGGAGTGCGGCGGCACCGGTCTCGTCGCGGTGCTGCGCAACGGTGGGGGCCCGGTGGTCGCGATGCGCGCCGACATCGACGCCCTCCCGCTCCTCGAGGACACCGGCCTGCCGTACGCCAGCCGGGCGACCGGCACCCTGCCCGACGGGTCGACGACCCCCGTCATGCACGCCTGCGGCCACGACGTGCACACCGCCTCCCTGGTGGGCGCGATGGCGCAGCTCGACCGCGAGCGCTCCACGTGGTCCGGCACGCTGGTCGGCGTCTTCCAGCCCGCCGAGGAGAACGGGGCGGGCGCGCTGGCGATGCTCGAGGACGGGCTGTTCGACGACACCGGCCTGCCGGACGTCGTCCTCGGCCAGCACGTGGCCGCGGCCCCGCTCGGCACGCTGATCTGCCGCCCCGGCTGGTTCCTCTCGGCCCACCGCTCGTGGCGCGTCACGGTGCGCGGCGTCGGCGGCTCGGGCTGCCGCCCCCACCTGGCCCGCGACGTCGTCGTCGCGGCCGCCTCGATGGTGGTGCGCCTGCAGACCGTGGTGTCGCGGGAGACCGACCCGTTCCGCATGGCCGTCGTCACGATCGGCGACTTCCACGCGGGGGCGAAGGCCAGCGTCATCCCGTCCGAGGCCGTCTTCACGATCTCGAGCCACACCTACGAGCCCGAGGTCGCCGAGCGGGTGCGGGAGGGGGTGCACCGCATCCTCCGCGCGGAGGCGCTGGCGTCGGGCGTCGAGGTCGACGTCGCCGAGGACGCCGAGATCACCGGCATCCCGGCCTGCTGGAACGACCCGGACGAGAACGCCAGGGTCGCGGACGCGCTGGGCGCCGTCTTCGGTGCCGAGAGCGTGCGGCCCCCGGTCGACCCGCTCCCCGCGAGCGACGACTTCAGCCGGTACGCCGAGCGCCTGGGCGTGCCGTCGGTGATCTGGAACTTCGGCGTCCAGGACCCCGCCCTGCACGTCGGCGACGTGCCGGCTCCCCGCAACCACGACGCGCGCTTCGCGCCCCACCCGACGGGTGCCGTCTCCGTCGGGGTCGCGGGCGCCGTCGCCGTGCTGCGCAGCCGGCTGCAGGCCCCGTCCGCGGTCGAGGCCCCGTCGCCGGACGAGGTGCCGGCATGAGGTCCCGACCGACGTCCGCAGCCGCCGTACCGACCATCCCCCCGAGAGGCGAGGAGCCCCAGGTGTCGTCCCAGCCCCTGTCCACCACGAGCACCCTGCCGAGCGCCTCGTCCAGCACCCTGGCGCCGGACCCCGTCGTCGAGGCCGACCGCGTGCGCCTGCGGGACGTCTGCATCGTCCACGGCCGTGGCGACACGGCCGTCGTCGCCGTCGAGGGCGTCGACCTCGAGGTGCGTCCCCGCGAGATCGTCTCGATCGTCGGCCACTCCGGCTGCGGCAAGTCCACGCTCCTGCGGGCCATCGCCGGTCTCCAGCCGCACGCGTCGGTGCAGGGCCGCCTCGAGATCCTCGGCATGACGCCGGACGACGCGCGCCGCTCCGGCCGCCTCGGCATGGTCTTCCAGGACGCCGTCCTCGCCCCCTGGCGCACCGTCGAGGCCAACGTCCGCCTGCCCCTCGACGTCGCCCGGGGCCGAGGGCGTCGCAAGCCCGCCCGGACACCGGCGGAGCAGCTCGAGCTCGTCGGGCTGAAGGGCTACGGCAAGCGCTACCCGAAGCAGCTGTCGGGCGGCCAGCGGCAGCGTGTCGCGCTCGCGCGGGCCCTCGCCATGGAGCCCCAGCTGCTGCTGATGGACGAGCCGTTCGGCGCTCTCGACGAGATCACCCGCGACGAGATGCACACCGAGCTGCTGCGGATCTGGGGCACCACCGACGCCTCGATCGTGCTCATCACCCACTCGATCCAGGAGGCGGTGTTCCTCTCCGACCGCATCGTCGTGATGGCGGCCCACCCCGGCCGCGTCGCGGAGGTCGTCACGGTCGACTTCCCGCGGCCCCGCCGCATCGACCTCAAGGACACGCCCGAGTTCGCCCAGATCGCCCACCGCATCCGCACCTCGCTGGAGGAGAACCGATGACCGCCGTCCAGGTGCCCGCCCCCGGCCGGGTGCGGGCCGTGATCCCCCCGGCCGAACGGGCCGGTGTCGCGCTGCGCGCGTTCCGGATGAGCCGCGCGTGGCTGCTGCTCGGGCTGGCGGTGCTGGTGTGGGAGGCCGCGGTGCGGGTGCTCGACACGCCCAAGTACATCCTCCCCGCGCCCTCGGCGATGGTGGAGGCGTTCGGGGAGAACCGCAGCCTCTTCCTGGAGGGCATGGGGGCGACCACGCTGATGTCGGTCTACGGCTTCGCCATCGCCGTCGTGGTGGGGGTCGCGATCGCCGTCCTGATGGCCCGCAGCGCCCTCTTCGAGGAGCTCGTCTACCCGTTCCTCAACATCGTGCGCGTGATGCCCACCATCGCGATCGCGCCGCTGCTCATCATCTGGTTCGGGCGCGGGGCCGTCCCGATCGTCATCTGCTCGTTCCTGATCGCCGTGTTCCCGATCATCGTCGACGTGGCCCACGGCCTTACCTCGGTCGACGAGGACCTGGTCAACGTCACCAAGCTGGCGAACGCGAGCGAGCTGGCGATCCTGGCCCGGATCCGCATCCCCAACGCCCTGCCCTACCTGTTCTCGTCCTTCCGCGTGGCCGCTCCCGGGGCGGTCATCGGCACGCTGCTGGGGGAGTACATCGGGTCCCGGGAGGGGCTCGGCTACCTCATCACCGTCTACAGCGCGCAGCTCAACACGGCGGCCGTCTTCGTGCTCGCGCTGCTGTCCTGCCTCGTCGGCGTCGTCTTCTTCAACCTGTGCGTGTGGGCCGAGCGCTTCGCCGTGCCGTGGAAGACCGTCGTGCGCTGATCCCCGCCCCCGCGAGCCCCCCGACGTACGCCCGTGCGCTCGGCGGCTGCCCCCTGCCCTCTCGGGACCACCTGCCCCGTCGTACCTCTCACCCCTGGAGAACCCCGTGCACCTGCCCACCCGCAAGACCGGCGCCCTCACGGTCGCCCTCGGCATGACGTCGCTCCTCGCCCTCAGCGCCTGCTCGGGCGACTCCGAGGCCTCGGAGGACGGCTCCACCGCCGTCAACATGGCCTTCGAATGGACCTGCGAGGGCAGCTGGGCCCCCGTCTACTCCGGCCTGGAGGAGGGGATCTTCGAGGAGCACGGCATCGATCTCACCTACGACCGCGGCCAGGGCGGCAGCGACACCGTGCCGCTCGTCGCCGCCGGCGAGTTCGACCTCGGCCAGCTCTCCGCCCCGCCCGTCGTCATCGGGGCGGGCCAGGACCTGCCGCTCACCGTCATCGGTGCCGCGGCCAGCGTCACGCCCGTCAGCATCCTCGCGGACCCCTCGATCACGACCCCCGAGGACCTCGAGGGCAAGTCCGTGACCGTCCAGACCGACCAGTTCGAGGGTGCGGTGTGGGAGGCGTTCGTCGAGGCGACCGGCATCGACGGCGACAGCATCGAGCTCATCCCCTCGGACGACGCGACGCTCACCGAGTTCCTGGCCGGCGACATCGACGCGATGGTCACCTTCTACAACACCGCCTCCACGAAGGCCGTGCTCGACGAGCGTCCCGACGTGACGGTGATCAAGATGCAGGAGTACGTGCCGGCCTACGGCCACGTGTTCGTGGCCAACGACCGCTGGCTGGCGGAGAACGAGGACGCGGCCGGCGAGTTCGTCACCGCCTGGGCCGAGTCGACGCAGTGGGTCATCGAGAACCGCGAGGACGCGCTCGCGACCCTCACCGAGAACTGCGACGAGGTCGACCCGGCCGCCCTGGAGTTCAGCCTCGACGCCTACCTGGCCGACTACCAGGCCGGGGACGCCGTCGACGGCGGCCTCGGTGCGCTCACCCTCGAGGGTCTGGAGGGCACGCAGGAGGTGCTCGTCGACGCCGGTCTGGCCGACGAGGTCGACGTCGCCGACTTCGCGACCACCGACCACCTGCCCGCCGAGCCGGTCCGTCCGTGACCCGGGCCGGGGCCGCCCTTCCCCAGGGGCGCCCCGGTCCGAGCGCCGCCCGGGCGGTGCGGACCCCCGCACCGCCCGGTCTGGTGCTCGCCGTCTGCTGCGTCGGGCTCTTCCTCATGACGCTCGACAGCAGCATCGTGCACGTGGTGCTGCCGAGCATCCGGGCCGACCTCGACGCCTCGGTGACGCAGCTGCAGTGGATCGTCGACGGCTACCTGCTGGTGCTCGCCGCACTGCTCGTCTTCGCCGGGAGCCTCGCCGACCGTCTCGGTCGCAAGCCCGTCTTCCTGACGGGGCTGTGCGTCTTCACGCTGGGCTCCCTGCTCTGCGGCCTCGCCGGGTCCGTCGAGCTGCTGGTCGCGGCCCGCGTGCTCCAGGGCATCGGCGGGGCGATGCTCAACCCGGTCGCGCTGGCGATCATCACGAGCGTCTACCCCGACGTACGACGACGTGCCCGCGCCCTCGGCACGTGGGGTGCGGTCTCCGGCCTGGGGGTCGCCGCCGGCCCGCCCGTCGGCGGCCTCGTCGCCACGACCTTCGGCTGGCGGGGGGTCTTCCTCGTCAACGTGCCCGTCGCGCTCGTCGCGATCGCGCTGACGCTGCGCCACGTGCCGGACAGCCGGGCCGCGGTGCCGCGCCGGCTCGACCCCGTGGGCCAGGGCCTGCTGACCGCCGTGGTCGTGAGCGCGGTCTTCGTGCTCATCGAGGGCCCCGTGCTCGGCTGGGGCTCGCCGGCCGTGCTCGCCCTGCTCGCCACCTTCGTCGTCACCCTCGTGCTGCTGGTCGTGCTCGAGCTGCGGCACCCGTCGCCCCTGGTCGACCCCCGGCTCTTCGCGTCGCCGGCCTTCACCGCCGCCGTCGGCTCGGCGGTCGCGGCGTTCGCGGCGTTCGGGGGCTGCCTGTTCGTGCTGTCGCTGACCCTGCAGGAGGCCCACGGGCTCTCGCCCCTGGCCACGGGAGCGCTGGTCCTGCCGATCGGACTGGCCGCGGTGGTCGCGTCCCCGCTCTCGGGCCGTCTCGTCGGGGCCGGTCGGGCCCGGTCGGGACTCGCGGTCGCCGGCGGCGTGATGGTGCTCGGGCTCGCGCTCCTGGGCCTGGTGCTCGACCTGTCCGCCTCCGCCGAGCCGCCCGTGGCGCTGCTGGCGCTCGCCGGCGCGGTCTTCGGGCTCGGCTTCGGCACCGTGAACCCGCCCATCACCGCGACGGCCATCGCGGGCCTGCCCCCGGACCGTTCCGGGGTGGCCGGGGCGATCGCCTCCACCTCGCGCCAGCTCGGCCAGGCGCTCGGTGTCGCGCTGTGCGGGAGCGTGCTCGTGCACTCGTCGTCCGGCGGGAGCGCCCTCCCCGGCTGGTCCGTCTGGGCCCTCCTCGCCGGGTTCGCCGTCGTGGTGCTCGCCCTCGCGACGGCGCTGCCGGGAGGGCGGCACCGCGACGGGTGACGGGCCCGGGGGCCCGCGAGCGGCCGCCCCCCCACCGCCCCCCGGCCCA
>Ga0098074_1001166_pt1 | contig 14264 bp, 21 predicted proteins | sample 32_taG_FD_75064 | JGI IMG/M metagenome (GOLD analysis project Ga0098074, IMG submission 75064) | Marine viral communities from the Gulf of Mexico - 32_GoM_OMZ_CsCl metaG | ecosystem: Environmental > Aquatic > Marine > Oceanic | place: Atlantic Ocean: Gulf of Mexico | collected 2015-07-12
ACCCTACGGTTACGACGGTCGAAGCCCTGCATAAGCGAGACGCCAGACTTGACGATCTCGAGCGTAAACGTACGCCCGTTACCGTAGCTACCTGCCTCGCCTTCGATAGCCCACCCTACGTACGTCTGAAAAGGCTCTTCTAAAAGACACCAATCCTCTAGACTAATCCACGCCGCGATCTCGTCGCAACGTTCACGATGGATAGAAGCAGGCAAGGTACGAAGGTAGTCCGAGATACCGTAGCCGTCTAATTCCTGTAGATTCTGCATTATAGACCTCCTATGCAGTCTCTAAAGTTTACGCGTTAGTACCAGGCTCTACAAAAAAGAGTACAAGCCTAAAAGTAGTAGTAATACTACCTACGCCTGCCTCTGCGGTACCGCCGTTCGCTGAAGTTCTCAGCGAGTAGATCTGCAGTTTGTTTGTAGAGTGATTGTACTTTACTTTGTAGTCTACAATATTAGACTCTGCGATAGCACCTTTCACATAACCATAAACGGCGAGCAGATCACCAGTTACAAGGTTGTCTGAAAAGCTAGCAAGGTCCAGTTCTACGCCGCCTGCCGCGTACGTGATCGCGCCGTCAGTATCGACTACTGCCATCTGCAGATCTACAAGTTTACCAACGCCTGCGTAGTCTTCTTGTGATTCGACCTTAGCAAGTGAAATAGCCATTTTCTATACTCCTGTTTATCGTGCTTAGGATGTAGCAAGGTCAAAGATAGCGCCAAACTGCGAAGGATTCTTACAAACGAGCTGCGGATAGCATTTAATGATCATGCTCTCCGCGTCGTGTCCTGGATCAATAGCCTTGATACCCACGGGGTAGCCTTCAAAGCTACCAGGCATAGTCTCAAGCTCTACGTCCGTCTGCGGCGTATCCTGCGGCAGAAAATGAAGGCTCATCTGGTCAGTATTCATAAACCAGATCTCGTTATTGACGGCGTTACTGCTAGGCTCCATAGAATCAATAGCGAAGACGGGTACGCCGTCGAGAGTAAAGGTACGAATAAGACCTTCGACGCTAGCGACCTCGATATACTGAATATCGGCGCCCAGTACTTCTGCAATCAGGTTGTACTGGGTACGGCTACACCAAATCTCGTTTGGTCTAGCGTTCTGGTCTGCCAGCTGCGCGAAGACTTCGCGAATCATAGCCCGCGTAACCTTATTCGTAGCAGCGTCTTTAAGAGCAGGCTGCCACCACGAGTTAGTAAGGCTAAGACCTTCAAAGTTACCAGTGTTGGTCATCCACGTCTTGACGCCGCTAAGGTTGTTCCCTGACTGCGCCTTTACCATATCGTTCTCGATACGGCTGAACAGGGCTTTGAGTTTAAGCTCAAACTCGAGAGCGATAGAGTCGAGATCGCCTACGACGGAGTTACCCTGCGCGGCGTGGATCGCGAGACCGTCCATCTCCATAGGGATCCAGTATCTAGCCCAGTTAGCGAGCGCCTGCGCGATAGAGACGTTAGTAGCGCTAGGGTAGGCGTCTCCCTGCGCGTAAGAAGCTGCGGCGCCTGCGGAGTAGTAGACGGGGAATTGAGCGGCGTAACGTCCGCCTCTATCTGCGCCCATACCAGTAAAGAAAATACGGTTATTTACCGCGAGCCGCCCGATAGCACTATTAGGAGGCACGATGCTTTTGAGATGAGATCCGCCGCTATCGACGAGAGACATAACGATCTCGTTACCATAGTTCTGGCGAAGACCGTTAGCGAGTGTAGTAAGAGTTTCTGTAGCCATAGGGAATAGCTCCTATTCTAGCGGTTAGAATTGCTTAGAATCTTCTTTAGGTTGCCTCTAAGCTCTTTAAGGTTTTTAGGTTTACTACTAGGCGCCGCCTGCGACGCTCTCGCGTTATCTGCGACGCCCTTAGACGTAGCACCTTGAATTGTATTCAGAATTGCGAGCCGTTGCAAGGGGCTATTCGCTTTAAGCACGCTAAAGAGATCTTCTACCTTCTTTTTATTCTGCTCGCTGAGCTTCGTGGTACGAGCTGAGAGCATAGTAGACGCCTGCTCGTCGTATTCTGCGAGCTGCGCTTTAAGCTCTTCGTTCTCTTTCTGCAGGGCTTCTACGTCTACCGCCTGCTCTGTAGATTCTTCCTGCTCTGCTACCGCTTGCTCTTCGCTAGCCTCTACCTGCTCTGCGTCTTCTGTAAGGATCGCGGCGAGCTGGTCTAGGATCGCCTGCTCTTTGTTTTCTTCGCTCATAGTTGGACCTCCTATGGTACAGTTTACGGGCATCAGTACGAATACTAGAAGCCCTGTTATAGCCCCTTATACCAGGGCTTCTTTATGCCTGGGATAGAATCTTCTGTAGCTCTGCCTCTACTACGGCTAAGATCGCCTGCTCGTCCTGCGGCGAGATACCGAACCAGGGCGACATAGCCTGATTGTACGCCGCCTTCTCTTTCTGGTCATTCGTAACCGTTATAACGGCGCTAGCACCTGTAGCCGTCGTCTCGAGACGGTCTACTACTACGCTCTTTATCATAGCGCCCGTAAAGGTTAGATCTCGTATATCTACTCGCCGCTTCTCTCGTACTTTGCTGTAGCGCTTGCTATACGTGCCTTGCTCGTTAGGGTCGCTACTCTTCGTTTTCATCTTTTGATCGTCTACGCCCTTACCTGCTCTAGTGCGTAGTTTGATACTAGCGGCGCCTGTAGCACCTGCAACCTCTACCAGAGCTAACGCGGTCTCGCTACTAATCTCTTTAGGGATAGGTAGCTCTATCTTCTTCGGCGTCTTAATCATACTACCTCCTGCCGCTGGCTGCTTTGTTGGCTGCTGCTATCGTCTTAGCAGTAGCGAGCGGTATACCTTGCCGCTCTACATAGGTCGCAGGTACAGGAACTAGCTCGTGTCTACAGTTGTAGCCGCCGCAATGAGTAGCGACGCTTAGCCCTTGCCCGTTATTCAGGCGCGAGATCTGCGCCTTCGTAAACGCGTGGTCTACGCAAGCCTCGCAGAATGGTTTACGCGTTAGCGCGTCATCTGGACCGCTGTAGACGTAGAGTACGTCTATCCCTGCCTGCTGCATTCTATCGCCAGCTGCGTTCTGTATGCTCTGTAGCTGTCCAGAGAGCGCAGTACGTACGATAGTCTCTGCCTGCCCCTGCGATAGTCGCGATACTGCCGCGATCTGCTCGCCTGCTACTGCGAGCGGCGTAGGTACTAGCTGCATCTGTAGAAGTACCTGCTGTACCTGTAGCGCTATGTTGTCGCGAATCCTGGCTAGCTGTAGGCTAGCCGTCTCGCGAGCGGCGTTAGACTGCTCGAGAAAAGCAGTACCTTCGCCTGCTAGAGCTGCTTCTAGCCCGCGTAAACTAGGCGTCTCGAGACCTCCTGTAAACTCTACGCCCAGATCGCGTAGCTTCTGTAGCGCCGTCTCTGTAGCTAGGTTTAAGAAAGGGTCTATCTCGAAGTACTTACGAGTACCTGCGCGATCTATCAGAGCATAGACTAAGGATAGCGAGACCTGCGAGCGTAGCAGCCTATCGCTACTCCTGTTCTCTTTTATCCATTGTAGCAGGTATTCTCGCAGAGCAGGTAGCTGCTTACGATAGGTACGAGCGATACGCTTTACCTGCTCCTCTGCCGTCTCTGTTAGCGCGTTTATGCTAGCCATCGTCTTCGTCTTCGGCGCCGTCTGCCTGCTCTTCGAGCTGTAGCTCTTCGAGAGCGCTTAGCGGTATCATAGGCTGAATAAGCGCTACTTCTTCTGCCTGGATCTTAGCTAGCTCGTCTGCCGCTTCTTCTTCGCTCATATCCCAGAGAGCGCGCATAGCCGTCTCTCTGCTAATCAGCTTTTCTCGAACGGCTACGGCGTAGGTATTTACCTGCTCTGTTAGGTTAGATCCTGGGCCTAGTGGTTGATAGTGAACCTCTACCGTACCTTCTGGTAGCTCGTCGCCTGTAAAGAGAGCGTAGACTAACCTTGCGACGTCGTAAAACCTCTGCTCGTACAGGCGCCAAAGGTTACGCCTGTACTCCCACCTCTTTTCTAGTTGGTAGAGCTGGATCGTAAGAGCGTAGCCGCTAGCCGCGCTAAGCGTACCTTTGGTAATCTCTGGTCTAATACCTAGCTGGTTTAGCGTAACGCTACTCGCTTCTAGGACCGCCTCGAGATGAGTTTTAATGTTCGCCTGCATGTCTAGAACGGCTACGCTCGCTCCTGGATTGTCTACGGTTAGCATAGACGCAGGATCGGTGAGCTTCTGCGCCTTATCTTCGTCGTCGAAGCCGATCCCTACGAGCTGCTTAAAGCTCTGTAGATGCTGTATATGGTTTAGGTCTGTTTTCTGGATCCCTGTAGTAAGCGTAGCCTGGCGCAGTTGCTCGCTCTCGCCTTCGTGGAATACTCTACCGTCTGCAGGGTAGAGGTTATGTACGCAGATCCACGGGATAACGCCGTACGGGTTTAGGTGGTCGGGATTGTCTGCGTCTGGTACTAGATTAAAGTCTCTATCGTAGACCGCGAATCGTTCGTTAGTCCATACTACGTACTCGTCTCCGCGCTCGTACATCAAAAACGACAAGCCTAAAGGGTCTAGCGCCGCAGGTAGCGCCCACGCGCTATCGGGCGTAAGTATGTCTACTGTAATAACGCCGCGGTCTGGATCGTAGAGCGGTCTAATAAAACACTCCTGAGCTACGAAGGTAGCCTGGTCTGCGCTGTAGAAGGCTAGGTCTAGATCTGCAAAGACCTTAAAAGGCTCGCTATCGCCTTCGATAGTACGCGTAGTCTTTCTCGAGTAGATCGCGGCGATCTGCTCTGCCGCCTGCCGCAGTACGTTTATACTCGTATCTGCTCGCAGGGCTAGTCGCTCGTAGGTCTGCGGTAGAAAGAGCTTCTGTAGCTCTGCGTCTAGAAGATGCGCCCAGTCTCCGTGATAAATATCGAGCAGGCTAGCTACGTACTCTCTGCGCTCTTTTTGCTCCTGCGAGCGTACGAGCTGCTGTATCGTATCGCTTGTAATGTTCATCTTGTGCGTCTCCTACGACGTTTAGCACGTTTAGCCCTTGCCGCTCTCTGCTTCTTCTGCTTCTTTGCTGCGTCTTCTTTGTTCCACCTGGCTACGGTACGTATCGCCCAGTTTACGCCCGCGCTACCGCCCCACGTACCCCACGCTACCCTACCTCTATCCTTCCAAGGTGTACCACGGTACTGCTCGGAAACTGTAGCGTTTTTTCTATGCCTCTGAAAAGCAGCCATCCTACGTACGGTTTCTTCTGTTAGGCTCTTACCGCTCGCGAGCTGGTTAGCGCGGCGCCATCCTACGCGAGTAGCGCCGCGTACCTGCGAGCGCCCGTACTTGTCTCGCCATCGTAGCATTTTCTTCGCTTCTGCTACGGCGCCTGTAGGTGGTTTTGCCTTACGCATTTTGTAACGCCTCCTCTATCCACGCTAGAGCCTCGCCAGACTTTACTTGCTCGCTCGTAGCGTAGTATACCGTATATCCTTCTAATTGTAACCACGCCATTTTTAAGCAGTCTCCGCTATACCCTGCGCCTCTGGTATGTCTACCGCCTGCCCACGTCCCGCCCTGGATCTCTAGTACGATACGCTCTGCTAACCAGGCGAAGTCTGCTCTATGTCTCGTATAGAGCTTCTTAGGATGCTCTGGTTTCTTTCGTTGGATAGGGATAAGACGTACTTGTCGCTCTGGTAGAGGTAGGCCAGCTGCGACGAGCTGCGCGTAGAACGCGTCTTCTACTTTGCTCATAAACCGCTACCAAATAGCGGTAACTGTATACGGCGCATACGCTCGCAGGCGAGATCGTAGTACGCGGCGTCTCGCTCGATACCGATAAAGCTAAAGCCTTCTTCTATGCAGGCTCTACCTGTACTGCCGCTACCCATAAAAGGATCTAGAACGACGCCGCCTGGTCTCGTAACCAGACGGCAGAGATAGCGCATAAGCTCTACAGGCTTTACCGTAGGATGCGTATTACGCGTAGGCGTTCTAGATCCTGCGTACGGCGTTATCCCTGCGCTACCTTCTTTTCTATTCGTTTTCTCTCCTGGACTAGCTTTAGGTCTACTTAGCCCTGCGTCTCTATCTTCGCCGCTTGCCTTAGGACAGTAGAAAAAACGAGCGGCGCCCTGTAGGAGATCGTCTACCTCTGGCGATCCGTCGTGTAGTAGGTTCGCAGGCCACCTAGCATTACTAGCTATACCTATAGAATTATAGCTAGCTGCTTTTCTGCTAATGTAGCCTTCTTTCTGACAACCTCCTGTAGCCCTACCTAACTCTTCGTCTGCTTTGATTCTACAGGCGTCTACGTTTATCGCTCCTGTACCGTATTCTAGGACGTTCGCGGCTACCGTACCTGCGAAGGGTTTACGCGCTACAGTGATAGGCTCTAGCGCAGGCTTTAGCGCAGTACCCCACCCTGCCCACGTCTTCGCGTCTTCTATGTTCTGTATCTTCTTCGAGACGTCTAAGCTCTTAGGGAAGCCGCTACCATATACCCAAGCTATCATATCGCGAATCTCGTAGCCTGCGTCTTCTATGTTTACCGCCATCCTGTGCTGCGTACGCGTACCCGCGAAGGCGAGCAGGTAGCCGCCTGGTTTCAGTAGGCGCCTTGCTTCTTTCCAGATCTCTACGCTAGGTACGTCGTAGTCCCATCTAGCGCCCATAAAAGAAAGACCGTACGGAGGATCGGTTACGATAGCGTCTACGCTCTCTGCTGGTAGCGAGCGCATTACCTCTAGGCAGTCTCCTAGTAGTAGCGTTGGCTCTATCATGATACGCCACTAAATAGCTGTAGTTGTATGTTTTTTATCTTTTTTTTCGCAATGTCTATATAGTCTTTACTTATATCGCATCCTATATAACGTCTTTTGGTTTTTATGCTAGCTACGGCAGTAGTACCGCTACCCATGAAAGGATCTAAGACCATATCTGCCTCTTTAGACCAAGTTAGAATATGATCTACAGCTAACGACAAAGGAAAAGTAGCAGGATGCCCGTACGTACATATAGTAGGTGTAACTTCCCATACATTATACCTCTGTCCGTACTTTTGTATGGGTACGCCTATACAAGAGCTTTTTTTTGTAGATCCATCTTTTTGTCTATGCGTACCAGTATTTAATCTGCCATAAGATTTATTCACTTTATCTTTTAAAGGATTAAAGGTAGATGGTTTTCCTTTGCTTAGTATAAACATATATTCGAAAGTCTGCGCGTAGCGTACCTGTAAGCTACCTACGTCGCTAAAGCTAGGCTTCGTCCATATCATAGTATCATGTATACAAAACCCAACTTTTTGAAAGTAAAGCGCCTGCCTAAAGCTACTACCTGTCTCGCCTTTTTTGCTGTGCTTGTCTGCTACTATCCATACTACCACTCCGCCTGGTTTGATAACTTTATATAGTGCTTCTATGGTTTTTTTGTAGTCGAAGCTATAGCCGTTATACTGTCTAAGATCGTCATAAGGTGGACTAGTTACTACAAGATCTACGCTCTCCGCAGGTAGCGAGCGCATTACCTCTAAGCAGTCTCCTAGTAATAGCTTAGGCTCTATCATGATACGCCCAGTATGCAGGCGAGCGCTCGCGCATAGTTGTAGGTCATACCCCACCCTGAGATCTGCTGCTTTGTCGGTTTACTATTCCACGGCTGGAAGTAGCCGTAGAGAATGCAGGCGCTCGTACGGTAGGTTTTCTCTTCGAGTGATAGGTTTTTGTCGAGTAACCATACGTAGGGAGTGTTCCACGAATAGCGCGAAGGCATCTCCTCGAGCAAGTACCAACATATAACGCGGCTAGCGTTCATAGGCTCGATAACTAGCTCTGGATCGTCTACAAAGTCTACGTTGAATCTCTCAGCTGCGCGAGTGTAGTTACCTTTACCTGTAAGCTGTATAACGCCGCGCCCCTTGTACTTCGCGCCGTCGCCTGGTTCCGTATTCCCTAGGTTTTTTCCGGTAGACGTCTGGTAGCCGTAGTCTTCTTCGCACTTCGCGTCGCTCTTCTGCTCCTGGTCGTACCACGCGGCGCCCGTCTCGTACATACATCTTCCCCAGAGAGCGCAGAGCGCAGTATCTTTCTCGAAGGCGAGTAGTAGACTTGCCTTGTTTAAACAGTCTAGAAACCACGGCATCTTAGAGCGGTCTGTACAATCGCTACCCCACCCCTGGATAGCCTCGCCGCGCTCCTGATAGTACCACTGTGCTGCTAGGTTACATGCAGCGTTAGCCTGCTCTAGAGTAATCATAGCGTACGTACTCCTGTAGATTCTAAGCCTATAATCGCGTAGCGTAACGCGTCTCTGGCGTGGTCGTAAACGCCGTCTTTTAGCGGTACGTTCGCCTGTACCCCTGCGAGCTTTTCTGGGTACTTGCTCGCCTGTAGAGATCGTATTATGCCTCGCTCGTGGTTACATCTCTTCGCTATGTAGAGCGTAGGTGGTCCTGCGAAGGGTTTTAGCTTTATACGCATCTGGTCTATACCGTACGGTATGTAGCGCTTCTTAGGATCGTAGGTAGCGACTACTCGCCATCCTTCGCCTTTCAGTAACGAGACGTCGCTATAGCCCTCTACGATAGAAGCAGCGGCGCCCGCAGGATCTACGTAGGCGATACCTTTACGCCAGCGTCTATAGGCTAGCTTCTTTTCGATTAGCCTGGTTAGCTCTCGCGTAGAGCAGTTGCTAGGCTGCTCTTCGTCTATGATATGTACGCAGTTTTGGGTACCGTGGCGCCTACAGAATGGTAGTAGCTGGAAGTAGAGTACAGAAGGCGATCTGTAACCGAAGTCTACGGCTAGGTTTACAGGTAGGTTTTCTACAGGCTCTAGATCGTCTTCTACGTGAACGTCTGCGCTAAACTCTGGGAAAACGCCGCCGCTAAGGTGTACGAACCTACCACCTACATACATCTCGAAGAGAGAGCTACTGTAGCTGCGGCGCATCTGCTCTATATAGTCGTCTGGATTGTAGATATTCTCGCTTGTCTTCGCGTGGATAATCTCGCGGTCCTGCGGCCTACTATCGCTACCAAACTCATCGAATAACCAGTTCATCTCTGGTGTGGTCGTAAGAAAACCTTGAAAGCGCCTTGCTCCTGGTTCACGTAGGCGAGCGAGTAGCGTAGAGTAGGCGCTTCGCTTTATGTACCTCGCTTCGTCTGCCCACCACCACGACAGGTTAGTACCGTCTAGCGTCTCTGGTCTATCTGCGCTCGCGTACCAGACCTTCGCGCCGTTGTGCATCGTGATTACGCGATCTCCGCGCCTATGCTCTTTGATTAGCTCGCTTGGTAGCATCTCGAGAAAAGCAGGGAGCGAGAGACGCGTTAGCATATTGTAGGTAGGCGATACTATCATACCGCTCTGATTAGGTTGGTTTAGGACGTGATTTACCGCCTCAGCTGCGCCCGCTTTCGTCTTACCGCTCCCTACTCCTCCTAGCAGACATTTTACTCTAGAGCTGGTCTTATGAAAGATCGCCTGCGAAGGTAGCGGCGTATAGTCTATCGTTACGGTAGCCATCTCTAGAAGCCTGGGATCTCGTGTTTAATAACGACGGTCTTGTCTGTAGATGCCTGCTCTTTGTCTCCGTAGCCTCTGCTTCTTTGCACAGTACGCAGGTAGAAGCGTAACGCCTTAAATTGGTCTGCGTGGTTCTCGTCTCTGCAAATCTTTAGTAGGCGCCCTTCCATCTCGTCTCCTACCGTCTCTTTCTGCTGCTCCCAGGCTGCTCTAATGTCTTCGCAGGTATCGAGACGGCGCACGATAGTCATTCGAGAGCAACCCAGTATACGAGCTGCTGCGGCTACGATACCGCCTGCCTGCTCGATAGCGTCTATAATCTCTGCCTTGCTATATCTCGTCTTCTTTCTAGGCTTCTTAGACTTAGCCATAGTACGCGTCTCCCTGCGCGAGTGTATCATTGCTAAGAATCGCTCTCAGCTGCGCTCGTAGGCTCTAGATCAATGTACCACCTGGTAAGGCGCTCTTCTAGTACGGTCCTTATCCACTCGCTCTTAGTACTGTATACGCTCCGCGCTACTTCGTCTTCGATACGCTCGAGTAGGTCTGCGCTTACGCGTAGCTGTAGTACTGTACTTTTCTTCTTTGTCTTCTGCATCTCTTCGCCTGGTAGATACGGCAGGTACGCCCCTCCTAAAAGGGGCGCCCTGCGGTCTGCTATTCCCTGTCTTACATTGTATCACAGTACAGGGTACGGTACTAGTAGCGTTTTCTGCTAGCACTAAGAGCCGCCTACTTCGCCCCCACGGGCGCAAGTAGAGTAGCGGCAGGGAAAGAGCTTTTCCCGTAGGGGAAAATCTTTCCCTTATAAGGTATAAGGAGAGGCCTATTTTTCGCAACGATTCTAAGTAGTTACAGACCGTCACGGACACCGACAAGGGCTAGTTCATGGACATGAACGACGATTCAGAAAACGAAAAGACTTTATATTCTAGCAAGTTACACGTATTTTTCATGGCCATAATCACGGACACTGACACGGACATAGACTTACATCGTATTTTTTCTGTACTTTTTTTTGAGAAAAAATCAGTCTTTTTTTCCTTTGTATATCATAGCGTTATAAAATAGTTTAAAAAAACCTATCTTTTTTCTTTTTCTGATATGTATAATGGTACGCGAGCGCACAAGACGCCAAACGAAACAAGGAAAAATAAGGGGAGACAAGATGCTTACAAACTACTTCGACAACGAAAGAGACTACGCTAGCGACTATAGCGCCTCCACGATCCAGAACGCCGCAGGGCAGGCTATCGAGTATCTCGCTACGCTCTACAACGAAGAAGGCGTAGAGGCTATGTACCAGGCGATCCGAAGCAGAGAGAAGGAGATCAATAAAGAGCTGAGCGGTAACTTGTACGTCTTTAGCTTCGAGACGGAGGTACTGCGCTACGCTAAGAGCTTCGCCTACGACCTTAGCATTATCTGGGCTATCAATAACCCTGCCTGCAAAGATACAGACGCCTATAAGCAGGCGCAGACGAAAAAGAAAAAAGAAGGGGAGACAAGATGAATACGAAAGAACTGCTAAACGCTATCGCAGAGCTGGTTACGCTCGTCGCTATGTTCGCGCCGCTCTTTCTTATGCTCTTTCTGTAGGAGGTACAAAATGCAGACCGTAGGACTAAACGCAGAAGCAGTAGCGCTCTTAGAGGCTACTATCGCTCTGCGTAAGATTCGCAATAGTAAAGCAAAGTACAAAAAAGTAACGCTTGTGAACGAAGCTCTACAGCTTCTCCTGGATAGAGAGCGAGAGTACCATACCTACGCTCGCAAAGAGGCGACAAAGAACGCGCCCAGGCTATGGGTTACAGAAGCAGGCAAGGTAGAAGCTGCGAATATCGCAGGATTTAGTACGCAGATTTATAGAGATGAGGTAGGGATCTGCTGTACTATCCACGCAGACGGAGAAGCGCACAAAGTAGTAACGAGCGGCGCTATCCATATAAACGCCATCGTAGAGTTATGCTCTCGCTATGACAATAACTTAGAGCCTAGAAAGCATACAGTCTGGGAGATCGGTACAAGCTCCCTATACCACGCGCTACTAAAGTACGCGCAAGACATTACAAAGGGGAAAAAATGAACGCGAAAGACTACACGAAAAAGCTAAACCTTAGCGAGCAGATGGGGCATGTAGTAAACCTACAGGGTAAGCTCTACGTAACTGTAGCAGGCCTTCGAGTACTCGCGCAAAGAGCAGACGTAGTACGTATCGACTGCGAGCCTGTCTGGGATTGGTGCGAGCCTTCTAACGGTCTTTTCTACGTGCGCTGCGTCGTAGAGATGCCAGACAATAGGACGTTTACGGAGTACGGCTGCTCGGATAGATCGCCTGTAGGGAAAAGGGGTGGTAACCACGCTCTGCTAGGTCATGCCTCTACGAGAGCTACAGGTAGAGCGCTCCGCCTCGCTCTCGAGATAGAGCTACCGCTACTCGAAGAGAGCGGCGTAGACCAGAGATCGTCTAACCAGAGATCGTCTAACCAGGCGCAGGCTCCTACGCGTAAGCAGGACGAGATCTACAGGCGTCTACAGAATGGTATCGCGGAGCAGAACACTACCGCAGACCTTATGTACTTTCGTAACGTGATAAACCGCGACAAAGATAGCCTACATCCTACGCAGGTAGAGTACTTGCGAGAAGCCTACAAAGAGCGTCATAAGGTAATCGAAGAGACCAGAGAAGCGACGAAGAAGCTACAGTATAAGGCCTACTTCGCGATCCTGAAGAGAGAAGGCTACACGAAAGAAGATAGCGATCTTGCGATCCGCCGCTGCTTCGGCGTAGACTCTCACGCAGACCTAAGCTACGAGAATATCATGTACATGATACGACAGGTAGACGATGGCTACACTGGTCCCCCGCTCTCTGTAGAGCCTGAAAAAAGCAGTATGTACCAGTGCCATCTTGAATGGGCGCGACGAGAAAGAGAGAAGGCTAGCGAGTGAAAATTACAGACGTCTACAAAGCCTACGAAGCAGGCAAGCTAACTACGGTAGATCTAGGCGTCTGGTCTTTTCTCTCCTGGTACAGTGATAGAGCGGGCTACTACTGCGAGCCTCGCTCTATCACTGCTACCAGAGTAGGTCTCTCTATACGCCAGCTGCGCGCTAGCGTAGATCGTCTAAGCGCTTGCGGCGTTCTAAAGATTCTATCTAAGAAGGGTAGTAGGCGCCTACGATGGCGAGTAGAGACGAAGGCGAAAAAAGAAGAGAAAGAACCAGAGAACGTAGTAAGATTAGCAGAAGTAAAGCAGGAAAGAGAGCAGACGGAAAAGGGGAGTAAACCGCCTGCTCTCTCTCACCTACCATTCTAGCTAGGAGGTACAGCCCTAACTATGTCCAAACGATACCGAAAAGAAGAAGAGAAAAGTAAGACTAGCTCTAGCCCGATTCACGAAGCCTGGATCTCAGCTGCGCTTATCTCGCCAGACTACAGAGATACTATCTTTAGCGCTATGGGTACGTTCGGTCCTGCGCTCTTCGCGTCGCAGACGGCGCGCTATGTATATAACTCGTACGCCGCAGACGCTACTTGCTCGCCTATGGACCTGCTCGAGAGACCAGATGCGCCGCAGGATCTAGAGCGCTTCTTACTACAGGCGCTAGACATACTGCATAGCTGGGAATCTACAAACAAAGACAAGCGATCCCTATCGCAGATCGTAGACTACCTCGCAGGGCTAGCGCGTAAACGCCTTATCCTAGAAGCAGTAGAGAAAGACTTTACGCCTGTACAACTTAGCGAAGTAATCGCGAATCTACCTACGACGGCGCCTGCCGAAAAAGTCTCTTTTACAGACCTCCTTACGTCGCGCTATAGAGAGCTGGTAGACTCGATAGGTCTGCCGCAGGATAACGTACTACAGACTACGTGGAGCAGTCTTAATCGCATTATGCAAGGCGGTTTTAGAGACGGCGAGCTTATCGTTATAGCCGCTAGGCCTGGTATGGGTAAAACTGCGCTCGCGCTCTGTATAGCTCTCTCGCTCTCTTTCCAGAGGGGAGTAGACTTTTACTCTATGGAGATGGGTAGCAAAGAGATCCTAGACCGCTGCTTATCTATCCTGCTAGATATACCGAATAGCGAGATCTTACAACCTACCGATAGGCTACGAAAATACCAAAGAGCAGTAGAGCAGTTTACGTCTATAATGGATCTGCGGCTAGAAGATCGCGGTAGTCTAACGCTAAACGAGATGCTTTACCGCTCGAAGGGGCGCGTACCTGTAATTGACTATCTACAGCTCGTGCCTGGTCTGGATCGCGGAGACGACTACGAGAGTAGACAACTACAGGTAACGGCTATGTCTAAGGCTTGCAAAGAGTACGCCCGCGTAAATCAGACGCCCGTTATCGTGCTTAGCCAGCTAAACCGCGAAGTAGAGAAGCGCAAAGACAAGCGCCCGCTACCTAGCGACCTGCGCGAGAGCGGCGCCGTAGAGCAGGACGCAGACAAGATCCTATTTATCTACAGAGACGCCGTATACAATGGCGAAGACGAAGACAAACAAAGACCGCACGAAGCAGAGCTTATCGTATCTAAGCAACGTAACGGACCTACAGGTACAGTACGTCTAACTTTCGAGCCTATGTACGGGCGCTTCTATGAGGACTGAGATAGTTTTTACGAGCTACTTTACGATAGCAGAGACTCGAGCTGCGTGGTTACTCATAGACGAGATGCTAGAAGAGCGGGCTATAGGTCCGCTCTTCGCTCGCAGTACTACGCTACGCTCTGGCGTAACGATAA
>Ga0098074_1001170_pt1 | contig 14252 bp, 15 predicted proteins | sample 32_taG_FD_75064 | JGI IMG/M metagenome (GOLD analysis project Ga0098074, IMG submission 75064) | Marine viral communities from the Gulf of Mexico - 32_GoM_OMZ_CsCl metaG | ecosystem: Environmental > Aquatic > Marine > Oceanic | place: Atlantic Ocean: Gulf of Mexico | collected 2015-07-12
TCACCCGACTCAATTTTCTTTGTTAGTAGTTCAAACACCACACCACAACAAATGACCTTCACAGGTAGTATCGAGTCTGGTTCAATCAATGAGATTAGTGATGCGTTGCGTCATAGAATTTATAACATTGAGTTTAACAACACAACAGAATTGAATTCAACAATCTACTTCTGCCGTGCTAACCACAATGAGTTTAACTACTCAACAAACCCAAGTTATGTTGCAGGATCTAAGATTCGCGTAAAAACAAACTCAACAGACGAACCAATAGCTTATATAACATCAATTGGATTGTATAACAACAAGAATGAACTAATGGCAACAGCAAAGCTTTCTGAGCCTTTGAGAAAATCTCCAAGTACAGAATTTACCCTCCGTTGCAGATTAGATTACTAGACATGATATGGCAATATTTAAATTCGATAAGGACGATATATTCATAAATACTCTTGAAGCGTATCCTGAGTATTCGTTCTACATTCTTAGCGGAACTGTCCATATAGACAACATGCCACACAAAAGCTTAGCAAATGCTGACGTTCCTGATGGTTACATATCTCTTTACGAGATCAACAATGACAGACCAGCAGATCAACGTATCTATCCATTTGTTACAAAAGACGGTACGAGAGAAATGGTCAAGACCTATGATGCTTCAACAAGAAACATTGATTTTGTTTATGGAGATATGGTGACAGGCTCTTATGATCTCAAAGCTTCTCTTGCTGTTGATTATTATGCTGCTTTTGATAGTCCGAGACCTCGCATAACCTCTCTTCGCAATTCATTTGAGCATAATAAGATATATTCTCCAAGGTTTGAGTATCGTTCTTCAACATATGGAAACAAAGACACACAGGAACTTGGTTTGATATCAATCCCTTCTATTTTCTATGGAGAAAGGATCAAAAAGGGTTCTGTAAAGCTTGATTATTACTTGTCGGGCACTCTTATAGGAACATTGGAGGACGAACGCTATAATGGAGAATTGGTCCAAACAGGACCATCTGGATCAACAGGTAGTGGATCTGTCGCTGGTTTAGTGTTCTATAAAGAAGGAGCGATTGCCTTGACAGGTTCATGGGAATTAGATGGAACAGTATTGGATTACAATGGAGTCACTGGTGGAGATGAATCTAGATGGGTTCACTTTGGCTCTGGTCTTCACGAAGATGTGTCATCTCTCCCAACACTTCCATCAGCTTCGTTTCACTTGGCTTATCAAGGAGTAACGCACACAAACACCATGATGATGATGGCTCATGCAAAGTATGGAGAGCTAAACTACTCAAACAATCCAACTTACAAGGATCAAAGCCACGTAAACTATGCAACAGCCGCAACAGGAAGTCTTCGCTCTTACGTTGAGTCGAAGGTTCCACCAAAAAATATAACACATACAGAACTAACAGATGTAACACCAGAATTGAAGAAAGAAACATTTATAACCAAAGTTGCTTTATATGATGAAGATAAAAACATTATTGGATATGCAAAAGTTGCAACACCTGTTCGCAAGACAGAGGATCGTCAATATACTTTTAAATTAAAATTAGATTTATAGTTGACAAACACAAAATTATGTGTTATAATATATATTATGATTATTTTAGGATTAGACATTAGCTCAAGCAGAATAGGTTATTGCTTGATAAACGAAAACCAAGACCTACTTCTCGTTGATGAGATTAAATTGAAATCAAGCCAATCTCTAGAAGAACGAGCAGATATCTTTAAAAATACAATGAAGATAATAAAAGAACATTCGGAGGTAGATTATGTTTTCATCGAACAACCATTCATGGCATTCTCGGGAGGCAAAACAACAGCAACAACAATGGCCAAATTACAACGTTTTAATGGTATGTGTAGCTATGTGGTGCACGATTTATTTGGCAGCTCTGCGACTCAGCTTCAAACGAATAAAGCCCGTGGCCTTGTTGGGCTCAAAATTAAAAGGGGCGATAACACGAAGCTCAGGGTTATTGAGTGGGTTAGCAATAAGTATCCAAAGGAATTCATTGTAGAATATACCAAACACGGAAATCCAAAACCTGGAACTGATGATAAAGCCGATGCAGTCGTTATTGCTAATGCTGGATTGAAAAATCTTGAAAATAATCCTTGACAAATTATTCTTACTGTGTTATAGTATAATCACGGAGGAATTATGGAACAAAAACGAAAGATATTAACCGATATTCTCGGTTCGTATCATCGCAAAGGTAATGAGCATCTTTATACTTGCCCTTATTGCAAGCATCACAAGAAAAAGCTGTCTGTAAACTTTGCGATTGGTGCATTCAAGTGCTGGGTCTGTGATGTAAGAGGAAAGAACATTTATAGAATTGTTCGCTCTTATGGAGACTATGGACAAAGACAAAAGTGGTTGGAGCTTGACGGAAGGCTTGATCTCGCAGACTTTGATAAAATATATAAAGAAGTGAACGAGATTGAGGAAGAACCAACGTGCGAACTACCACCAGAGATGATCTCTCTCTGCAACAAGCACCTTCCTCGTTCATCTAAAAGAGCTCTTGACTATCTTTATAGCAGAGACATTGATGACGATCAAATAAAGCTTTGGAAAATCGGTTATTGCACCGAGGGAAGATATGGAGGACGAATTATTATTCCATCATTCAATCTTAATGGAGATCCAAACTTCTTTATTGCTCGTTCGTTTGTCGGACACAAGATGAAGTATCTCAACCCAAGAACAACCAAAGACATTATATTTAATGAATTGATGATTGATTGGGATGAACCTGTAACAATTGTTGAAGGAGCCTTTGACGCTATCGTTGCAGGAACTCAGTCAATTCCAATACTTGGATCAACTCTTAGACCACAGTCTCGTCTGTTTCAAGCTCTTGCGATAAACGATACACCAGTCTACATAGGGCTTGACCAAGATGCGGAGAAGAAAGCATCGTGGATGATTAAAAAGATGATTGAATACGACATGGAGGTCTACAAGATAGACACCTCTTCTGTTGAAGATGTCGGCTCTATGACTCCTCGACAATTCGAGAACGCAAAAGACAGGGCTCAACCAATTGATCCCGACTATTTCTTTTTTGACAAACTATTAAACGCTATCTAACCAAGGAGGATATATGATAAAAATAGCACACTTCGCGGATACACATATTCGCAATCTTAAATTTCATGATGAATACAGGTTTGTGTTCAATCAGATATACAAAAAATTACTAAGCCAAAAGCCTGACTACATTGTTCATTGTGGTGACTTGGCTCACACAAAGACACAGTTGTCACCAGAGTATTTTGCTTTGGCTTCTGAGTTCTTGAAGAACTTAGCAGACATTGCACCAACTTATATTATATTAGGAAACCATGACGGCAACCTTAAGAACTCTGATAGAGAAGATGCTGTATCTCCTATTGTAAATGCTTTGAACCATCCACATCTACATCTATTGAAGAATTCAGGACGGGTTTCACCACAACCCGGACTATCTCTCAATGTGTTGTCTATCTTTGACAGAGGCAATTGGATGGAACCAAAAGACGGAGATATCAATGTAGCTCTTTATCATGGAGCGATTATGGGCTCCACAACAGGTTCAGGCTGGGCTATGGATCACGGAGACGATGATATAAGCATCTTCAAAGATCATGATTTCGTTATGCTTGGAGATATTCACAAGCCTCAGATATTAGATACAGAAGGGCGTGTGCAGTATGCTGGATCAACAATCCAACAGAAGTTCTCGGAGGACGGAAGGAAAGGATATAAGTTCTGGACAATAAGATCAAAAGACGATTTTGATTGTCAACATGTTATATTCACGAATCCTCGTCCTTTCATTACAATACATCTAGATGATAAAGGAAAGATACCAGATCATCATCATGTTCCACGAGGTTGTAGGCTAAGATTGATATCAACAATCAATATGGACTCTTCATCCATTAGAAAGGTCACAGATTTAGCAAGATCTCTGTACAATCCTGTGTCACTGTCTTTCTTGAACAAAGGAACATCGGAGTTCACCACAGCCGGTGGTGAGGACCATAAGATGGAAAATATGCGTGATGCTTCCGTCCAAGAGAAGTATATTAGAGATTATTTAAAAGAATATGAGCTTGACGAGTCAATAATGACGCAAGTACTTGATTTGAACACTAAATACAATAAAGAGGTAGAAAAGAATGAAGAAGTCAGAAGAAATGTCAAATGGAATATCAAAGAAATGGAGTTCAAAAATCTTTTCAATTATGGAGAAGGGAATAGACTGGACTTTGGAAATCTTTCTGGCATCGTTGGCATTTTTGGCAAAAACTACAGTGGGAAGTCTTCTGTTATTGATTCTGCTCTTTATGGCGTTTTTGGCGGAACCAGCAAGGCCGAGAAGAAATCCGTCCACCTCATTAACCAAAACAAAGAAAAAGCAACTATCAGAATGGTGGTCGAAGCTGATGGGCAAGAGTACCAGATTACTCGGAATCTCAATAAATCTACTAAGACCCAACGAGGAAAGTCCGTCTATGTGGCCTCTGGTGATCTTGACTTCCACAATCTCACTACCAATAGCTCTTGCAATGGCGATTCTGTAAAAGATACAGACAACAACATTAAAAAGATCTTTGGTTCAATTGAAGACTTTATGATTACTTCAATGGCTTCTCAGTTAGATTCTTTGTCCTTTATCAAAGAAGGATCAACAAAGCGAAAGAATGTTCTTGCAAAGTTCCTTGACCTTGATATTTTTGAACAGAAACTTAAGCATGCAAAGAAAGATTCTGCTGAAATTGCTGCTCTTGTGAAACGCTTTAAGAACAAAAAGATTGGTGAACAATTAGTTGCAAAGCAAGAAGAAGTTGAAGAGATCAATGATGATATAGACAGACAAACAGATCTTTGTAAGAAGCACAATACTCGTTATGAAGAGCTTCTAGAAGAGCTGAGAAAGATAGACGAAGAGATATCGTCAATTCCAGCAGAGATAATCGATATTGATGAAGTGGAAGATGAAATAGACAACTATCATGAACAAATTCACGAAGCTGGTGTAAAGGTTGCTGCGAACAAAGAACAAATAAAAGAAAACCTCTTGGCAATCGAACAAGCAGATGATATTATAGGCTCCATAAACAAGCACAGATTGACTCAAATCTTAGAGCAGTGCCTTGACTATGAAAAGAATTTAGACACTTATGAACGTGAACTGAGGACCCTTAAAACAAAAGAAAAGCAATCTATTAAAAAGATTGACATGCTTCATGATCACGAATATGATCCTGATTGTGAATATTGCTCAAACAACAAGTTTGTCAAAGATGCTACAAAAGCAAAAGACTATCTTCCGACTCTTGAAGAAGAAATCGAGGAGGTTGAAAAAATAATTGATGGTTATAAGTTAAAGATCTATGGTCTAGACAAACAATCAGCTCAAAAAGAATTGAAGACACTTGATGATAATATTAAGAAGAGAGACAAGTTTGTTCAAATTAATAAAAATTTAGAAATAACAAACGAATCAATTATCTCAAAAATATCTTTAATGAATAATCAAAAAGACTCTTTAGAACAACAAAGAGATGAATATGAAGCAAATCGTCAAGCCATTGAGTCCCTATCTTCATTGAATAATTCAAAGAAAGCAGTTCAAACAAAAATGAACGAAGCTAAGGGAAGAAAGGAGAAATGCGACAAAAGAATACAAGAGTATCTTATTGAACTTGGAGCTGCAAAAAGCACCATCAAGAGCCTTCAGGAAGAGAAGAGAGAACAAGACGAATTAGAGTCTGATTTCATTGCTTATGAACTGTTTATGCGCTGTATGCATCCAAATGGAATTGCTTACGAGATCATCAAACAAAAACTCTCTCTTATCAATGAGGAGATTCAAAAGTGTCTTGCAAATATTGTTGACTTCCAAGTCATGTTTGAGGAAGATGGAAAGAACCTTGATATAAACATCAGACACCCTAAGTATGACTCTCGTCCCATCTCAATGGGTTCAGGTGCTGAGAAAACAATTGCTGCAATGGCAATAAGGTTAGCTTTGATAGAGATAACGAATCTACCCAAATCAACAATCTTTATTATGGACGAACCAGCAACAGCATTAGATCAAGAACATATGGAAGGTTTTGTTCGTTTGATTGAGATGATAAAAGACAAGTTTAGAACAGTTCTTCTTATATCCCATCTTGACACTTTAAAAGACTGTGTTGATAGAACAATTGACATACAAAAAGTTGGTGGTTATGCTAAGGTAAGCTGCTAAATCCATTTTTAAAGCCTATTTAGTGTAAAAGCTATTTAGGCTTTTATTGTTTTATGGAGAAGACAAATGAACATTACACACGAACAGCTCAAACGAATTATCAAAGAAGAGCTTGAAGCAACATTGAATGAAGGAATTATTGATTCCATCCAGCAAGCAATTCTTAAGAAAATGCTGGGCGATGATGGATACAAAGAATATCAAAAGAATGTACAAGACGCCATTGAGGCAACAGGAGCGACAAAAGACTTGGAAGAGCCAAGAGTAAAGCCAAAACCAGAGCCCAAACCACTTATGTCTGATATATCAAGATTCGAGAAAGCATACGTTGCAAAGGAAGATGAAGCCGCTTGGGAAGGCTTGGTAGATAGTTATGACGTTGCTTCAATAACAGATGAAAAAATACAAAGAGACGTAATGTTTATATTTAATTACCACGTAAGAACTGCATCTCCAATGTCCCATCCGCTAGATTATAAAATCACAGGGGGTATCGATGGCGGTAGAACTGTGGAAAGTTCTCCCAGAGAGAATAGAATATGGAGAGCGAAGATGAAAGCTCATGGTGCGAAGATATCATGACCAAAAAAGACTTCTTAGAACTTGGAGATAGTATGGAAAAGAAAGTAAAAGAAAGTGAGATAAAGAAAAAGCTTTATCTTGATAACAAAGAGAAAGGTATCCTTGATGCAATTCAAGAGAAAGCTATATCTCGTAAACTGCTTGTGTTTATATCAGCAACAGCGTTGTTATGGAATGCACAATTGGACCCTGAAACTTGGGGAATGATTGCTATGATGTATATCGGCGGACAAACTGCTGTTGACTTCGCAAAGATGTGGAGACATGGGTCATGAAACTAACAACAGAACTTTTAGAAGAAATGGTTGTGGCTGTTATGGAAAGCAACAAGGTTGATCCCTCAAAGGTGCTTACGTTTCACAATCAAATGTCAAGTATAATGGGCAGTGGGAATTGGCTATTCAAACCTGTCGTTTATACAGACGCTGGAACAGGCAGAAAGGATGAAGAAGCCAATCTTATTGCCGATCTCAATACAATGGCGATAGAAGCTGGAAAAGGCAACCAAGAAAAGGCAAACGAATATGTTAACACAATATTGCCTTTTATAAAAGATCAAGAATACTTTTACACTATGATAGGATAGAAAAATGCTTTGGTTAAATAAAACAAAAAACTGGATAATTGCTCACAAGAATTGGTTGATTCTTATGGGTATGTTTATCTTGTCTTATGTTCTTGGCAAGAAAGCGAACAAGAACTATTATGAAATGGCGAAGCTTGCCAAAGATCAATACAAGAAAGATAATGATGCATTGATCAGAGAACAGAAGATGAAAGAACTCAGAGACAACACAGCAAAAAGAAAAGCTGCAAAAGTCCAAAAAGCCTTGGAAGAAGAAAAAGATAGAAGACTCCAAGATTTAGAGAATAGAAACACTGATATTGATAGCGTCTTTCAAGACCTTGGGATAAAAAAGAAATGATCTTGTTACTGTGCTCATTAGCCTTTGGACAAATCCCTGAATACACTTTTGTAGAGGCAGGAGAGCCTGCTCCATTTTCTGGTCGTCTTTTTAACGATGCTGCTTCTCAATTAATTGCTGATGAATTGGCCGATTGCACTGAAAGATGTCAGATTGAAATGGATTATCAAATCGGCTTAATCCTTTCTAAAAAGCAACAAGAAATGGATGAATTAAAATCTAACCACAAATATGAAACAGAGGTTTTGAAGTCAAAAGTCAAGACTCAACAAGAAAGGATTGAGGATCTAGAAAAATTAAAAACTCCACCCAAAAGACAATTTTGGTTCATTACAGGACTAGTTAGTGGAATAGCTCTTACAATATCAATAGCAAAGGCGGTAGAATGACCAAGAAAGATTCCAACTATGTTGTGAAGATAGAGAAAGCAATATCTGACAAGTATGGTGAAGAAACAATTGAGAATCCAAAGTCTCATTGGAACGATGAAAAAGAGAAAGAATACGTAAAGCAATTGAAAGATCTTTACAAAGAAAGAAGAACAAAAGAAGACGTTCAGGTAGAAGTTAATGGCGTTTTTATTGCAGAGAAACTAATTACCAAAGAATCTAAGCGTTCTTGCCCAGTTTGTGATACTTATTCATTTAAATCAAACGATGATGTTTATATGGCAAAATTTGATTGTTGTGAAAAATGCTACATACAATGGGTTGAAGATCGTGAAGAACGATGGCTAAAAGGATGGAGACCAAATGAGTAGTACAACATTAGAAATTATACAAGGACTTTCACAAGCAGCGGCTAACGCTTATGACGGAGCCCATGACAAGAGATATTCCTATGATGGCGAAGAAAATTCAATGGGATTAAAAAGAGAAGAAGGTTGTCCTATAAAAGATAGCCGTGTAATGGATGGCTTCAATGTTCGCTTTTATGGCGACTCAATGATTCTGTCTTATCAAGGGGATGTCAAGCTTAAAGAAGTATATGGCGGAACCTTTGAGCAAGATATGGAATCTATGCTTAATGAAATAAAAGGTTGGCTTGAAAAGGAATATAGAAAAGTTACAGGAAACTCTGTTAAGCTTACTGCCAAAGGCGAGCCAAACATATTAGTACAAACAACATCCAGAGTTCGCAATTGGGTAGAAGCAAACCAACACTTCAAGATTGGTTCAATAGAGTCTATGCCAATTCTTGAGCCATCAGTAGATGCAACAAGAGATGTAACAAGAAAATTTTTAGAACAATTCTCGGACAAACGTCCAAAGAATGATACCCGCAAAAAAGGAGCGAACAAAAAATGAAAATCACAGAAGCACGAATAAAACAAATTATTAAAGAAGAACTTGAAGCAGTAATGCAAGAAATTGATAATCCTGGAACTAGTGTAGTCGCTTTGGAAGACTTAATAACCAAAGCCATGACAATTCTACAAGGAAGAGAAGGAACTGTTGAACAACTTGTGTCTGGTGGCATGGGTGTTGAAGAAATCGACACTTTAGTTAACAACCAACAGGCCGACGTTCGAGCAGACGGAAACATCCTTATTCATCCTGAAATCCAAGGTCACAACTACGAGGGATAATGACTCTCAAGCTATCAAAGCAAGAAATAATAAAAGAAATCCTTAAGTGCGGAAAAGATCCATTATACTTTATAAATAATTATTGTCGGATCTCTCACCCACTTAAGGGTTTGATCCCTTTTAATACCTATCCTTATCAAGACGATCTTGTTAATGATTTCAATGATTATCGCTTTACTGTTATTCTCAAAGCAAGGCAGTTGGGTATCTCTACGATCTCAGCTGCTTATGCTGTTTGGTTTATGTTGTTTCACAAAGAAAAGAATATACTTGTCATGGCGACCAAGTTTGGAACAGCAGCAAACTTAGTAAAGAAAGTAAAAATGGTAATGAAGAACTTGCCAAAATGGATGCAAGTTGCCAGCATTACAATAGACAACAGAACTTCATTTGAATTGTCAAATGGTTCTACAATCAAAGCCGTCGGAACATCAGCAGACGCTGGTCGTTCGGAAGCCCTATCTTTATTGATTATAGATGAGGCAGCTCACGTTGACAACCTCGAAGAACTTTGGGCTGGTCTTTACCCTACGCTATCAACAGGGGGTCGCTGCATTGCCTTGTCAACTCCTATGGGTGTTGGAAACTGGTTCCACAGAACCTATGTTGATGCTGAGAATGGGGACAATGAGTTTCATCCTGTATCTTTGCCTTGGGATGTTCATCCGGAAAGAGATAGAGCTTGGTTCGAGAAAGAAACAAAGAACATGTCTCGGAGACAAATCGCACAAGAGCTTGAATGTAATTTCAATACTTCTGGTGAGACTGTGATACATCCTGATGATATTGCTTGGCTTTTAGAAGAGGTAATTGAACCAGAATACAAAACAGGATGGGATAGAAACCTTTGGATATGGGAAAAGCACCAAGAAGGTGTTCCTTATCTTATGGTTGCCGATGTTGCGAGAGGAGACGGAGCGGACTCTTCTGTGTTCCATATCCTGAGAACAGACACTATGAAAGTTGTTGCCGAATATCAAGGCAAACCAACAATGGACCATTTCGCTCAAATTCTAAATGATGCCGGAAAGGAATACGGCAGCTGTCTTATGGTAATCGAGAACGTTGGTATTGGAATCGCTGCTTGTGAAAAGGTAAGAGATCTTGGATATCCTAACTTATATTACTCAATCAAGTCAACACATCAATATGTTGATGCATTAGAGGGAGAATATAACACAAATGCTGTCATAGGTTTCACTACATCTTCCAAGACAAGACCTCTGATCGTTGCAAAGCTCGAAGAGTATGTAAGAAACAGATTAGTCAAGCCAAGATCATCTAGATTGTTCCATGAAGTAAAGACATTTATTTGGAACAATGGCAAGCCACAAGCAATGAGAAGTTATCATGACGACCTTATAATGTCTCTTGCAATAGCTTGTTGGGTTAGAGACACAGCGTTAGAGGTATCTCAGAAAGAACAGCTATACCAAGAAGCCTTGATCTCAAATATTAGAAGCTCAAAGACAACAATGAATACAGCAATAAAAGGTATGAAAGGCTATAAAGGCTCAAAAACCCAAGAAGCCTTGGAAGAGTTCGAAAAGACCTATAAGGACTTCGCTTGGATTTTCCGTGGATAGGGATCTAAAAGTGGCTTTTCGGTTCCGTGGCAACTAATTATAGGGAAATAAGGAAGAATTATGGCAAAATATAAAAAGTCACCATACAATCCACAATCGGATTTGTTTAAAGCATTAACGAAGTTGTTTTCTGGGCCAATAACTCAGAGAAGAACTCAAACTGGTCGTAAGCTAAGAAGAAGACAATTAGACAACTATGCAACCAGATTTAATTCAGCTTCTGGTGCTCAATTTAAAAAGTGGGAATACAACCCAATCAACAATATTACATTGAACATGATATCAAACAGAAATCGTTCTGAAAGATATGTTGACTTTGATGAGATGGAGTATATGCCCGAGATAGCATCATCATTAGATATTTATGCTGATGAGATGACTACACACACAGCTCTTCGTCCAATGCTTAACATCAAGTGTGCTAACGAAGAGATAAAGCACATATTACACAATCTATATCACAATGTTCTAAACATTGAGCACAATCTATTTGGTTGGGCAAGAACAATGTGCAAGTACGGAGATTTCTTCTTATATCTTGATATTGATGAAGATTTGGGAATTCGATCTGCTATTGGACTTCCAACGAGAGAAATAGAAAGATTAGAGGGAGAAGATCAAACCAATCCTAACTATGTGCAGTATCAATGGAACACAGCAGGCTTGACTCTAGAAAATTGGCAAGTTGCTCATTTTAGAATTCTTGGTAATGATAAGCACACTCCATACGGCACATCAGTCTTAGAACCTTGCAGACGCATACACAGGCAGCTTATTTTATTAGAAGATGCTATGATGGCTTATCGTATTGTTCGTGCTCCTGATCGTAGATTGTTTAAGATTGACGTTGGTGGAATACCTCCTCAAGATGTTGAACAATATATGCAGAAAGTAATGACACAGTTGAAAAGACATTCTGTCGTTGATCCACAAACTGGTCGAGTTGATTTGCGTTACAATCCTTTGTCAATTGAAGAAGACTATTATATTCCAATTCGTGGAGGACAATCCGCAACTGATATTACAAACCTTCCAGGAGCGACATATAACGGAGGTATTGACGATGTTAAGTATCTCAGAGATAAATTATTCGCAGCTCTTAAGGTTCCTCAATCTTATTTGACAATGGGAGAAGGAGCTTCGGAAGATAAAACAACACTTGCACAGAAAGATATTCGTTTTGCAAGAACGATTCAAAGATTACAGAGAGTTGCTATTTCAGAGCTTGAGAAGATTGGAATCATCCATCTTTATGCTTTGGGATATAGAAACGATGACCTATTAGCTTTCACTTTACAATTGAACAATCCTTCAAAGATAGCCGAGCTGCAAGAGCTCGAACATTGGGATAAGAAGTTCACCGTTGCTGGAAACGCCACAGAAGGTTATTTCTCAAAACGATGGATTGCCGAGCACGTATTCGGCATGTCGGAAGACGAATTCCTACGCAATCAAAGAGAAATGTTCTTTGACAAGAAGTTCATGGCTAAGCTTGAAGCTGCCGCAGCAGGTGGCGAAGCAGCAGAAGGGCCTGGTGGAGAAGGTGGTCTCGCTGGTGGTCTTGATGATCTCGGTGCAGGTGAATTAGATTTAGGTGGTGACGTTGCTGAACCAGAAGGCGAGGATCTTGGCGGACTAGAAGCCGGAGGAGACGAAGGGGGTGATACTGATCTCCTAGCCGAGCCAGCCGCAAACAGAGATGATTCTCCAAAGTATGTTGATATACCTCGCAAGAAAGGGTTTAACAATCCTGATACTCGCAAACGTGGTTCATACAAACGTCACCAATCCTCTTATGACAAAGGAAAGAACAAGAAAGAAATGCTCGGAGCAGTAGGAATAGAGGCTTCTCGTTCCACTGGTCGTAATATATACAAAGGGCACGTTGGGAATGAATACTCACTATCACAAGCAAAGGGTGGGTACATGGAAGAAGAAAGAAAATTAGAATCAGTATCTCGAGAAATCGAAACTCTCATTGAGTCATTAAACAAAAAGGAGACAGCAGATGAAACATAATAAGAAAAGAAATACCGCTTTTCTTTACGAATGCCTAATCAAAGAAATGACAAAGGCAGTTGTACGAAAAGATGCGACACTAAAAGAACAGATTGTAAAGATCCTAAAACAATATTTCTCAAAAGGAACATTGTTGGCAGAAGACTTACAAATGTATAAAGAGTTATTGGAAACCAAAGAGCTCAATGAATCACTTGGGATTCGCTTTATCGAGGAAGTAAAGAAAGATTGGGAAGCTCTTGATCGTAAAGCTATCTTCAATGAGCAAACCAAATTAATAAAAGAGTTTAACAACATCTTACCAGAAGCTTTCGGCAACTTTATACCCAATTATAAAAACATTGCAACAGTAGGCCAGTATTTCAATTCTAATGGCCTTAAACCAAAGACCCGCCTATTGATAGAGGAAAGTCTTAAAAGGCTTGTTATTTCGCAATCTGAGACGATTAAAGAGCATAAAATGCAAACACTTGATTCACTGACGTATAAAACATTTGTAAGTAAGTTTAATGATTCATATAAGCATTCGCTTCTAAAAGAACAAAGAGAGTTGTTGACCAACTACATTACTTCCTTCTCAGACAACGGATTGGGACTTAAAACTTTCATGAACGAAGAATTAGGAAGACTTAAAGCAGAATGCGAGAACTTGACAGAAGGTAAATGGTCTGACAAGATTGCTCTTGTTAAAGAAAAGATTGAAAATTATAAAACGAAACCTTTGACCGAAGATATAGTTAAAGATGTGTTCTATATTCAAGACCTATTAGCGGAGATCAATAAAAATGTATAAGCCACCACAAGACATAATCACAGATTTATTAAAAGAAGATTTGGGAGTTGATATTAAAACAGCTGCCGAAGATAGAGACGTGGGCGTTCATATCCCCAGAGATATTAGTGTAAAGATTACTCCACCTCCAATTGGCGTAAAAATCAAGAACCCTAACAAGAAGAAGATACAATTCGAATTAAACATGCGAAAAGCTCTTAATGGCGATATTATGATTTTTGACCATGCTGATATTGATATCGTTCTTATGGTTGAGAAGAAGAAGCTTGTTGCATTTCCAAAGGAATTGATGTCTGAGGTTGTTTATGGTGCTGAAACTCGTCTTATGGAATGGATGAGAAAGAACGGAATCATTGAGTATGATTCAATCCAAGGAGGCAATGTATACGGTTCTCTCGAAGGAAAGATTCATGAATCCGAAGAAAGAGACTCAATCAAGTCAACAATCTATCAGTTGTCCGAATGGATGCAGTCAGAATCTCCATCTTCAAAAATGAA
>Ga0098074_1001172_pt1 | contig 14217 bp, 14 predicted proteins | sample 32_taG_FD_75064 | JGI IMG/M metagenome (GOLD analysis project Ga0098074, IMG submission 75064) | Marine viral communities from the Gulf of Mexico - 32_GoM_OMZ_CsCl metaG | ecosystem: Environmental > Aquatic > Marine > Oceanic | place: Atlantic Ocean: Gulf of Mexico | collected 2015-07-12
ATAGTGAAAGATTGCTGATGGGTGGGTAGAATTGTTTCGCCGCCGTGCGCCTGGATAATTTGCGGACTGCCAATCGGGCCCGGAACAATACCGCCCTCTTGAAATTCGGATAAGCCACCAATACGCCCACCAAAACCACCTGCCCCAACCGCTTGTCGTGTTGTGCCAACTGGTATGATGGGTTCTGGTTCAATCTCGGCTTCGCTGACAATTTTCTCGAGGTCGGTAAACAAATCCTTGAATTCACTCTCTGTCTTTTCGGTGAAGCCAGTCATAATATTACTGGCTACCCCATCAATACCGAAAACTTTTTCAAGTTCGCCGGCGATGGCTGCGCTCCCCTCCGCCGTTACCCCTTCCTGAGCAGCAAAAGAACGTCCTAAGTCTTCAAGTTGTCTGGCCTGGCTTATACGCCGGTCCTCCTCTTCACGGGCTAATTGTATGGCCCGCTCGGCCGCCGCTTCCTCAAATCCCCTTTGTTGTTGGGCCTGCGCTTCGGCCTGCGCCTCCTGTTGCGCCCGTAATTGTTCATCAAATGAAGCTAAAAGTTCGGCCCGCTGATCTTCAAGGTTAGCTTTAAGTTCATTAACGCGATTCTTCAAATCCTTAGATTGTTCTTTTTGCCGCTCTTTACCGCTGGATACCTGCTCTTTTTTGTTTAAATCAAAGTTTTCTTTTTCTTCTTTCTGCTGAAGGGCGAAATCTTCTCTAAGCTCTTTTAGGGCTATAATATCACCTTCAGCTCTAAGCCGACTTTCGGATAAAGCGAACCGTCTTTCGGATTGTAACCGAGAAAGATTGAAGCGTTCCTGAGCCTGTTGTAAATCACGCTGTAATTTTAACTGGTCGCGTTTTTGTTGTTCGGCGGCTTCTTTTCTGGCCTTGGATATATCATTCTCGGCCTTGGCAATTTGTTTGCGCCGATTATCCTCAAAATCATCTAAGCGTTTGGCTTGATTTCTGAGGAGCTTGTCACGATCTTTGGCCTGACGTTCCTGTAACTTGGATACTGATTGGGCTTGTTTCCGTGCGATGTCCTCATTGGCACGGGCAAGTTTTAAGGCCGTATCTTCTGCGGCTCTGGCGAAGGATAATTGCAGCTGTTCGGCTTGCTGCAATACAGCCTGGTAAGCTTTTAATGCCTCCGTATTGTCTTTTACCTCTTCTTCAAGTTTTTGAGCACCCTCTATTGGATCAGAAAAATCTATACCATCAATTGTAGATGCGACTTCCTTAAATTTATCTGTTGCTACTATTGAGGCTTGATCAATAATAAGCCCAAAATCTCTAACGGCTTGAGTCGGTTCACCTCTGATTAATCGCCCAATATTCCCCACTGTAATTGATATGCGTTCAAAGGATTGAGAAATAATCGAACCAACACCAGCCGCCCCAGCCGCTATAATTGCAAGTGCCTGCTGTGCTGATTGTGCCGCCCTGCTTAATAAATTCGCTACACTAGCACCTATCCCGCTTACAGTAGCACCAAAAGTCACCTGCAAATCGGCTGCCCTAGCGGTTAATTTTTCAAAAGCTAAAGCTTATTTATCTCCCCCCCCCCCCCAAGGCCGCCGCTTTTTGTTCCGCTACTGTTAAAGCCGCTTCTACAAAAAGCGTTTCTCTTTGGATTTGAGTTAAACTGGCGGCAGATCTACCGAATTGTTGCTGCGCCAATTTCTCCATTTCAATATTGACATTTCGAGTAGAAATACCTAACTCATCAAGTAATTCTAATTCACGTTTACCAATACCCTCAAAAAGTCGTGTAATACCTTCAGCGGCACCTATACCTCTTCCGCGCCCTAAAACAGCCCCGGCCTCCGCAGCTCTCTCAAATTGCTCTGCTGTAGTTGCTACTTCAAATTGAAGTCCTGTTAAAGCTGCGCTTGCCACCTGAGACTGGGATAGCGTACCCTGTGCCGCTCTGGAAATAGCGGATCTAATGTCACTGCCCGATTGACCATAAGTAGCAGCGAGATTATTTACCGCTGTTTGTTGGCTCTTAAATTGAGCAGCTACTTTGGCACTTTCGGCAGTAAATTGTACTGCGGCACCGGTAACAAAACCTATCAACCCAGTTGCCGCAGCTTGTAGACCTTGTGTAAATTGTTGTTGTGATTTTTGCGCTTGTTGTTGTGCTTTTTGAACTTGTTTTAATTCTTTTTCGTATCTATCAGCCGCTTTAGATGCACTACCAAAAGCCTTGGTAACATCACTAGAATCAACATCAAAAACGTCTTGTTGGGCCTTATCAATAGTATTAAGCTGCTTAATATACTTGTTGAAGTTCTCAGCTTGTAGAGATACGCCAGCAGGTTCTAAAGCCACTATTTAGCCGCCTTTAATTGTTCTATCATTTGATCAATCGTAATGAACCGGATTTTTTCACGCTGCAAAATATAATCGAGTAATACCAAAAGCCATAAGATAAATCCAATCCCCCAAAATGGAAGTAAGAATAACCCAACCCAAAAACCAAGGCGATTCATTTTTTTGATCTGGCGGACTTGAATCCCTTTATCAGTTTGATTTATCACTTCCCACTTAGACTTTGATAATTTTTTGGTGTAACATTTAATTACATTTTCAGGATCAATAACTGTGGTCATATCCTCGCCGCTTTTAATATCGACTTGGTAAATGGTTTCTTCCGCCTCTTGACGATCTCACTTGACCATTCGCGGGCCTCTATACCAGGATGGGTTACTTTTTTCTTTTGAGCCCAAGGGGGCGAACTTCCTCCGGGCCTGGATGCAAAAGTTTTTACCTTTGTTTTTGGTTTATATGTAGTTTGGAAAACCAAAAAGGGCGCATTTTTGGCGACTATTGGATAGTTCTTTTTGGTTCCCTCATCTAACCATACCCATTTTTGCGCTCCCTCTGGATTGCCGCCCGGCCCAATCAAAACAATAGCATCTTGGCCCGTCAAACCTATGGCTATTTCAAAGGTAGGTTTGGCCCCCTCCCAAGTTGCCGTTGTTTTCTCCAATTCTCTCTTAACTATCTGCCCCTCTTTTCTGAGTGCATTGAGGATATTCAAGCGAACTTGGCTAACTTTTAGTTTTGCGGGCTTTAATCCCTTAACGAGCTGTGCTACCATCTACTTACCCATTTATCGCGTTATAGATCAAAATATCTTCCTCAACCGTAGCGATAATAAAAGCCTTATGCCAGGCTGGAAGATAAGGCCAAGTGTCTAACATACCCGATTTCAATGCGGCGGTTGCCCCTCGCCACCACATGGGATTGTGGGATTTGATGGTATAGCTATTGTTGGCGTCGCCTATCCGCTGGGGCTTGACTCTAATGATGAGTCCGAATTTTTTTTAACCGCTTCAACCATTTCATCAGTGGGCTCTGTCTCCCCCCGCATTTCATTGGCGGCCTGAAGAATCGCGTCACGATCTTTTCGAGTGTAGAAAATCGTCCAGTCAAGCCAGGCTTTTTTTCTCAAAAGTTCGTGGGCTGGCCACTTGCCATTATACATTTGTTGGGCATCTTCTATAGGGGGAGGTGCAGACAGATCATATTGCGCCCAATCAATATCTTTGAGCGCATAAACCATACCAACCGCAACACTCAACTCAAACTCCTCGTTTTCGTAAGCGGTTTGGTCTTCCTGATATTGGGTGTATTCTTTATCGCCCGGCTTGGCCGCCCGGTCCTGATAGCCTGTGGCCGTCTTCATTCGCACGGTGGGCAAATCCGGTTTAGGACGGTCGGGACTTACAGATAATAGCAAAACATCCGGGACGTGATAGACACGTAGTACGCCAAAAGATGTTTCTACATCACGATAAGCTTCCTCTGTTTTTTTAGCTAAAGCCATCAAGTCAACTGTCATTTTATCACCCTCTGTGATTTTAAGATTTTATAAAATTATTAGGCCGTATCCCTGAAACTTTCGCCGGCCTCTTTGAAGATGGTACCGTCATCACCCGCGCCGAAGTAGGTATTTACGTCGCAGCAAGCAAGCGTTGTAATGCTTTCGGCCCCGGTGATCGAGGATACGGCAACGGTAGTAAACGTGTTCCCGCCATCAATGCTTTCCCGTAAGGCGCCTAAACCGTCAGAATTGTTTCCACTAACCAAAATTCGGTTACATTCGCAGATTGCAATATCAGTGATACCGTTCGCAAATGGAGCCGTACCCGTTGATCCGTCCAAAACGGTTGTCCAGGTAACACCCTTATCTGTGCTTCGGTACAAAATACCATTTGCGCCGCCCACAAAAACGATGTCACTATTGGAGACGGCCCGCACAACGTTTAAGTTCACAGCAGCAATTGGGCCAGTCCCGGCGGCCCACGATGTGCCGCCATCGGTTGTTGTCACAAAGGCGTTATTGTCGCCAACCGCATAGCCTTGCTCCGCGTCGGAAAAGTGAATCGAATTAAGATTCTCGGCTGTGGCTACGCCATCATCCTGCGTGGTTATAGAGGCCCCTTTATCATCTGAGAAATAGATATTCCCATTATCAGCCGCAAACCAAATCTTAACCGGACTCAGGACGAAAACATCGTTAATCACCTCATCTGGTGTAGTGACCAAGGTCCAGGTAGTGCCGCCATCATTGGTGAATTGATACTCGGCTGTGTCTCCATTTGTAACGACAACAACATCGCCTGAACAATCTACCGCCGACAAATTATCAGTATCGAGCGTCATTGAATTGGTCTGCTCTGTCCACGAATCGCCCCCATCAATCGACTTAAATATTCGGGCATCACCATAAACGCCCGGTGATCCGTTTGTCACAATCCAAAGTGTTTGACAACCGATAGTGGGATCGTCACAATCCCCACATTCAGCCGATGTATCACAAACTGAAATATCGGCTATAATACGGCCGGACAATGCAGCCAATGATAAATCCGTATGTAGAAGCGGCTTGATAGTGTAAAAGCTCCTGAATTGCAATGCGATTTCTTGCAACACATCGCCGCCAGGTGCGGTTTCACCATCGGCCCCGATTTGGTTTACCACGTTTGCCTGTGTGATTTCTGTCTTGTCAATATTACCCAAAACGTCGATAAAGTCATAGTTCGTAGGGTCTTCATCAACGCCGCAGTTTGAATAATAAATGAGTAGACTAAATGGGCACGGTAATTCATCAATGAGATTCACGACTTGTCGATAAAGGCTGGCTGTCGCCGTACCTGGTTCAGGAATAGCCCGCTTTGCCGCTACCGCATCAAATTGATTTTTCCCGACTCTCTGATAACTGAGCGTTACCTCACCCTGTGGCCTGGTTAAGTCTGTGAGATCGTGACAGCCCAAAAATTCGAGATTGCCAAAACAATCCCGTTGCAACCACAAAGCATTATTTTTCGATTCATATACTATGGTAGCCATTATTTTACCTCTTTTTCTGCTACACTATTTAATCCTTGCCTTGCGCCTGCACTCTTCAGGCTATCTATACCCACGCCCTACCTTACCACCTTTTGCCCGTGAAAACATTTTAATGAGCCGCCACGCTTCCAAGGCCCCCCGCTTGTAAATATCAAACGGCATACTGGCCGCCTCCGGTGTCAACGGATCTATTGCCCGCCTGTCATCTTGCCAGGTGCGGGTAGCCACATCACCACAGAATCCACACGGTGGCTCAGGTAGCAAGGCGTTAGTCAATTTCACTATGGCCCGTTCCATATTGGCACTCATTCGGCAAGATTTGTCAAGGGGGTAACCGGCCCGATAGTTGGCCAAAACGCTTTCTGGGGGGATATGACAATGGCGAGGGGCAGCATAAATGTTAGTTGTGCCATTCCAGGTCGCCGGCCTTGGGGCAAAATATCCGCGCTTTTTATCTGTGCGATAAGCGCAGGCCGTTTGCGTCCTATGTTGACAAACGCCCGCACAATCGCAAACACCTTCCCATTGCAGGGTTATAGGCGTCGCTTGGTTAACCGTTCGGCAATAAACATCAACTTGAGAAACAAGGTTAGCTGTATCAAAATCAATAATCCAAGCTTGATTATCTGCCGCATTGCCCGGTTCAACCTGAGAATTCATCTCCGTTAGTTCCCATAATTCGGGCTTTACGAAGAGACTACTTTCAGCCGTTATCGACATCGTGGACCCGTCAATATCAACCTTAATCGGCCTAATCTCCCACCTGCAATCGGCGGCGTCTTCAGCACCATCCTCTTCCCTAAAAAAAACGGCTACTTCGCACTCATCGTCACAGGCTGTGAGTTCATCTACATATAACCCGGTGCTTGAAATTGTGGCCAGCTCTTCGCGCCCGTTGGGGTCGCCATCACTATCTGTATAAATCACATTGGCCCCGGCCTGAACAAGCGTTAATTGTTCGGTGCCGAAACAATCTATGTATGACCATTCGGTTCCAACTTCAGCGTTCCACCAATCGGACCGTATACCCGGCAGGCTAAAAGCTATTTCTTCATCTGTGATGAACTTCGGGCTGGGCCAAAAATGCAGATATTCGGCTATCATTTCCTCAGCCTGGGCCATTGTCCAGGCCAAGGCATCCCGCGCGTCCTGGTCCCAAATCCCCCGGCTATCGCAACCTTTAACCACAGGCGCTTTAGCCCCGTCCATTTGGTTGAAATGGGGGGCGTGGATCTGCATTATTTGAGCGTATCTATCGAGTGCAAGTAATGTAACCACGTCAGAGCGGGCCATAGCAAAAAACTCACCGTTAACAGGTGAGTTTCCAGACCTTAAGATGTGCGGGGCTTTCGCCGGGCAATTTGATTAATTACATTATAGCAAGTTATCCTTGCTTTATCAATTCTTGCGCTTTGTCTATAGGTTCAATCAGCTTTTGTGCTGCAATTATGATTTTTTCAGCCGTTTTAGTTCCGACAGATGGTAGATGTATCAGGCTTTTGGGCGTTGTTTCGGCCAGTTTTTCAACCGTCCAGTTGCGTTCATCGTTTGATAATATAGATGTTAGCCGTGTACTCAGGCCAATATCGGCTAAATGATATTCTGAATCGGGCGTTATTACCTGCCAATCGAGAGAAGCTTCAATGGCCATTTCATTTTCTGTCGGTTGAATTACAACGCCCGATTCAATTGCAATCCTATCTGGCCTTATAATCACACTCATTTCCGGTTCCGCAGGTTTCGGAAGTTCCACCACTTCAGGCGTAGATGGGGCGGCGATGACTTCAGGTTGTTGGCGTTCCCTTGGGTCAGATCGATTCATCTGGAAGCCTAAACGCTGCCTATCAGCGAAGAGCTTTCTATGCGCTTTATGGATCTGAAAATGGTGCCCAGTGCCGAGTATAGTATAGGCTGAAGGTAGTCCAGCCGGACCACGCGCAATTATATCAAATCTGGCTTTTTTCCCTCCCTGATAAGCTACCCATTCTAAATCTTTTTCATCATAACCATCTAATGTTGTAATCCTCGTTGCCCCCTGAGCCTGTTGACTCATCACAACCGGATCATTAACCGGTGCTGCACTTGCTTTCCCTTTCCCACCACAGCACGCCATAGGAAATACCCCCCTGTAAATTTCTGGATGCATTGCTTTTATTTTTTGCTGCATCGCTTCAAATTGTTGATTTATAAATTTTAACTTGTAGGCTCGGCTGTTTTCTTGCCGGCGATAAATGAGCGTAGTTTCATTCATTTTGCGCCCACAATAGCCGCGCTCCCCGGCCGCTATCCAGTATTCAACATCTTCCAGCCCAAGATCAAGTTGAGACTTCCAGCCGCCCGCAGCATAATGGCAATCTTTTGAGTGCATCGCTGTAACCGGCATCACGCCGCCCAAATTCATTGCCAACTCAAAAGTGTACTCTCCAAGGTGGATCACTTTCCCGCGTTGGAAGATATTATTGGCAGTCTGCATATACATTTGCAAATTGCCATAAATGATTTTGGTTTGGTCCATAATCCACGCATCATACATATATTCAAGTATCTCACTTGACGCTAATAAATCATCAGCATCAAGAGGTAAGATACATTCGGCCGTAGCCAGGGCTACGGCTGCATTGCGCGTGATGGCGGGTCCACTATTGGCGGCATTTTCAAACCATCGCAAGCGTTCATCATTGCCATATTTCATTTTGACAGAATCGAGGGATAAGGGCGATTGATCATCTATCAATATGATTTCCCAATCGGCCAAAGTTTGAGATTTGACCGATTCTATCATTTCCCCCAGCCAATCGACTTTCGGGCTAACATCGCACCAAACGGGCGTGATTATGCTAATTTTTGGCATAAGAATCCTTTATTTTTTACCATCGCCAAATTTCTGCTTCTATCTCATTAATCCCCAACCATTGCCATAATTCTGACACTCTACTATCAAAACTGTGCCGGCTTATGGCCAATTGCTCCCCGGCGGCTGCTATTTCATCGCGCCGCTTTTCATTGATTGGAGACAGCCAATATTTTAATTTCTGGCTTAGATCATTTGTATCCTGCCAGATAATGCAGTTTACGTTATCTATTAAACCCAAATCCTCGTATCCTCTAAACCATTGATGGCACAACACACAGCCGCCGGCCGCCAATATTTGAAAGATGCGATTGGAGACGAATCCGCTATCAGGCCATTGACTATCACCTATAGCCAGCTTTGCCCCCCTGTATAATTTACACGCTTCTATGAAATTATACAAACACTCACCCTTGGCCATACCTGCCGGCCAACCTTGCCCATAGAGGCCAAAATTAAAAGCCTGACTATTCAAAAATTGGCCTAACGCTTGCCGTTTGTCCGAATAGCCCGAAGCCAGAAAAACAACATCGTGATAGACTTCGGGCGAATGGCCACGTCCTAAAGGTTCCCACCCAATTTGCCAATAGTTAGTATTGATTCCCTGCGCCCGGTGTTTTTCTACCACGTCCCGGTTAACACTGGTCATCAAGTCAAATGAACGTGCCAGGGTTATCCCGTCATCTCTTAACAATTGTTTGGGCCAATAATCACCATTCCAATTGACAAAGCGTGTATTATCACATTTGTTCCGCAATTCACTGATATCTTTTGAGTTTATTTGGTCCGCATTATGAAACTGGCTTAGGAAAATTGTGGGCTTGAACTCCCCGCAAATCTTATGTAATTCTGCCATCATTGCGGACTTGCCAAGGCGAGGCAACATTTCCATATAATCATATTCTATCACAGTACCCATTTTTGCCAATGCATCCCGAAGCCCGCGCTTTTGTTCTTTTAACACTTGCCAGCCGGGCTCATAAAGGGGAAGATACAAAATTCTTTCTTTTGGTGGCGTTGGAAAGGGATTGCTTATCATTGGCTTGTCTTTCAAAATGGGGCCCGGATAATGCCCGTGAATCCCTAGCATTGCGTTGCGATTAATCCACTTCTGACCAAATTTATCGCTATCAGGATGCATACCCCTTACAGATTTTACTTCACCAGGGCTATTAGTTCCTTCGATATTATTTATCCGCCGCAGGTCATCATTAGCTTCTTTGTCCGTGATTTTAGCCCAAGGTTCATTTGGTAGAATCGGATCAATGGTAAAGCCCAGATCTATTATCCGGGCTGATAATTCATTGTCTCCTCCGTAGGTATGAAGTCCCAACAAATGACCACCACCAATGCGTTTATAGTCCTTGTTTTTTAAGTAATGGGCATATTCGCTTTCGTCACACCACCATCCAACTTTATCACCCAACCACTTAGGGAAAATCCCAACCTGTGCATAATAAACGTGGACACGATCAACTTTTTTTCGTTTTCCCCGCTGGGTTATCTTTACGGCCTGCATACCGTTTACGTGCCAATCGCGACCGTCCCTATCTTGGTAAAAACAGCCGCCGCCGCAGTTCGGGTGAGTTTCCATATAGACATAGGCCAATGGGATACTATTACCAATAAATTCGATGTCATCATTGGCCATAATGACGTATTTCCCGGTGGCGGCATAAGCACCATCATTAAATGCCGCTACGGCTCCTCGTAGTTCGCCGTGTTCAATTAATTTGATGTCCGATTGCGCTTTGCACCATTTTTGGGTAGTGTCTGTGCTGCCACCATCTACCAAAACAATTTCATAGTCTAAGCCATAAATATCAGCTAAGGATTTCCGAACGGATAGGACCATTCTTTGCAAATAAGGCAATCTGTTGAAAGTACCAGAAACTATACTTATTTCCATATCACCCCAAATCCCCCATCTGTCGGGCTCTGACTCGGATGCAAGAAATCAAATCTAGCTTTAGTATTTGGCATTTCGGACCAGGCTAAGTCCATACCAGGCCGGTGAAGATCATCAAGGCAAACAATAGCCCGCTCTGATAAATATTCCCGATAGGCTGTATACTCTGCTATCGTTTGCTCATAGGTATGTGTCGTGTCGATAAATAAGATGTCTATCTCGCCAAATCTATCGTATACCGTAGGTGCAAAATAGACTGAATCGCCTATCATAAAATGCCAGTTCGGATAACAGAATTTAATCCAGTCAGTATTATCCTGGTGATCTTCAGCCACATCAATACCCACCGCAACCTGACTAGTCATCGCCAAATGAAGTGAACCGCCACCACCGCATACCCCAAGCTCAACCGATAGTCTTGAGTCCATTTCCTGCGCCAATATCTTGAGGAAACGATAGTAAGGGGAAGGTGGGAATGTGATATTTTCGTTGTCAGGGTGTGGATAATGGGCAATCATTGGGGAGGATAACTGAGCTTGTTTGGCTATTCTGGTTAGGATTTCCTTAGTCATCTTCATAAATCAACACTCCATACCCATTGCCTGGATGTAATTTGTCGCACTGAATTTTATCATATGGCAATTCATAAAATGCTCTTAATACTCCATTGTCCATCGCGTGAAGATCATCAAACATAACAACTGCACCGGGTAACAATTTGCATTTGTATTGCATAAATTCATTCAGGGCATTGCTATAACTATGCTCTGTGTCGATATGCAAGATGGCAATATTGCCGATAAAGTCCGGGACAGGTAATGCGGATATTAAATGAAATTCAACATTTGGTGGCGCGTAGATAGGAGATACGTTAAGATCAAGGCCAATGACTTTGACTTTGGTATTTCCATAAGCGAAGGATGATACCCCATAGCCATTGCTTACTCCTAGCTCTACAACATCCCCCTTTTGCACTTCGCCAGCTAAAAGATACATCAAATGATAATAGGGCTGATAATAATCTTGGCACATATGGGCAATTTTAATAGGAGGCAAAGTATAAATAGCTGCACTAATTAGTTCTGCCAGTCTTGATAAAGTCATACCTTCACAAACCCCATTTGCGTACCAGGATGTAAATTGCTATTTAGAAATTTCGGCTCTGGCATCTCCCCCCAAAATTGCATCATACCTTGGATGGGTGCTTCAGCATCTTCCCCCGGTTGAATGTCATCGCAAATTACAAGCGCTGGACTGCTAAGTAATGGCCTGTATGCCTCCCAATCTTCTTTGGCATATTCATAACAGTGCCAGCTATCAATAAACAAGATATCAATACCGCATCCGTAAAATTCCAGATGGTTTTTTACTCTCTGGTAAACATCCCCCACATCCCCAAGGGCGTGTTTGCCTTTTTGTAATGCCGCCAAACTAGGCGTGGTCCAGCCCCGAAGATAAACCAAGTTTGGAAATAGATCTTGCGCTTCCAAAACCTTTAGCTGGTTATCATCATCGCCTAAATCGGTGTGATGGTCAACTGTTAAAATGGTGGCTTCTTTTTCAGTAAGACCGGCCGCAAAATGGGCGGCTGCCGTTGCCTGATATGTACCGAGTTCCAAGATTATTTTTGGTTCAAGGAATTTGCTAAGATGATAAAAAAAGCGATAGTAAGGCCATTCGACGCCATTTTCATTAGCTTGCCAGTTATAGCGCCTATCAAGAAACTTATTATTAGTGGGGTATGGCTTGAAATTTTTTGCTATCCGTTCTAGCTCATTAATACTAAAGTCTTCCATTCTCACCCCATTTTTGTAATAAACTTTGGCCACCTGCAATGGCGAAGATCAGCAAAAACAAATTACCATAATAATTTTGCCATAAAACTAGCAATGATACCAAAAGAGCCGCATATAACCCGCAGCAATAAACGCAATTTACGCCACTGTCAATATTGGCCCAAAAACCAAGATCGTTGTTTTCATTCATCGCTTTGGTGGCTGTAAATGTCCTAATTCGGACAAAGATAAAAAATGGCCCTTCATCTTCGGGGATAAGCTGCGCCAGGCGATAAGTAGCTAAAATAGCTATGACAATCTGAATCAACGCCACCCTTCACCTACCTTTAACGCCTCAAATAAACCAGGGCGTAATTCATACCGCTTGCGCCCTACGTGCCAATGCATTATTTGCGGGATGTTGAATGGCGTTTGGTGTAAATCCCATAACAAATTCTTTTGTTGCTGCTCATACCATTCATCCACACCCATACCCCCTTCATCAGCCGGCATAACATCCGGCTCATTCCAGAAAGGTAAATGCATGCGCCGCCGGTCGGGGATATTATGAAGGAAGCCGCCCGTCAATGATACGTCTAAAATCATTTCATTCAACGGCAACCCAACCGGATTGTTTTTGTATTTATCACCCCATTGGGTAAAATGTTCCATCCCCCAATTGCCTACTATTTCAGCATCAAATGTCCTCGTTGTGTTCATCCCATCCCCATCAAATACAAAATTTTCCTTGGGGCCTATTCTGTGGACTGGATGAGGAAACCATTTGATATGCTGAAAGTTATACTTAAGCTGAACGCGCCAAAATGACAAATCCCGCTGGCCAGTATCCAACGCTTGCCGAGTAAGACTGATGAGATTTTCGTGCCATATTTCGTCAGCCTGATAATATAGTACGTTTGGCTGGCTGCATATAGCTACGAGATCATTGGCGAGGTGGGCAAAGATTGCAGCATCTTGCTCGTAAAATTTAGACTGAACTAAATAAACCTTGGGATTGTGGGCTTTGATTTCCTTCAATGCTTCGAGCGTCCCGTCTGTGCTGCCAAGGTCCATAACGATGAACTCATCACAGAGGGGTAATAATTGATGCATTGACTCGAAGAGACAAAAGGCACCTCTAAAACAATCCTTGATGAACACACAACCGCTTAAATTATAGCTCATTCCTCATTTTCTCCAATCCCGTCTTAATATCAGATAAGTGTATTCCTTGTTCGGTCAACTTCACCAGATCATAAGATGTATCTTTGGGACGCGGCGCAATCGTCTGAAAATATTTCGTCTCAACCGGGCTGATCAAATTCTTTTCCAGTCCAAACACCTCGCATACCTTAAGTCCAAACTCATACAATGTAGCCCGCTCTGGTGCTGCCACGTTGTAAATTTCGCGATCTTGATCTGATAATTTCCAAATCGTTTCTGCCACATCTGCGGCATACGTCGGCATCCAAATATGATCATTAACCAACTTATAGCTGCCCTTGCTATCTGTTAGTTTAGCGACAATTGATGAGGCCCAGTTTTCACGACCTCCAACATATGGCCATCCGTAAAGCAAAAACGGCCTGATAATTAGCCATTTTCTAGCCAAGTCGCGTATTACTCGTTCGGCTTGTTTCTTTATTGCTCCGTAGTCATTAATCGGCTCTAATGGCGATTTTTCGTTGTATGGCGGCTGTCTCCCGCTGAATACTGCATTGGTGGATATATAGATAATCTTAGATTTGTAGCCATTACAGGCGTCCACAATGTGCTTTGTCCCGCTAACGTTGACATCAAAAACAGGCTGATAACCTTTTTTAGATTGTGCGAAATCGACAGAACCAACGGCTGCGCAATGGATTACAATATCAGGGCTGAACACCTCAAATATTTCAAACACATCAGCCCGGTTGCGAACATCTAACTTATACCAAACATTTAATGTATCGGGCACACCGTTAATATTTTTATTCCAGGTTAGGGCGATTTCGCCATCAGTTGGCTTGGTTTGAAGTAAGTACTTACCTAATAATCCGCTGCCGCCGGTGATTAAGACTTTCATTTATTCGCCTTTAGTATTTACTCAAATCAGTCTCGATAAATCCATCCTCAGTTAATTTGTTTCCGTGCCAATACCTATATTCCGGCCCCAACACATACCGCCACATCCCCGCTACCCGACAAAATAACTCCATTCGCCCTTCCAGCATCGCCCAGTATTCAGGCATCGGGCCGCCCGGAATATTTACATTGCCATCCCATCCCGGTTGGTTGAAATCAGCCCAACGGAATTTGTTTACCCGCGTTAAGAACATTTGTTGTGA
>Ga0098074_1001173_pt1 | contig 14207 bp, 11 predicted proteins | sample 32_taG_FD_75064 | JGI IMG/M metagenome (GOLD analysis project Ga0098074, IMG submission 75064) | Marine viral communities from the Gulf of Mexico - 32_GoM_OMZ_CsCl metaG | ecosystem: Environmental > Aquatic > Marine > Oceanic | place: Atlantic Ocean: Gulf of Mexico | collected 2015-07-12
CCCTTCGCGCTCGAGATGATCCTGTCGGGCCGTCAGGTGCCCGCGACCGAGGCGCTCTCGGCCGGCATCATCGACCGTCTGGAAACCGGCGATCCCCGCGACGTGGCCCTGCGCGCCGCGCAGGACGTGATCGACGGCACGCTGAAAACCCGCCGCACCGATCAGATTGCCGTCGCCTCGGATCAGGATGCGCTGGCCAGGACCGCCGCCCATCTGCGCGCGACGCAAGGCCACCTCTTTTCCCCCCACAAATGTGTCGAGGCTGTCGCTGCCTCGACCCTGCCGCTGGCCGATGGTCTGAAAATCGAACGCGCCGCCTTCATGGAGTGTATGGACACGCCGCAGCGCGCGGGTCTGATCCATGCCTTCTTCGGTGAACGCGCCGTCAGCAACATCCCCGAGGCCAAGGGCCCCGCGCGCGACATCGCCCATGTCGGCGTGATCGGCGGCGGCACCATGGGCTCCGGCATCGCCACCGCCTGCCTTCTGGCAGGGCTGTCCGTGACGCTGGTCGAAGTGGCGCAGGACGGTCTGGATCGTGGCGTGAATACCATCACCGCCAATCTCGACGGGGCCGTGAAGCGCGGCAAGCTCAAGCCCGACGCCCGAGATGCGACGCTGGCCCGCCTGACCCCCTCGCTCGACATGGGCGCGCTGGGCGCCGCCGATCTGGTGATCGAAGCCGTGTTTGAAGACATGTCCGTCAAGAAGGACATCTTCACCCGGCTGGACGCGATCTGCAAACCGGGCGCGATCCTGGCCTCCAACACCTCCTATCTCGACATCAACGAGATTGCAGCGGTCACAAGCCGCCCGCAGGATGTGCTGGGCCTGCATTTCTTCAGCCCCGCCCATGTGATGCGCCTGCTGGAAATCGTCGTGGCCGACAAGACCGCCCCCGATGTGACAGCCAGCGGCTTTGCTCTGGCCAAGAAACTCGGCAAGGTCGGCGTCCGCGCCGGGGTCTGCGACGGTTTCATCGGCAACCGCATTCTGGCGCATTACAGCAAGACCGCGTCCTATCTGGTCCTCGACGGCGCAACCCCGCAGCAGGTCGATACCGCCCTCGAAGGTTTCGGCTTCGCCATGGGCCCGCACAAGGTGGGCGATCTCGCCGGCCTCGACATCGGCTGGATGACCCGCAAACGCAAGGCCGCCACCCGCGACCCCAATGAACGCTACGCCGGTGCCGTCGCCGACCGTATCTGCGAGGCAGGCTGGTTCGGCCGCAAATCCGGCAAGGGCTATTATGTCTACGACGGCCGCGACATCACCCCGAACCCCGCCGTGGACACCTTCATCACCGAAGAACGCACCAAAGCGAACATCACGCCCCGCGCCTTCACCGACCAGGAGATCGTGGACCGCTACATGACCGCCATGATCAGTGAGGCCACCCGCGTGGTCGAAGACGGCACCGCCCGCCGCCCGCTTGACGTGGATATGGTCTTCCTCTTCGGCTACGGCTTCCCCCGCCACCGCGGCGGCCCGCTCCACTATGCCGACACCATCGGTGCCGCCACCCTCGTGGACCGCATCAAGACCTACGCCGCCGAGGATGCGACCTATTGGCAGGTGCCCGCCCTGCTTGAAAAGATGGCCGCGAACGGCACATCCTTCGCAGACATGAACAAGGAGGCCTGAAAGATGGACCTGAGTTTCTCCCCCGAAGACATCGCCTTCCGCGACGAGGTCCGCGCCTATCTGGCCGAGAACCTGCCCAAACGCATCTCCGACGCCGTCCGCAATGGCGGCGAGATGACCAAGGAGATGCTCGAGGAATGGCACGCCATCCTCAACCGCAAGGGCTGGCTCGCCACTACATGGGGCGTCGCATTCGGCGGCCCCGGCTGGACCCCCGTGCAGAAACACATCTTCGAGGAAGAATGCTGCCGCGCCTACGCCCCCCGCATCGTGCCCTTCGGCCTGAACATGCTGGGCCCGGTGCTGCAAGCCTTCGGCTCCAAGGCACAGCAGGACTACTACCTGCCGCGCATCCTCGACGGCACCGACTGGTGGTGTCAGGGCTATTCCGAACCGGGCGCCGGATCGGACCTTGCCAGCCTGAAAACCCGCGCCGTGCGCGAGGGTGACGACTACGTCATCAACGGCCAGAAAACCTGGACCACGCTCGGCCAGCACGCCAACATGATCTTCTGCCTCTGCCGCACCGATCCGGCCGCGAAACAGCAGGAAGGCATCAGCTTCATCCTTGTTGACCTTGCCACGCCGGGCATCGAAATGCGCCCCATCCGCCTGATTGAGGGCGGGCATGAGGTGAACGAGGTCTTCTTTACCGATGTCCGCGTCCCCGTCGCCAATCTGGTGGGCGAAGAAAACAAGGGCTGGACCATTGCCAAATTCCTGCTCACCCATGAACGCACGGGTATCGCCGGCGTCGGCTTCTCGATGCAATCGCTCGAAGAAGTCAAAGCGCTGGCCCGCAAGATCCGCCGCAATGGCCGCCCCCTGATCGAAGACCCGCTCTTCGCCGCCCGCATCGCACAGGCCGAAATCGACCTCGAGGCGATGAAGATCACAAACCTGCGGATGCTCTTCAAGGCGCAGCAGCAGGGCGCACCCGGCCCCGAAACCTCGATCCTCAAGATCAAGGGCACGGTCATCCATCAGGAACTCAAGGATCTCGCCCGCCGCGCCCTCGGCCCCGTCGCCGCCCCGTTCCCCGGCTCCATGACCGATGGCAACATCATGTTCGGCCCGGAAGGCACCGCCAACAACGCCGCGCGCTATTTCAACAACCGCAAGACCTCGATCTTCGGCGGGTCCAATGAAATTCAGCGCAACATCCTCACCAAAACCATGCTGGAGCTCTGACCGATGGATTTCAACCTGACCGAAGACCGCCGGATGCTGCAAGACAGCCTCAACCGCTATCTGGGCGACAAATACCCCGTCGATCACCGCAACAAGGTGGCCTATGCGCTGCCCTGCCATGATCCCGCGAAATGGGCGGAAATGGCCGAACTGGGCGCGCTCTTCGCCCTCGCTCCCGAAGACGCAGGCGGTTTCGGCGGAACCGGCTTCGACATCATGGTGGTGTTCGAGGCGCTGGGCCGCGCCCTCAACCCCGAACCCCTGCTGGGCGCCGCCATGGCCAGCCGACTTTTGACCAAGCTGGGTGCCGATCAGGAGGCGCTGCTGTCCGGCGCCACGAAATACGCCGTGGCTGTGGGCGAGGTGGAAGCCCCCTATGATCTGGACGCCATCACCTGCACCGCCACCGCCAAGGGTGACGGTCACGTGCTGTCGGGGCGCAAATCCGCCGTCTATGGCGGGCAGGTCGCCGATGTGATCCTTGTCGCCGCCATGCTGGACGGCACGCCCGCGCTCTTCGAGGTGCAGGCCAAGGATGCGCAGATCGCAGGCTATCCGATGATGGATGGTGGCGGCGCAGCCGAGGTGCTGCTGGACGACACCCCCGCCACACTTCTGCTGGCCGATGCCGCCGACGCCCTGACCGATGCGCTGAACGCCGGCACCTTGGCCCTCTGCGCCGAGGCTGTGGGCGCGATGGACGTGACCCATGCCACCACGCTGGATTACCTGCGCACGCGCAAGCAATTCGGCCTGCCCATCGGCAAGTTTCAAGTGCTGCAACACCGCGCCGTCGATATGCTGACCGAGATCGAGCAGTCCCGCTCCATCACTATCAAGGCCGCCGCCGAACTCGACGGCCCCGATGCCGCGCGCTTCGTGTCAATGGCCAAGAACCTCATCGGCCGCGCCGCGCGTCTGGTGGCGGAAGAGGCGATCCAGATGCACGGCGGCATCGCGATGACATGGGAATACCCGGTATCCCATTACGCCAAACGTCTGGTGATGCTGGATGCGCAACTGGGTGACACCGACTACCACCTGTCGCGCGTGATGGCGGGATTGAAGGCCGCGTGACATAACTCCCTAGTGGGCGCGGGCGGTGCAACAAAATGCGCTGCCCCAACCCCAAATCCCCGCGCGGAATCAAGGCGCGGCACGCGCCGCCGCGCGATCGCCGACACGCCCCCCGGGGCGGCGATTTTGCAACCGTTGTGACCAGAATGATCGTTCGATGACTGGGCGGGGATAAACTGCCCCTGTCATAGCGCGCATCGCCACCCCGCGTGTCGGCGACCGCGCGGCTTGGTGAGACGCCAGCAACAGCCAAAAAGCGAAAACCCGCGAGGACCAATCAAGGCTGTCGCGGGCTTCTGGAATGTGAAGGCCTAGCTTTGCCTTCGATTACAGGTCAAATATATTTCTACAACATCATTGTCAAGACTGTGCCTGTAACGATTGGGGTGTTAAAGATTTGGTAACAAACATCATTTCCCAGGAACGCCTTACCAGGTTTCTCGCAGCTGCCGGGCATGATCATGCTCGTGCCTTGGCGCTTTATGGGTGGAATATCCAACTCAGCGAGTCCTTCTTTCCGGTGCTGGGGGCCGCTGAAGTCTGTCTACGCAACATTGTGGTCACGCGTTTGATCACTCTTTACGGCCCGCGTTGGTGGGAAGATCCCGACTTTCTCTTTCGTATACGGAACGCAGGTAAACGAATTGTCAAAACAGCAGCGGACAAGGTTGCGAGAAGTGGTCATGTGACGTCCGGGAAGATGACGGCAGAACTCAATTTTGGCTTTTGGGTGAACATGCTTCTCCCCCGCCATGAAACCTTCTTCTGGCCCGCTCTTCATGCCGAGTTTCCCGATCTGCCCGCTCATGTGACCTATCCTCACCTTTATAGAAGATGTGATTCAGTCCGCGAATTTCGCAATCGGGTGTTTCATCATGAACCTATCCTGCACCGTGACATCACAGCAGAATATAGTCAGATCATGGAACTGATCAGATGGCTGAGTTTGGAAAAGGCGACCTGGATCAAACCTTATGCCCGCGTGATGACTGTGGTGCGTCAGAAACCGTGAACTTCAATGGTCTCTGCCCCTTCCAGTTCTCTCACCTCACCCCGGCAGGGTCACGATGATCGGCCCCCGGTCGGTAGCGACGACCGTATGTTCATATTGCACCACCGGCGCGGATGGCTCGCTGTAAAGCGTCCAGTCATCCTCGCCGCTCTCGGCCCAAAGCCCGCCCGTGGACAGGAACGGCTCGACCGTCAGCACCATCCCCCGGTGCATCCGCCGTCGGTCGCCCCGCGTGGGCCAGGTGGGCACCTCTTCCGGTGCTTCATGCAGGGCGCGGCCGGTGCCGTGGCTGGCAAGGTTGCGGATCAGCGTATAGCCGCGCTTTGACGCGAATTGTCCGATGGCCTGACCGATCCCCGCCAGCGGCTTGTCATGTCCGACCTGCGCGATGCCGATCTGCATGGCGCGTTTGCCATCGCGGCACAGACGGTCCAGAACGGGGCGCACCTGCCCCATGCGAAATGTCGCGCCGGTATCTGCGAAATAGCCATCCTTCGAGGCCGATACGTCGATATTGACCAGATCCCCGTCCCGCAGGATGCGGTCGCCGGGAATGCCATGGGCGATTTCCTCGTTCACGCTGATGCAGGTGGCACCGGGAAAGGCATAGACAGCTTCCGGGGCCGAGGCTGCGCCCGCCCGTTCCAGCACCGCGCGACCGATCACGTCCAGTTCGCGGGTCGTCATGCCCGGCTCCATCGCGGCGGCCATGGCCTGCATCGTATTGGCGACGATGCGCCCGATATCCTTCAGGCGCGCCAGCTCGTCTTCCTTGGTGATGGTCATGCCGCCTCCGATTGCCGGGCGATGGGTCGGTCGATGGGCCGGGGTGGGTCGGTGATGGGGCGGTTTTTGCCCCCTAATCGTTAAAAAGTCCCTAACACGGCCCGCCAACCCCTTGATGACAAAGGATCAGAGAAATGTCCCACGGTGGGACAGCCCCTTTATCGCTTGCGATCCCGGCGCGAGGACATGGGCTGGAACGCCACCCCCACATGCGCCTCGCAATAGGGCTTGCCCGCCTGCGTGGGCAGGCCGCAGAACCAGAAATTCTCGGTCGCCGGATCACCCACCGGCCACTTGCAGGTCCGCTCCGTCAGTTCCATCAGGGTCAGGCGCCGCGCCTTCTTCTCGATCTCGCTGACCTTGGCCAGGGCTTCCGGGCTGATCTCATTGGCCGAAGGTTGCGGCGGCAAAGGCTGCCCCGCCGGAATGATCGCCTTGCGGGTATGGGGCACCGTCACCTGACGGACCACGGCATCCTCCTCCGCGTCCTCCTCGACATCGGCCTCGACCTCATCCTCCACCACCCGCGGCGCAGGCTTGGCCGCCGGCCGCGCCTTGACCTCGACCGGTTTGGTTGCCGGCTTGGGCTTGGCCTCGGGCTTGGGGGCCGCCGCCGCAGGGGCCGCCGCAGGGGCTGGCGCAGCACCTGCCCGGTTGGACAGACCCAGACGATGGACCTTGCCGATCACGGCATTGCGGGTCACGCCGCCAAGCTCCTTGGCGATCTGGCTGGCCGACTGACCCTCGCCCCACATTTTCTTCAACAGCTCAACGCGCTCATCGGTCCAGGACATGGTCTTTCCTTACCCAAAAGGCGGCCCAGAATGTCCGGGGCCGCCCTGTCATCTCAAGGCTTCCTATTCTAAACAACCCTTGCCGAGTTACAAGGTGCCGAATCACATCGGTGCCCACGGGAGTGGCGGGTAACACCCTCTCGCCCCGCACAACAGGAGAAGCCGTGATGCGTCAGACACTGGATATGGGAAGCCGCCGCTTCGGTCGGGTCAACTGGCTGGGCCTCTATACGCTGGCCTGGCGCGAGGTCATGCGCTTCGTGTCGGTCTGGACGCAGACCCTGCTGGCCCCGCTGGTGACGGCGGCATTGTTCCTGGTGATCTTTTCGATCGCCATCGGACCCACACGCGGGGACGTGCTGGGGGTGGCCTTCACCGCCTTCATCGCACCGGGCATCCTGATGATGACAGTGATCCAGAACGCCTTTGCCAATACATCCTCGTCCATCGTGATCTCGAAGGTGCAGGGCAATATCGTGGACACGCTCATGCCGCCCCTTTCGGCCGGAGAGCTGGTCATCGGCTATCTGGCAGGCGGCGTCGTGCGCGGCCTTGCGGTGGCGCTGGCGATCGGGCTTGGTATCCTGCTGGTGCTGGGCATCCCGATTGCGCATCCTCTCTGGGCGCTGGTCTTTGTCCTGCTGGGATCGGCGATGATGGGGGCGGTGGGTATCGTGGCCGGTGTCTTTGCCAACAAGTTCGACCAGATGGCCGCCATCACCAATTTCATCGTGACGCCTTTGGCCTTTCTGTCCGGCACATTCTATTCCGTCGCAGCCCTGCCGCCGGTCCTGTACGAAATCACCCATGTGAACCCGGTCTTCTATCTGATCGACGGGGTGCGCTTTGGCGTTCTGGGCGTGTCCGACAGCTCGCCCTGGCTGGGGCTGGCGGTGTGCAGCGCCACGACGCTTGGTGTCAGCCTGATGGCCTGGTCGATGTTCCGCACAGGATACCGCCTCAAGGTCTGACGGCTCAGGGCGCGGCACCGGAGGCGGGCGGCAGAGGTGGGCGCGGCTTGCCGAGGCGCGCCTCGCGCCAGGCCAGAAGCCCCGCCCCCGACAGGATGACCACCGCCCCCAGCCATGACACGGCGTCGGGGCGTGTGCCAAAGACCAGCGCATCATAGAGCGTGGCGAAGATCAGCGTGGCATAGCTGAACGGGGCGATGAAACTGGCATCGGCGCGGGCCATGGCATTGATGAAAAAGACCTGCGCCGTGGCCATGAGGGCACCAATCGCGGCAAGGGCCGCCCATTGCGCGGGGCTGGGTGGCACCCAGACCGGGATCACGGCCAGGCTGGCGATGACCACGCCGATGGCGTTGTTGACCAGCAGGATCTGGAACGGCGCCTCGCGCCCGGCGAGTTTCTTGATGAAGATCACCTCAAGCCCCATGGCGACCGCCGCCACCATCGCCAACAAGGCTGCGGGTTGAAAGCTGGCCGGGGTCGGGCGCAGCAGGATCAGCGCGCCGATCAGGGCGATGGCGGCCGCGCTCCAGCGGATGCGGCCGACGCGCTCGCCCAGCAGGGGGATCGCCAGCATCATGGCAAAGACCGGGTTCAGAAAGCTGATCGCGGTGGCATCGCCCATCGGGATGAAGGCGACGGCGGCAAACATCAGCGTGACCCCGTTCCAGCCAAAGAAGGTGCGTCCCAGATGCAGCCGCAGATCGGGACGCGCGATGCGCGGGCGCAGCACGGCCGCGACCATGGCGAAGAGCGCGAAGGCAAAGACGAACCGCCCGTGACTGATCTGCAAGGGGTGCAGCGGCGGGCCCAGATGTCCGGCACCGATGGCCTTGGCCAGCAGGGTGGTGCCCGCGATGAAGGCGGTGGCCGAGAGCATCAGGGCAATGGCCAGCGGCGGGTGCAGGGGGCGGGCGACAAACATCGCCCATCTATGCTGTGGCCGCTTTGCACAGGCAAGGGCCAGCGGCGCGGAATTTGTCTTGGCCTTTGCCGCGCGGGGCGCTATCAGATCAGCATGAGCAAAAGCCGCACCCTTTCCCTGACGATCCGACGCCGACGCATCCGCGCCTGACGTTCCGTCTGCTTTTTCTCCGCGCAAATCTGCGCAACATCATCCCGCCGATCACCCTCTCGCCCTGCATCGCTTGTCGATTATTGCGCCAACCGATGTTGAAACGTCGAGAATATTGACTTGAGGCCCCCCGTGATGCACTCACAGGGCCTTGCCAGATAAGGAAGATCACCATGATCCCGTCCGTTTTGCCGACCTATAACCGCGCCGCCCTCCAGTTCGTGAAGGGCGAGGGTAGCTGGATGATCGAGGCGGATGGCCGCCGTTTCCTCGACCTCGGGGCCGGGATCGCGGTGAACGCGCTGGGCCATGCCAACCCGGCGCTGGTCGCGGCGCTGACCGAGCAGGCCAACAAGATCTGGCATGTGTCCAACCTCTACCAGATCCCGCAGCAACAGGAGCTGGCCGACCGGCTGGTGGCGGCGACCTTTGCCGATACGGTGTTCTTTACAAATTCGGGCACGGAAAGCTGCGAACTGGCGGTCAAGATGGCGCGCAAATACTGGTATGACAAAGGCCAGCCCGAGCGGACGGACATCATCGCGTTCAACGGGTCGTTCCATGGCCGCTCCTCGGCCGGGATTGCCGCGGCCGGGTCCGAGAAGATGACCAAGGGTTTCGGCCCTTTGCTGCCCGGTTTCATCCATCTGGACTGGGGCGATCATGACGCGCTGCACGCGGCGATGAATGAACGCACCGCCGCGATCCTGATCGAGCCTGTGCAGGGCGAGGGCGGGATTCGCCCGCTGCCGGATCATTGCCTCAAGGGATTGCGTGCGCTCTGCGACGAGACGGGGACGCTGCTGATCCTGGACGAGGTGCAATGCGGCATGGGCCGCACGGGGCGATTGTTCGCGCATGAATGGGCGGGTGTCACGCCGGACATCATGATGGTGGCCAAGGGCATCGGCGGGGGCTTTCCGCTGGGGGCGGTGCTGGCCACGGAAAACGCCGCCTCGGGCATGACGGCGGGCACGCATGGGTCCACCTATGGTGGCAATCCGCTGGCCTGTGCCGTGGGCAATGCGGTGATGGAGATCGTGGCCGATCCCGCGTTTCTGGAAGGGGTCCGCGCCCGTGCCGGAGGCCTGCGTCAAAAGCTGGAGGGGCTGGTCGGCGCGCATCCGGATGTCTTCGAGGCAGTGCGTGGATCGGGGTTGATGCTGGGTCTCAAGTGCAAGCTGCCCAATACCGATGTGGTGGCGGCCGGCTATGCGGAGCAGGTCATCACCGTGCCAGCGGGCGACAATGTGATCCGCCTCTTGCCACCGCTGACCATCACCGAGGAGGAAATCGCCGAGGCGATTGCCCGCCTTGACCGCACCGCCGCCTCGCTGGAGGCGAAAACCGCCTGAGTTTCTTCTTGCTTCAAATATCCCGGGGGGAGCGTTCAACATAGTTGAACCCGGGGGGCTGGCCCCCCCTCCCGACCCGGCTTCAGGAACCGATGACCATGCCGCATTTTCTGGATATCAACAAAACCGCTCCTTCTGATCTGCGCTCCATGATCGACAATGCGCGCCGCATCAAGGATGCGCGCAATGGTCGGCCCAAAGGAGCGACGGACGCGGAGCAGCCTTTGGCGGGCCACATGGTCGCGCTGATCTTTGAAAAGCCTTCGACCCGGACGCGGGTATCCTTTGACGTGGGTGTGCGTCAGATGGGCGGGCAGACGATGACCTTGTCCGGCGCCGACATGCAGCTGGGGCATGGCGAGACGATTGCCGACACCGCCCGCGTGCTGTCGCGTTACGTGGACATGATCATGATCCGCACCTTCGAGGAGGCGACTTTGCTCGAGATGGCCGAACACGCCACGGTGCCGGTGATCAATGGTTTGACGAACCGCACGCATCCCTGTCAGATCATGGCCGACATCATGACCTTCGAGGAGCATCGCGGCCCGATCAAGGGGCGCAAGGTGGTATGGTCTGGCGATGGCAATAATGTCTTTGCCAGTTTCGCCCATGCGGCGGGGCAGTTCGGTTTCGATCTGGTCTTCACCGGCCCGCCGCCCTTGGACCCCGAGATGGTCTTTGTCGAGGAGGCCCGCGCCAAGGGGGTCAGCGTGACGATCGAGCGTGATCCGTTCAAGGCGGTCGAGGGGGCGGATCTGGTCGTGACCGACACTTGGGTCAGTATGCATGACCCGCAATCCGCGCGGGAGCGGCGGCATAACCAGTTGCGCGCCTATCAGGTGAACGAGGCGTTGATGGCGCGGGCCAAGCCCGATGCGTTGTTCATGCATTGCCTGCCTGCCCATCGCGATGACGAAGCGACGAGTGCCGTGATGGATGGCCCGCATTCGGTGATCTTCGACGAGGCCGAGAACCGGCTTCATGCGCAGAAGGCCGTGATGCGCTGGTGTCTGGGCCTGTGATCCGATCCGCGGGCGGGAGGGGGCGCTGCCCCCATCGTCGAACCCTGTTCGACGATCCCCCCGGGATATTTGCCGCAAGAAGAGGCGGCGCGGCGGATCAGGCGGGAAGTTGTGAGAGCAGCAGGAAGATCATGCCCGACAGCCCGGCTGCGGCGGGGACGGTGATGACCCATGCAGCGATGATGGTCAGGAAATGCGAGCGGCGCACCAGTTTGCGGCGGCGGCGTTCCTCGGGGGCGATGCGTTTTTCTTCGGATTGCACGAAATGGCCGTTGCGGGCGCGGCGTTCGTGATCCCATTCGCGGAAGAACCCCACGCCGAAGACCGCGCCCACCGCGATATGGGTCGAGCTGACGGGCAGGCCCAGCCAGCTTGCGATGATCACGGTGATCGCGGCGGAGAGCGAAACGCAATAGGCGCGCATCGGGTTGAGCTTGGTAATCTGGCTGCCGACCATGCGGATCAGTTTCGGCCCGAAGAGGAACAGGCCGAAGGAGATGCCGAAGGCCCCGATCACCATGACCCAGGTGGGGATGGTGACGCGGTCGGCGGTGCCGCCATCCTCGATCGCGTGGACGATGGCGGCCAGCGGCCCCACCGCATTGGCCACGTCATTAGCACCATGGGCGAATGACAGGAGTGCGGCCGAGAAGACGAGCGGCAGGCCGAACAGCACCTTGAGGGATTTGTTGCGGTTCTCCATCCCGCGCGACTGATGGCGGATGGCGGGCACGCAGATCGCCCATGTCGCAAGGCCGATGCCAAGCCCGATCAACAGGGCCAGCCCCATGTCGATCTTGATGACCTTGTTCAGCCCCTTGAGCGCCAGATAGGTGCCGAATGTCCCTGCCATGATCCCCAGCAGGACCGGCACCCAGACGCGGGCGGCTGCGATCTTGTCTTCGCGGTAGATGATGCGGCTTTTGATCAGGGCCAGGAAGGCCGCCGCGATGATGCCCCCCATAAGGGGCGAGATGACCCAGCTTGCCGCAATCGCCCCCATGCTGGGCCAGTTCACCGCACCAAGCCCGGCCGCCACGATGCCCGCCCCCATGACGCCGCCCACGACGGAATGGGTGGTCGAGACCGGCGCGCCGATCCATGTGGCCAGGTTCACCCAGAGCGCCGAGGAGATTAGCGCCGCCATCATGGCCCAGACAAAGAGCCGTGGATCAGCGATGGTGCTGGGGTCGATGATCCCGCGCGAGATGGTCGAAACCACGTCCCCCCCTGCCAGCAGGGCGCCCGCGCTTTCGAAAATGGCGGCGATCAGGATCGCGCCGCCCATGGTCAGTGCATTGGCCCCCACAGCCGGGCCCATGTTGTTGGCCACGTCATTGGCCCCGATGTTGAGCGCCATATAGGCACCGAAGACAGCGGCGGCGATGACGACGAAGTTCAGATCCGCCGTGCCCATGAGCATGGCGGCCATCAGCCCTGCGACAACGATGAAGGCCAGCGCGATGCCTGGCCCCACCAGCGGCCGCGAGACATAGGCGGTGGCATATTCCACCCGCGAAATGCGGTTGAGATCCTTGTCGAGCGTGGCCCAGCTCTTGTCCTGGTCAGACATGGTCGCGCGCGTCCCTCTCTCCGTGCCGCGTCCGGTCAGGGCGGCCGTTGAAATCCGTTCACGGCCCTAGAGGGGTTAGCCCGCCATATCAAGCGGGCTGTCATGGATTTGTGATGTTTCTGTTACAAAAGCCGCAGGATGTCGCGCAGGCCGGGTTCGTCCACAAGTGTTGCCGCCTCGGCCGGGGGCATCCAGCGGCGGTTGCGTTCGTCCACTTCGGGATAGTCGTCGGCCATCTGCACATCGGTGACGGCATAGACCTTGACCTCGACCTGAACGGGCACGCCGCCTTCAAGGCGCTTGTCGTAGTCATAGCTGCCCAGCGGGTCTTCGGTGATGGTGCCCGATTGAACGCCTGCTTCCTCCCAGGCTTCCTGAAGGGCGGCGCCGGGGGCGGTCAGCCCGTCGATGGGCCAGCCTTTCGGCAAGATCCAGCGGCCGGTATCGCGCGAGGTGATCAGAAGGACTTCGCGTGCAGGGGCGGTGCCGCGCAGGCAGAGGGCCGCGACCTGCAACCGTTTCGGACGTGCGAGAAGGGGTTGAACCATGCTGGTCCAAGCGGCTTTGAGCGGGTTCATCATCTGCTGGGTTCCATGCCTGTTTGGTCCGCGACGGACCTATTGTTTTTGATTATCCGGCGAGTATACGCCTTTTGCGCGAAAACGCAAAGAGGCAGTCGAAGGCACTGCCGGGCAAGGCTTGCGCGGCCAAGGCGCGCGGGGGGCAAGGCTTGCGCGGCCAAGGCGCGCGGGGTCAGGTGCCGCGGGGTTTGGCGCGCAGGGTCGGGTCGGCTTCGCGCGGGTTTTCGGGCCAGGGGTGGCGCGGATAGCGGCCGCGCATGTCGCGGCGCACATCGGCATAGGAGCTGTCCCAGAAGCCGGGGATATCCATCGTGACCTGCACCGGGCGCTGACCGGGTGACAGCAGCGTGACGCGCAGCGGCTGACCCGCTACCGTGGGGTGGGTGGTCTGGCCGAACATCTCTTGCAGGCGCAGCTCGATGGCGGGCACTTCGCCGTCATAGTCGATGGGGATCTGGCGGCCCAGCGGTGTGGTGAAATGGGCGGGCACGGCGCGGTCAAGCGCCTGCATCTGCGGCCAGTCCAGCATGGCGCGCAGCGCGGGCAGCAGGTCGAAGGCTTTCCAATCGGCGGCGGTCTTTACACCTGAGAGGTGAGGCAGAAGCCAGTCGTCGAGCGTCGCCATCAGCGCGGGGTCGGACATGTCGGGCAGGTCCAGCCCCCCCTTGCGCGCCAGTGCCACGCGGGCGCGGAAACGTTGGGCGGCGGGCGCGGGCGAGAGGCCCAGATCGCGCACGCCGTCCAGCATGGCACGGGCAACGCTCTCGGCCGGGGCGTCCGACCAGATGCGATCATCCAGCACCACCGCACCGAAGCGTTCCTGTCTGCGGGCTATCACGCGGCGGTCGCGGCGGGACCATGCGCAGACATCGTGCCAGCCGATCTGATCGACGAAAAGGCTGCGCAGGGCGCTTTCGGTGATGGGGGTGGCTTGACGTAGCTTGGCCTCGCGCGGGTTGCCGTCGAGGTCGGTGGCGACGATCAGCCTGACCGAGGCCAGCGGGTCGTGATCATCAAGGATCGCGCCCTTGCCGCCGGACAGGATGAAGCGCGCGGCATCGCCCTTGCGGCGCTGGCCGATGCGGTCCGGGTAGGCGAGGGCGGCTTGTTCGGCCGGGCTGAG
>Ga0098074_1001175_pt1 | contig 14196 bp, 9 predicted proteins | sample 32_taG_FD_75064 | JGI IMG/M metagenome (GOLD analysis project Ga0098074, IMG submission 75064) | Marine viral communities from the Gulf of Mexico - 32_GoM_OMZ_CsCl metaG | ecosystem: Environmental > Aquatic > Marine > Oceanic | place: Atlantic Ocean: Gulf of Mexico | collected 2015-07-12
CACCGGCGAAGAATGTCAAGGAAGAACTTACATTCTTAATAGCACCAGTAGCAGCACCACCATTATCAGTGAAGAGAAGTCTCTTCTCACCGTTGGACCTGAGTTCTAGGTCGGGGAAATCACGTTGAATAACAACATTACCAGTGAAGGTGTCACCTGCCTTATCGGCCTTAAGGGCGATAGCAGCATCAGCATCAGCCTCATTCTGATCAACGTCTGCTTGGACAGCTGCAATAGCAGCATCAGCATCAGCCTCATTCTGATCTACGTCAGCTTGTAAAGCAGCGATAGCAGCATCAGCATCAGCTTCATTTTGATCAACGTCTGCTTGAATAGCAGCCTCGGCAGCAAGTGCACGAGCCTCTTCTGCTGCAATGGCAGCATCAGCATCGGCTTCATTCTGATCAACATCAGCCTGGATGGCAGCCTCCGCAGCAAGAGCTCTTGCTTCTTCTGCAGCAATTGCTGCGTCTGCGTCAGCCTCATTCTGATCTACGTCAGCCTGAACTGCAGAAATAGCAGCATCAGCATCAGCCTCATTCTGATCAACGTCTGCTTGAACTACCGCAATGGCATTGGTAACAGTAGAAGCAAAATTAGCATCGTCGCCCATGGCGGCGGCTAACTCGTTCAATGTATCAAGGGCACCAGGGGCGGAATCGATGAGATCAGCAATTGATGTGTCAACATACGTTTTCGTAGTTGGGTCTAACTCTAGCACGTCGAGTCTAGCACTTAATGCAGCCTCAGCAGCATCAGAATCGGCTTCATTTTGATCAACGTCAGCCTGAACTGCTGCGATAGCAGCGTCGGCGTCAGCCTCATTCTGATCTACATCAGCTTGTAGAGCAGCGATTGCTGTGTCAGCATCTGCTTCATTCTGATCAACATCAGCTTGTAGAGCAGCGATTGCTGCGTCAGCATCAGCTTCATTCTGATCAACATCAGCCTGAACTGCTGCAATTGCTGCATCAGCATCAGCTTCATTCTGATCAACGTCTGCTTGAGCAGTTGCAATGGCAGTATCAACATACGTTTTGGTTGTTGGGTCTGCTTCAAGAACATCAAGTCTTGCATCTAGGGCAGCATCTCCATTGTTTGAGGAGGTAATTGCATCATTGATAGAAGTATTGAGAGTTGCCTCTGCAACACCTAGTTCTACCTTAGTAGCATAGGTGAGTTCAACATTATCAATTCTATCACCTAGAGCAGTATCAGCAGTATCGACATAAGTCTCAGTTGTTGGATCTGCTTCTAGTACATCTAGTCTAGCACTTAATGCAGCCTCAGCAGCATCAGAGTCAGCCTCATTCTGATCAATATCAGCCTGCATGACAGTCTGATTGATATCCAGATTGTCTAATCTGTTACTCAACGTTGCCAAGAAGTTGGGGTCATCCCCCATGGCAGCAGCTAACTCGTTAAGTGTGTCGAGCAACTCAGGTGCATCACCAATAACTGAAGCAATCTGTTGATCAACATATGTTCTAGTTGCTGAATCAGTATTTGATAATGTATTTGTTACTTCATCGAATACGAGGATACCCTCGTCAGCGGTGAAACAAGCATTCTTGACACCGATAGTGGGTTGCCAAGACATATCAGCAAGAGCAGCCTCAGCTTCAGCTCTTGTCTTGAAAAATCTAGAAATTCTATTATACTCAGAATTGACTCCCCTCAATGAAAGATTGTCAACACCAAGAGTGTTTAATGCAGCCATTTCAGCCTCCTTGTAATGTTTCTACGTAAAGATATCCTGTAGATAGACCGGCGTTTAAATTACGATCTTCCATATCATTAATGAGTTGAGTCAGTGCAGTTATTGCAGCTTCTCTTTGACTAGTTTCCGTTGCAAGGTCTTGTGATACTGTTGCTTGATAGGCTGAAAAACCAATCAAAGCATCAATATCAATACTATTCACCAAGTCAGAAAATTTAACTTTCTTGGATGTAGAAGTCTCGACATCAGCAACTAGAAACAAATCCTCATCTGTTAATGTCGTTAGGGAACCTAACTGACTAACTTTTAGTGATGAGGCCATTTTATCCTCCTTTGTTTTTAAAGAACGCGTTCTTCAAATCACCGCGATACATAATACATTTATAGTATCGTTAGTATTTATTATTCTCCTTCCCAGAATACATCAATAACTATGTTCAGCCGCGTTTCTATACTGTCGAGTCTTGATTGGATAAGAGCTAGAGTCTGTTTGATTTCATCATCTCCATCTACAATCTCCTGTCTAACCGATACAATATCAGCAGTGAGATTTACTTGTGATTCATCAATAGATTCGATTAAACTATTTTGACTCGTAATTCTATCGTTTAAAGTATCAGTAATACTTTGATTATTTTCTATTGCGGTATGTAGATCGTCCCTGAGACGTTCATCCTCCTGTTCTGCATTTACAATCTTAGATTCAGAAAGGGTAACACGATCTACAAGTGCTTCATATTGTTCTTTGGTAAATGGTGGAATAATGGGTCCAAAGTCTGGTTTCTCGAATGCATCATCACAACCAGGATCAAAGATCTGATTACCCATGTAGAAATTACTATCATTCACGTAGAAGATCCTAGGATCTACATTGTCTTGTAAATTGATATCAATATATGCACCTGGAGATCCAGGTGCACCGTAATAGGTAATTCTAGGAGATCCTAATCCAGTAAATTCAGGCGTGGGTGTCACATAGAATTTCATTGGATAACTAACGTTACTGATGTCAGATACATCTAACCTGTAAGTAACACCAGGAACAAAGATTAGAAAGGGTGCTTCTAGACTATCAAAGAAATATGATTCAGTTGATGCAGCATTACCATCACCATCTGTATAGTTATAGTAACGATGTGCTGCAGTCTTAGGACCTACCGTTACCTTGATCTCTACTGGTGTATCAGATGGTTTGAATGCAACATAGTTCATTCCATCCGCTGGATCAAAGTCGGGTAACTCATCACCACCAATAATATCAGTGGTTAACTTACTAAGAATGTTATCATATGTAATTGATTGGGTTACACTAACAGTAGGGTCTACACGACTCCTCCTATCCAGGATGAATACGTCATCACTTTCTACTTCACTAGTTGTACCCAGGTTCCTAATCTTTACACCTTCTGCCAAGACTCTGCCCTATTACTTCTTCTAGTATTTATAATTAGACATTAAAAAAGGGGACCGAAGTCCCCTATATTGATTATGTTGATGTTATCAAGCAACTAGAACGTAAGTGCTACTAGTAGTGTTGAAGTACATCTCGCCGGAGGCAAGACCTGCACTACCTGCAGCAGTATCATCAGCAGCAGAAACAATACCGAGTAGAGTTCTGAGAGCAGCTGCATCAAGTGCAGCAACGGCTGCTGTTACGAAAGCAGTAGTAGCAATCTGAGTGGTGTCAGTGCCAGCTCCAGCAGTAGGTGCCGTGGGGGTACCTGTTAAAGCAGGTGAATCAAGGTCAGCCTTAGCGGTAATACCAGCAGCAACACGGGCATCAGCACGTGCGTCTGTGTAGTAGAGGTTAGTAGAACCTTCAGTTAGATCATCAGTACTTTGAGCTGTTAGATCTAGGTTTGCACCAGTTGCAGCAGCAACACGAGCATCAGCACGTGCGTCTGTGTAGTAGAGGTTAGTAGAACCTTCAGTTAGATCATCGGTGTCAGCAGGAACAACGATTCCTTCAACAGCAGTCTCTAGTTCTTGTAGAGCTGCCTTGATGGTTAGATTATCGCTAATAGTACTACCATTGAAACCACCTAGATCTTCATCACCACCAGTTACACCAGTTAGAGTGATTACATTATCGAGGTCTAGAAGTGTTTGTAACTCACCAACTGTTGCTACACCGGTACCACCGTTAAGAACAGGAAGTATTCCAGTTACATCATCAGTGAGGTCAATCTCTAGAGCAGTAATCTGCTGACCGCTGAGGGCTAGATAATCCTTACCAGTAAGTGTAACATCAATGGAGTTATCAGTTCCAGCAGCGTCAACACCTAGAGCAGTACGAGCATTTTCAGGGGTTGAAGCACCAGTACCACCATTACCAATGGGTAGGATACCAGTTACAGCTGAATCTAGAGGAATGTTGTCTAGACGTAGAACCTGACTACCTAGATCGGTAATGTAGGTGTTACCAGATGGATCGAGAGTTACATCGGTGGAGTTATCGGTACCAGCCGCATCAACGTTTAGAGTTGCACGGGCAGCAGCTGCATCAGCATCATCGATAAGTGATAGACCGAAGGCAGAAACAGCGGAGGTATCTAACTTACCTGCAAGAGCAGTAGTGGTTGCAGTTGATAGAGGCTTGTCTAGGTCAGAAGTGTTATCTACGTTGTCTAGACCAACGTCGGCCTTGACTAGAGTAACAGCACCTTGCTTACCAGCAACTGATTGAACAGGTGCACCAGCTGAATCAATAAAGCTTAAATCGTTGGTGAATTCACTAAGAGCTGCAGGAGTATCACTTAGATCGTTATAAGAACCAGTATTGGCAACGGTGGCTAGATCAGCACTGTTTTCCTTGAGTTCAACAGTAGACTCTAGTGTTTGTAGAGCATTCTTAATAGAACTGTTGCTGGCAATTGTATTGCCACTGAAGACTCCTAGGTCATCACTCTCGGGAGGCATACCGGAGAGATTTTCTAGGTGGTCAACGTTGAACTCGTCCTTGGTAAGGACTACAGCACCAGAGCGACCCTGGACGCTAACAACACCAGAATCAGCACCAGTAATTGACTGCCAGTTATTGATGTTAGATAGATCACTACCAGTAGCAATATAAGATACGGATACATCACTTCTGAAACACCAGTCACCGGACTCACCAGTGAGTAGAAGCATCTCAGCCTCGGAGCTAACTACACCTAGGAATGTGCTGATAGCAATAGCAGGTAGTTGACTTGAGGGAACCAGACCACCAACTAGATCAGCCTTACCGGTAAGAGGATCTTGCATGGCAGTGACCTGACTCTGAATTACCGCTTCGGCGGCTTCAGCACGGTCTTGCTCAGCCTTCACGGCACCGGCAACAGAATTAGGATCTGAGTCGGGACCATTTAGGGTGTTGATCTCAGAGGTGAGTAGATTATCAGCAGCAATTCTAGCAGATTCTTCAGCGTCGATGTTAGCCTGGAGAGTGTTATCTGCAGAAGTTCTAGCAGTCTCTTCAGCAGTGATGAGGGCCTGTAGGGCAGTATCACCAGCAACTCTTAGAGCAGCCTCGTCGGCAACAGCCTTTGAGATTGAACCAGTTACATTACCAGTTGTATCCTTGATGATATCAACTTGAGCTTGGATGACTCCATCAGCAGCAATTCTAGCAGCTTCTTCAGTGTCGATGTTAGCCTGGAGAGCGTTATCTGCAGCCTCACGAAGTGCAGCTTCTGCGGCAATATCATAATCGATAGAACCAACACCAGAACCTTCTAGGGTATCTAGTCTTGCATCTAGACCAGCCTCTACACCTTCGGCTCTCTGCTTCTCTTGGTCTACTTCATATCTGAAGGAACCACTCTCAGTAGAAAGACCATCAATACGGTCGATAGACTCTTCGAGAAGAGCTTCAGCAGCCATTGCTCTCGTCTTCTCAGCTTCAACTGCTGCATCAATAGAACCGACACCTGAACCCTCGATGGTATCTAGTCTAGCGGATAGGGTTGAGTCAGCAGATGCTCTGGTAGAGGCTTCTGTGGCTAAGTTATCATTAAGGATCTGAACGTCGCTTTGACGATCACTAACCTCTTGATCAATTCTACCACTTAATAGATCGTCAGCAGCTTGAAAAGCAACCTCCGTGTTCTCGATCTCCTGATCTACATAAGTCTTTGTTACAGGATCAATTTCTAGTGTCTGTACTCTGCTGTCTAATGCATCAAACTCGGCCTGATCGATGTCAGCGAATACAACACCATCAGCAGGGTTGTAGTTTAGACCATTACCAACAAATGGACGGTTAGCATAATTTAGTGATCTCCAATCTAGGGAACCAGTACCAATCTTGAATTTTTGTGTATCTGTCTCATAACCAATTTCCCCAGCAAGAAGGGTGGGGTTTGCAGAATTCCAGTTACCGGAACTGTCTCTACGGAACTGAATCTTAGTGTACTCTCTTACCATTTTTTATGATGATGATAATTATCAATTATATTTATAAAATTATGGATCAATAAAATCACCTGAGGCTTGAACCCAATGTGCAGTACCGTTGGGTGACTTATACCAAATGTATAATTTACCGTTCTCCTTTCTCCACCAAAGATCACCCTCCTTGGGTGCAGTTGGTTTGATTATATTTACTGGAGCATCATCACTTTGTGGACCCGATACAAATTCATCCTTACTAGAATCCCAAAAAATAATATCACCTTGCTTGATAGTAGCAGGATCATATGTTACATCATCTAGATCATTAAGACTTAAACCAGTTACTACTACTGTATTTTCTAAATTTAATTCTTGACGAATAGTTAGATCGTCAACAGTAATACCCAGAGAGGTTCCAGGCTTTGGTTGTATATCTCCACCAACATAGATATCTTTATCAAAGGTGATATCCTGTTTAAATGTTAGAGGGAGGCCTTCAATGTAACCAATGAACTCACCAATCTCAATAATATTGGTAGTCTTGGATCCAGGTTCATTATCATTAATAATGAAATGATCTTTGCCGTCTACCGTAGTCAGATTAACGTCAGGTAAATCACTAACTTTTACTGTACTGAAAGTCACTGTATACCTATCCTAGATTCTTTTATTATTTATAAATACACTTACATATCATACTGATTCATGGCATTACCACGCGGAACGAAACGTTATATCCACAACGTGACTGGTGAAGTAAGATACTTCCGTAATCCACCAAGTCCTGATACCTGGAATAAAGTTGGAACACCAGGTTCTAAAAACTGGAAATGGATTCACAACACAACTGAAGAACGATTCATCAGTCCTGATGATGTAATCCCAGAAGGTTATGTACCTGGTAGACTTAAGGTCTAACTGTAGATAACAGTGTAATCTTCTGGTTCGAGTAGATCATCTAGACCTTCTTCTCTAGCAATAAACTTACCCTGTTCATAAGTAAATTCATAATCACTGATATTTACATCAGGTTCGACACCTGGAGTAAATGTTATTGGGAACTTACAAACTAATGGCTTGGGCGTGTTGTCAATATATCTTGGAATATAATCCCTAGGAACATACATGTTCCTGTTTATAACTTGGTTATCAGTTGGAGTATTATTTTCATAATCCTTTCTCTCCCAATCACCAGCATCAAACTGGAAGATATTGCATAAACCATCAGTAGGATCAGTACTAGTACATGGTTGATTATCAATACCATTCCTTACATAATCTTCTCCATTGAGTTTCTGGACATATAAAGTTCCAGGAACTCTGTCCTTAGGATTTGCTGGAGGTGTAGTGGTAACAACTTGACAGTTGATATCTCTCCTCACATATGTTTTACTATAATTATAAAACTCATTACCGAATGCATCTGTATAGATATCATTCAGTGTGTTTGGTTGTTGTACTGTAGGTCTCTTTGCAGTAGGATATCTTTCACAGTTCTCGTCTGTCTTTCTATAACAATCGTTTGCGATTGACATAACACTTACTTTTATAATTATTTATTATCTGATATCTTAATGTTACCTGCAACAGAAATTCTTTGTTCGTCAGTAGTAAAGAAAGGATATACCGTATGTGTTAAATTGGAAGGAAAGAATATCATCTCCCATTCATAACGACGGTCAGCATAAATACGATAATTTGATACGCCAGTATTTGAATTATATAAAAAATCAAAACATCCGCAAGCGTTATCCTTTGCTTCTGGAAATACTTTACTTTCTTCTTCAATATCATATGGAATTTTAATCCACATAACATATGAATATACAGATGAGTGAATATGTGCTGGATTGAATTCACCCTTGTTCATACGATTCACCCATAAGGTATCGTGAACCAGCTCTAACTTTCTATGTGAAGTGAGAAACCCTATGTTAGAGGACCAACCGGAAAAATGATCCTCGTATGTTTTTACAACTCCAAATATAAATTCTCTATAATCATTATTGTCTTCGTGTAGATATAAATTCTTTTCGTCTTTAATCTGACCCACCAATCCAGGATTTGCTGGTACTGAGGAATTATCAATGGAATCCAATATTGATTGTCTCAATGAATGAGGAACAGTACATTGAATGTAACCATATCCAGGATGTAATTCAAATGGAGTATAATGAATCTGTTCAGACATAATAAATGTTTTAATTATTTATTTTTAATAATCCAGTACCCCAAGAAGGCTAATGGTCTAGTTGTATTATCTCCATTGCTGACAGTCATAGAATGATTGTGATTTCCAATACCACTCTTAGGGTCAACAGTAACAGTATGACCAGTGTTGTGTGACCCGGAGGTGACATCTATAGTGTGAGTATGTGACGAAGTAGATGTGCTCATTGTCCAAGATGTTCCATAATTATCAGGGTTTTTAGAAGTCGTTCCACCACCGGATACTGAAGAAGTCCAAGATGAATATGTGTGAGTATGAGTTCCGGTACCAGTTAAAGTCCATGTATGAGTGTGAGTGCCGCCACCGATTGTACAAGTATGAGTGTGTGCGGTCATTGTCATAGTCTGATTATCAGATTGACCAGTAAATGCATTTAAGTCTGCCAAGAACTGACCTGGGTTTCCACTGTTAGGAGATCCACCATGGCATGCAAATCGATTGCTATAGTCTGGTAATTTACCGTTTGTATACCCATGGGTTCCTTGTAGGATCGTGTGTAAAACAGGATATGTGCCTGTATCAAAACTACTGCCGTCAAGTTTAAAATAATTATCTGGTATATCCTGTGTTGAAGCCCAGAAGAATATAGTCCCCGGCGGAACAGATTGTGTTAAAACGTCAACTATACGATCAGCATACTCCTTTGTTACAAGTTCCGTGTTAGCAATGATCGGTCCATGATATAAAATATGATCTTCCGTATCTCTTTCAATTGTCAATAGATTATCTATATTAAACTCAGTATCATAATTAACTACAAATTCACCAGTTTGTACTGGACTATTGAATGTAATTTCTCCTGTTGATTTAATTTCAACATTATCATCAATGTAGAAGAAGTCAGTTCCCAGGTCGAGAGTGGTCGTTACGTCCTCACCAGATCTTTCCGTAAGTTCTACTATACTAGGATTGAACTTATATACAATTGGTTCGAGTTCAGTTGGTTCTGACTCAAAGACCAGAGTTCCGGTCATCTCGTCACCTGACTTTGATACCTTATCATCACTTACGGTATCTACATACACTATATTGGCAACTTGATTATCTTCCGATGGTGTGGGTACCTTAAGGTAGGCTTCCATCTTATCACCCTCACGATCCAAGTATTCACCCGTTACTGCATCATCTACATAACCTTTACTGACAGCATTTGAATCATCTTCTGGTTCTAATACACTTAGATCACCAGACATTGAATCTCCTACAAGATTTGCATATCTATCGTCTGTAGTATCGGACTGTAAATTATCGTCACTTAGATCAGGGATAATAGGATCAACAAAACCAACTGCTATCCACTTACCATCTGTTGAATCATAGATATACTGCGATCCATTAGGTGCTGTGTATTCTGGTGATACGTTGGGATCAGGAAATTGATTTGACATGATTAATTTTTAATAATCCAGTATCCAACAACAGCTAATGGTCTCGTCGTGGTATCACCACCTGTGATCGTATGACTATGAGTGCTACTACTTGCAGTGGCAGTTCCAATTGATACGGTATGGGTGTGTGATCCGGTACCTGTAATTGTTAAAGTATGTGTGTGTCCTCCTCCAGTTACAGTTCTACTAGTGAGGTAAGTGTCTGGGTTTTTAGATCCCGTTCCACCACCTGACTTATTAGATCCCCAACTGGTGTAAGTATGAGTATGGGTACCCCCAGTAACTGTAGCAGTATGGGTATGAGTTCCGGTTCCAGTTATCGTGGCGGTATGAGAATGAGTGAACGTTACAGTTGCTGTATTAATTCTGAGGTTTGTTGGTTTCTTAGACTTGTCTGCAATTTTCTCACCTGGTGATCCATTGTTAGTTGTTCCAATTTGACATGCAAAACGACTAGAGTAGTCAGGTAATACTCCTTCACTGTAACTATGGCTACCTAGTAGATAATCGTGTAATTCAGAATATGTTGTTATATCAAATGTACTACCATCTAACTTAAACCAACCATCAGGGACATCAGCTGAAGAACCCCAAAACGTGATGACACCTGCGGGAATGGTAGCTATATTTGAAAGATCAACCGTACTCAACAGAGAATCAAGATACTCTTTGGTGGCAATTTCTGATCCTGTGGTGACAGGACCGTAGTATCTTATTTGATCCCCTGCACTCTTCTTTACAATTTTGAGAAGATTACCTTGAGTACCACCCGTTTGATTTCCTCTGATTCTAAATGGACTTGAATCATTTGGATAACCAATATAATCACATGTTAAATTATTATTGAAAGTAACAGGGGTAGAAAATACTTGGCTTCCATCAGAACTTATTTTATAGCATTCACCAGCAGATGTATTAATTACAAAACTATTAGACCCATCTGTTCCCTCAAGTAGAAGTGATAGATTGTCAGACGTACCTGTTCCACCTTCAACACTGATGATACGATTCTGATCAGCTTCGGTAGATTTAATAGAAATTGCAGTAGCTTCTGATCCTGTGATGTTGAACTCTAGAGTTCCAGACATCACGTCACCCGTTTTCTTTACTTTATCGTTTATAAGATCGTCAACATACTTCTTATGAACTGCTGTTTCTTCTGGTGTTGTGTCATCAAACTCTTGGATTTGTCCGAACCCATCTTCGAGTTCGAGTTCACCAGTCATCGTATCACCAGTTCGTTCCACATAGATTGGACATGTAACTTGATAAGATATGTAAACAGTATCTTCATAATAATAGTGATCTCCTGATGACTCTGCATTCACAAGAGATACAGATATAATAGGTTCATTTATCGCAGTGATTTCAAACTCATCAACTTTATTACCCTTCTTTAGTCTAATGTTATGTCCAACTTCAACCTTTGAAAAATTAGTGGTTGAATGAAACTCTAAAGAAGTAATATCTGTAGCAGCTGATGGTCCAGATTTATTTCCTTTTACATGATTTTTAGCTGGAGAACCATCAGAGGCTCTTCTCCATTTATAATTGTTGTTAGCTCCATTTGCATTGATAAATGGTTCCCAACACAGACCCTTAGTCTTCTCATCAACATACTGCTTTGATGCAGCATGAGTATCTTCAGTGGGAGGGTGGACCACATTGAGAGGGCCCTCCATCTCATCACCGAGGACATTCACATATCTATCATCCGTAGTTCCAGATTGCTGATCATCATCTGTTGGATCGGGTAGAACCGAATCTACAATAGCCTTTACTTCCCATTGACCATCAGCAGCATTATAAACATACAACACTCCATTTGGAGCTTGAAACTCATGCCCATCTCCTTGGGGTGTAGGAAATTGAAATGCCATGTATATAAACTAATTTTAAATATTTATAGTACTCTTAGAATATACCGCCGACGGTCAGGTAGTAGTAACTATCAATTGTAAGTGAAGTATCAGCAACGCCATGGCGTGAACTGCGTTTAAATTCAAAATGACCATTGTAATTCCAACGCCAAGAGTTGATACGGAATTGTTGTTTCAATCTCCATTGCTTCGCAGCGTTACGGTACCAAATAGTGCCAACAGGACCATTATCAATGGTAATAGCGCCAGTGTCACTAAGTATGCCATTACTAAGATCTATGTCGTTAGCAGTCATAAAACTTAAACGAATATAATCACCATCAAATTTGAATTTCTGAGTGGCGGGAGTAGAGTTGCCTCCAGCATGACTTTCGAGCTGCCACAACAACCTAGCAGGACGATAAACAAGATCACGGACAGAATCTTTGGTATAGTAGTTGTCTAGATTAGGTTCAGGAATATTGGCGACAGCATCGTCAACATAGTCTTCAGTGGCTAAACCTGCAGTCACATTGTCAACATAACCTTTATTTGCTGCCCAACGATCACTACCGCCACTGGGATCTGCGACGTTATATAGGTTCATTTCGCCATCGTGGATGGAGATGAATGTTCTGTTGCTGTTGCTTTGGTTTACCTGTTTAACGGTCCATGAATCTGGGTTAAGGTCTTGTGTGCCTTTATTTCCTAGATAGTTATCTTTGACATGTTTAACTGTAACGATATTATTGTCAGAACTCTGTTTACCTCTATAATTAATAGCATCTGCATCACCACTACCACTATTGTGGTATACACGTAATAGATCTATATCATTTCCAGACTCATCTTTTCCCTTTACAGTAAATCCATTGGTGCTATCACCTACTCTATCGAGTATCAATTTGCCGGTCATTGTGTCACCAGTTTTCTCTAGGTATAGAGTCGGATCAATAGAAGAGATGGAGGCAATCTGTGTATCAACATAACCTTTAGTAGCAGCCCACCGATCATTACCACCTGTTGGGTCCTGAACATTATACAGTTTCATATTTTGATCTTCAATCTCAATGAAGATCCTGTTTGTGTTGGTCGAATCATTCTGTTGAAGTTTCCACTTGACTGGGTCAAGAGTCTGAGTACCTTGGTTGTATATCAGCTTTTCGTCAGCATATTTTTTAGTGAGAACGTCGTTTGTGGCACTTGCCACAAATGCATTACTGGAGTCATGACCAGCTTTCACTTTACCGTCTCCAGTAACACGGAAGGCAACCTGCTTATCTGATGTAAGGTGCGGAGCATCAACAGAAAATAGGTGTGTTCCAGTGCCTGCACTAGGGTTAGTCACTTTGAGGTGACCGGTCATGGTACCACCAGCTAGTGGTAAGAATTCATCAGCACCACGGCCTGATGGTGGGTCAAAAACCTTGATAGTACATTCAACATCATCTTGAATACTACCATTTGCCTGAACAGGGGTTACGGCTAATTTAAAATATTTGTTACTACGGTAGACTGACTCTTCTAGATCCGTAATAAAAGCAATAAGAAAACCACTTCCTGCACGAACAGATAGATACTTATCAACAGTTAAATCCTCAAGAAAATCGTGAGTCGTGTTCTCTATATCACTTTCTGAAATCCAAACTTCATTAGTATCAGTAAAATCAGTAATGAAATTTAAATCAGGAGTCTTGCTATACAATGCAAAGAAACCAGGGCTTGGTGACCTGCCAGTTGTAGAGTTATGATCGGTTGTCCATTTACCTTTTTCTACTGCAAGAGAAATTGCATCTAGATTATCTTTAATATCCTCTAATCTTTCACTTATTGCTGTACTAGTTAAGTCTACATATTCTTTTGTAGTGATAGAATTTGGTTCGTCAACTGATCCGTTGTATGATACATAGTCTGATTCAGTAGATGATTTATCTCTACGTTTTACACTAAGTAAAGAATCATATGCTAATGATGAAGATTGATTTACTCTTCCCTTAATCTCTAAAACGTTTGTATCTGTGTCTAATAACTCACCCTCGTCAATGAGGAAACTATCATATTGATCTTTGTACAAGGAATCACTTGCAAGGAATTTATTCAATTCATCTTGTGTGTTGTATACTATTCCGTTTCTATCTGTTACTGTACTGAATGGTGGTGGTGCATTAACTCCTCCACCTTTTGTAGGTGAGTATACGGGTACCCAAACAAATGTATTATCGGGGTTCTCATAATACATGTACATCGTAAGGTCATCTTCTTTGGTGTCATACCAAAGCATACCTGGGTCTGGGTTTGATGGAGGGGTGTCTCCGTAGTACGAACCCACCCTTTTCATACGTTCATCGACGTATTTCTTGGTGGCAACATCGTTGTCATACTGTGCCATGAATGGATCAAACACAGGACCCGCTGTTACTTGACCTGCTGAGTTAATATTAAATCTGTCCTTTCCTGGGGTGACTCCAGTAGCACCATTAACTACAGAGAATATATTTTGTTGTATATAACCAGTTGCACCAGGTAACGGAGCCAATGAATCAACATGGACTAATCCATTGAATGTATTATTCTTTTGAAAGGTATTAGGTTCAAATATTTTAGCAAATCTATCTTCGGCAGAAA
>Ga0098074_1001176_pt1 | contig 14192 bp, 31 predicted proteins | sample 32_taG_FD_75064 | JGI IMG/M metagenome (GOLD analysis project Ga0098074, IMG submission 75064) | Marine viral communities from the Gulf of Mexico - 32_GoM_OMZ_CsCl metaG | ecosystem: Environmental > Aquatic > Marine > Oceanic | place: Atlantic Ocean: Gulf of Mexico | collected 2015-07-12
GACATCAAACTAGATTTATTCTTAGCAAAGAATCCTAGTAAGTTGTGCCAGTCATAAAGTCTAACATGATTATAATGTTCTTGTTGATAAAGTTCTTCATATGTTGAATCGTCACAAACTACAAAGTCCACAGTTGTCTCCTTAAAAAGCTAATGCTAAATAATCTCTGTAATAGTCTTCTGCCGTAGCAGCCCCTAGTTTTGTATTGTAATATTTCTTAGCGTAAGAAGCTAGAGCTTTTCTATATTCATCCACTAAGTCTTCTCCATTAGGACTAACGTATTCCCCTCTACGTGGTAGGGGTTCGGGTACACGATAGTAGTGTACTCTAGCCATAGCTGTAGAATAGATGGGATTGTATAAGTTGGGACACACCACTTCATCAGGAGTGAGTCTTAACAGTTTTAACTCCAGTTCAACTCTATATTTAAGATAGTTTAAATAGATGTCTTCCTCTGTTCGTGGTTCCATCTGATAAACACCTTGAGCTACACCACCATCTAATTGATGAATAGAAGTGCCCATTAAACTTTCGTGGGCGCAAGTCATCATTAATAAGTCTACTGCTTCATTACTGAAGGGTATATGTGGATGTAGATATTCTAATACAGGAATAACAATATTATGTTTTAATTGTGTTGGATTCATATCACACCGCCATGTTTTAATTTAATTAGGTCATCTGCTGACATACCTGCACTCACTAAACTTTTTATATCTGTTGAAGGAGATTGATACTCTTCATAATTGCAAACAACTCCTGAACCTACTGTAAACGCTTTAGTCATGTCATCAGTGTTATATAATGTGTTCGTAGATTCATCTAAATAACATATTACTTTTTTCATTATAAATACTTCTCTAATAAATGTTTCATGTTAATTACACAAGGGGCACAATCACCATCTTCTACATCATGTAACATCAAAGCGCCTCTCCAATGGTCATTCCCTTGATGGCCTATATAGCCTTCATGGTGTGTATAGAAGCTTCCAGCTACAATCCCCCAATACTTCTGACCATTATTGCCTGTAGTGGTAGCTATGTCAAGACCTTGTTGGTGTCCCATTACAAAGGACGTTTTAATATTATTAAGCTTACTATGTGCCTTACCACCATAAGGTCTACCACTCATAGGATTGTAGAAGTAGTGAGCAAAGGCTATTCCTTCAATAGTTACGGGCTTTAAGAACTCATTCACATTCCACCCTAAAGACTCTAAACCAAAACAATCAGGATATCTAAGAATACCGTCTAAATTAGGATTGTCTTTAATGAAACGCAATACACGTTCTTCATGGTTTCCTAGACAGAATTCCAGTCGTGGTCTATATGTCTTCTCTCTCCATCTACGCATCTTATCATTGTGGCTTAGAAGAGGCTCCATAATAGCCATCATAGCGTCTCTGCCAAACTCTATGTCTTCCTTAACCCGTTTCCCTTCTATCTCCATTTGTTTAGCGTGAGAGCTTAGAGAGGGCATATCCCAATGGTCTCCTATATGCACTATAACATCAGGTTTTTTAGCTACAATGTAATTACCAATAGCTGTTAGATGTTCAGTAGAAGTACCAGTTCTACATTGTGTGTCAGGAATCACTAATATATTCACTCTAACATTTCCTCTAATTCTTGATTGATTTTGTATAGTTCCGTAGCTGCCTCTTGGAAGAGGAAAGAAGCTTCCAACACTTCGAACTGGTCAAGTTGTATAAGCCCATCTAGGAGTATACGTTCTAGCCGTAAGAGTCTTTCCTTCATTATTCCTCCAGATAAGTGCCATAATAGATTTTTAAAAGGTCTTCACTGGATAATTGAGATAGAACTCCTTCTTTAAACTCCCAACCATAAATATCTTGATTTCCTGTAAACTTCATCATTCCAATTTTTTCATACTTGAGAAAGCTGTCCATATCTATACCCTTACCTATAATAGCATCTATTAATATTTCTTTTTCATACTTGGGGAAGCTATCCATATCTAACCTCCACAAAACCATTCAGGTAATTCCACTTTACACACTTCAAAGTTCAACGGCCTCGGTTGGTTGTTAATATCACTCATCATCTGGTCTCTCTACTGGTACGGCAATTAATTCATAGTGCTGGTTGCGTGGTAGCTTGACTTCACACTCTGTTATTACTTTTGATGCACCTAATTGATATTGTATTAAAGCAAACAAAATCAGTCCATTTAGTACACCTAATAAAAATGTTACTATATCTTTCCAGTTATCCATCACTTCTTCCTCTCTTCTTTAGTTTTAATATTATGACATTCATTGCATAACACTTGTAAATTATCAGAAGAACAAAACAATGTCGAGACAAATTCTGGTAGGTCATCAAATGTTCTTAATGTTCCTGCTGGTTTAATGTGGTCTACATTAACTTCTTTGGTTTTAAACCAACCCTTGCAAGAATTACATTGATATTCCCATTTAGTTCTTTTGTCTTCTCCATTATAAGGTCTTCTACAAGCTTGCAACGTTTTAAACTTTAGTGGGTATTTCATCCAAGCTTTACGTAAAGCAGAGCGTATAAAGGACATATACCTACTGTCAGTCCATCCACATTCTTCTGCTGCTTTTATCTTATTCGGCATATTGTTCCAAATCCTCTGGTAGTTTAAATTCCTTTACATTAATAGGAAGATGTTGGAAAGCTTCTTCCATAAGTTCATAGCCTTTCCTTAAATCTTCTAAGTCATCCCCTATTATAACTCTCTCACAGTAGCCTAAGTAAGTTGCATCTTCCTTATAATATACTTCTGCTATGGAATAAATGTTCCCGTGTTCTGTCTCCTCTAATATGATTCTATAGTTCCAAGTCATTTAACTCTTCCTCACACCTTTTCGCCCCGTTGTTATAGAATTCTCCATGTAAATCCTTCCTTCTGATATCCGCCAACTTAATAGCATCTTCTTTGTTCTTAAAATAACCTACTCTTTTGGATTTACCATTAACTTGGAATTGTGTATACCATATCTTCCTTGATTTATCAAAGTAAACATTCTTGTATCCCGATGAATTGTCCGTGCGTTTTTTACAATTCCACTGGTTCGCTGCAACTGTACTTTCTCTTAAATTCTCAATACGGTTATCCAGATAGTCTCCGTTGATGTGGTCTATACATTTAGGGAGATACCCGTGATGGTAAAGGAAAATCAATCTGTGGATTAGATAGGATTTTGTGCCAATACTTGTAGTAAGCCTTTTACTGCTGTTAGGCGTACCACATTCCTTACCTTTACAGTTGAAGTTCCCCTTATCCCTTTTATGGAATAACTTACCATCTTTATATTCAAAAAGGGATTTTACTTTAGCCTGTGTGAGTTCATTTTCGACCATGTTATAGGTTCTCCGTTGGAATCTAACTCTCTTACCATCCATAGAAGGTCAGCATTCTCTAAGAATCTTTCCTTCCACTTACCTGGGAACTGCACTTCATACAACTCCATTACACAAGATAGTAATTTTTCATCAGAATTCAAGTCTTTCAAGTTATTATAAGTGAAGACATCCCCTTTACCTTCCAACCCTTGTATTTCATCAACCTTATCCCCTAGAATCATCTGAGCATAGAAACCTTTAATTCCGTCGAAAACAAGTTTCCTTTTACTGTTCAATTCTAAACTTCCTAACTCGGTGGCATACCACAGTCTATCAGGTCTATCCCCTACTGCCCACTTATACTTCCAACCTTCTACCATAAAAGTATCTTTGTCTAAAGATGCTATAACACAATCCTCATTCTGTGTAGCATATATAGCTATAGCATCATCAGCTTCCATCCCATCTATCACTAGAGCATCCCAACACTTAACCATGTAATCCCTAGAGGCTTGATAATGTGTAGGCTTCTCTTTCTTCCTCTGTCCCTTGTAAGGGGCTGTAGTGGCTATCTTGTTTCGGAAGTTACCCTTTCCAGTTAGATAGAGTTGATATGTCTCAGCTTTAGTTTTTTCTATTATTTCATTTATTTTCTTATCTAACGTAGTGAGACATACATCTTCTTCAGCTTCTTCCATAAACATATAAGGGATGGAGTAAGTGAGAATATCAGCGTCAATAAGTACATGGGGACTATCGGGATAATCAGGAGTCGTATTTGTCGTCGTCATGGGAGGTCTCTCTCTCTGCTAATGCTTTTAATATTTGGTCTACTTCATAAAGGATAGTTTTAACTCTAGCTTCAAGATATTCTAATTGATCTGTTACCTCTGCTAAAGATTCAAAGTCTTTATTCTTCAGTAGTACCTTCACTACTTCTTCCACTTGGTCAATGTCTAATTGCATATTATCTCCTTAAAATAAGCACTTCCTTGTGCATATGAACGTTAACTATTAAATTTCGTCTTCTTCGTCTTCATCAAATGGTGGTGGGTCTTCCTTCTTTGGAGCAGCTTTCTTTTTAGATTCATTCTTACCAGCCTCTACAGTGGGGTATACCTTAGAAAATAGCTCTCTTACCTCTTTGTACCAAGAGATAGCTTGTTTCACTTTCTCAGGGTTTGTTAGGTCTTTCTCTTTCAATCCTAGTACATCTGCTGCTAAGTTGAGACATTGCCCTACTTCTGCCGGGTTTACGAAGTCTTTATTAGCGGGGGCACTGCTGGCTGAAGGCTTACTACTTTGTTGCTGTGGTGAAGGGTTAACAGCCACTACACTGAATGTCTTCATATCAACATTTTTAAAGTCACCATTAAGGTTAAACTTAAACTCGACCTTGTCACCTTTAGACAGTGTATGCCAGTCACCATCTGAGGTTTTAGCATTAAACTTGTCACTCTTACCAGAGCCACATGAATACCAATCTTCCCCAATCTTGAGTGAACGTCTATGAGTGTTCTTATATTGGTCAGGCTTAGGAAGTTCCTTAACTACTACTGCGTCTACTGTTGCTTCTTTAAACGGCACTATTTACTTTCCTCTTTTTGGATTAAAATTACGAGTTGTTGTGTTAGTTGTAGAATGTTTAGAATATCATCATACTCCGATTGTTTATCAAAATCTGAATATTTAAAATCATCTAGTTGTTCTACTAAGTGTTTCAAATATTCCCTTGCTTGTTTATATGTTAATGTAATTTGCATTAGTGTACCTCTGCCCAATTATTTCCAATCTCATAATCCCCTACTTGTGGGATTAAAGCCCCATAGTATTCTGCTGCCTCTTCTATTGACTCACTTAGGAGCCTGCCAATAGTGTCAGCTAAATGTGGAAATGTTTCTACAGTTAGCTCATCGTGATAAAAACAGACTTGCCAGAAATCTTTCTGATTAACAAGCCCCATACTAGCACATTTCATATGGAATAACAACAATGTTTTCTGAAACATTATAGCTTCATCACTTTGTACTTTGTAAACTAACAAGTCTTTCTCTTTAGCTACGTATACAGGTCTACCGTCTAGCCCTTTCAGATATCCATTCTTATAAGCCTTGACAGTTTTACGTTTACCCTTCTCCCATTTATATGTATTGTATTCTGTTGCTGTAGTCCTCCACTCTCTTATTAAGAATTTCTCTAGTTCTTTCTGTGCCCTAAACACTTCACACAAACCTTCATGTAGTTGTTCACCGATTACAGGGGCTTCACGTTGATTGAGTCCTGCCATAAGTCCTAGTTTCTTTGGTTGACAGTTGAACTTGACGCTGATGTTACGGTTTTCCTTTTCCTCTATATGTTTCCATATAGGCCAGACTATATCATCACCCACTGTTGTGGGGCTTGGCGCTTCGGGTACTGTCCTTTCCCCTACTCTACTCACTCTCTTAAGAGGTTTTCGATAGTCGTTGCACGTTCAAAATTTATACTGACTGGATATTTCTTTCCATGTTAGTCTAAAAATTCAAGTATAAATCTTGCTTCGCTCAGGATTGTCCGTTCTGGAGTTCCCCTGAATTCACCAAGTTATTCGATAAGGATTGCTCCTTAAAGGCGCATCTATTTCTTACGCAAAGTTGAAGTTCTTAGCACTCCCTCTAGTAATCTCTGGAAGGTTATTAGCTTTAAACACTTTGTTAAGCTCTATCATAGCCCTACTGTGACTGTCAGTCTTCTTAGCTTTATCTCCGTTGAATATCATATCCTCGAACACTTCATCGTGAATACCATACTTACGAGCATTACTTACTAACCATCTATCTTGACAACCACTAGCATCAGCACTGACCAATACCCTATCCTTCTCACAAGTGAACAATTCCCTCATAGCCAGTCCATAAAAGGATTCCACATTAGGGACGTTAGCTAGTCCTCTATGTTTAGCCCTATACGTATCAGCTAATCCTGATATATCACTTTCCATTCTACCGTCCTCACGGATTCTATTTATATACCCTTGGATGGTGGAAAGTCTATGTTTAGCTTGGTTATACTTAGCTACTTTTATACAGACATCACTGTCTTGCAGTCCTATAAAGGGGTCGTTCTCTGTAAGCTTAGGAGACATTAACACTTTAGTATTCTTGCCATTAACTTCCGTAAACTTTTCGTTCCAAGAATCTACCAACCAACCTTGCTCTAACAACCAATCCTTTATATCCCCTCCAGACTTAACCTCTATCTGCTTGTAGTGTATACGTGAGAACTGACCTTTTACACAGGATAGCCACTCTTCAGGGGCTTCTGTCTTCTCAGCCCATCTGAGTAGATTAGCACTAGGCTTACCTGACATAGTGAATGGCTTCTTTAATACAGTGCTATCCGTACCCACTTTAAACCCTACCTCTCTCCAACCAAACCTTTCATCCTTGATAATCTCCTTAACTACTTTGGAATTGTATATCTCCATCTTGTAAGGGAGTTGTGGCTGTATATCTGACTCTAATTCAGCTATTGTATTAGTTAAGTCTTCGATACAATTCTCAGCCTTCTCCCTATCCACCTTCCATCCGTTCTCTACTTGGTCAGCAATAATACGAAAAACACTGAATATTGTAGACCAAGACTTATTAGGAAATTTCTGTCTCTTACTTTCCTCTAGCATCTTGTAATAGACTAATTCATTTAGCTCTACATCTACAACATTACGAGTCTTCATATCCTCACTGTATACGCTCCAGTCCTCGTGCTCCACCTTCCCCATGCCTAGAGTCCAACCCCAAGATTCTAAGCCGTGAGCTTGATTAGGGATAGGCTTCTTAGCGGCTTTATAAGCTTGTTTCATTTCATCAGGTACAGTTCTATTTTTAAATAGTATACGAGACATTAATACAGTGTCCGTAGCTGTACCTTTGAAAGTCCAATTATGTAGCTTCTTCAAGACAGGTAGGTCATATCCTATAATGTTATGTCCTATCAATATGTCATAGCTCTCAAGCTTACGTAGCCCTCTCTCTATCTTATGGGGAGGATAGTGATATTTCTTACCAGTAGTTAAGTCTTTGAGAGTGATACAATGTACTACAGATGCTTCATCTCTAAGTCCATTCGCCTCAATATCAAAGACAGCTTTAGTCTTCATTAGTCCTCCAGCAATTCAGGGTTTTCGTAGATGTTACCTATCACTTCAAATTCGTGCCAATTCCATTGGTAAGCATCAGTTCCGTAGTAATAATCTCCAGTATCAAAGTTCCCTATTGTAAAACGATTATAGCTGTAATACACCTCACCAATATGATTGTAATGTTCTCCTGTGTTAACAATATCACCCTCGTAAATCTCAACTCCGTTCTTATCTTTCAATCCTGTGTATTGCATAACTTCACAGTATCTTTCTGAATAACCTCCATCGCTCCAGAAACTATCTGCCAACCCATAAGGCCACCACATCTCTTTTAAATGCTTATGCCAAACTCTAAATTTAATTTCTCTCATTACTCTTTTCTCCATTGATGATTCTTAATACTGTCTGAACGTAGTTTCTTCGGGGTTCCTAACATAATAGACAACACTTGTAAGTCTCTCTTGTTAGGCATAGCAAGCTTACCAGCAGCCATAAGAGCTAATAAGTTCTCCACCTCTACACGTTCATTTAATATTCTGTTTAGTTGTTTATTGATAGTTTCCAAGTTCTTCCCTCATTTCACTTATGAATTTTGTAAAATGATTTTCCATTCCTAATGGCATTGAGTCGTGGATTGCTTGTAGATTAAGTAAGAATTCCAACTGTTCAGTTGTAAACTTCAATACCCATTCAAAGGGATAAAGCGTTAATGCCATTATATCTGTATCCTCAAAACTATCAGCTAGTTCCCTAGTGACGCTATCAGGCATCATATGTCCTACAATACAACAAGAACCATCCTCTGCTTGATAGAAACAGCCTCCCCAGCCATTCTTACTTGGTTTCCCTTGAATTTCTAACTTGTCAATTGCTTGCTCTACTAATTCTATAAATTCTAAGTCTTTCATAATAATGTTTATCTCCAATATTAATGTCGATTATTGACAATATAATGTACATTTACACTTTACTGTCTACAAATGATTCTAAATAAGTATCGTAGCAGTATCTAGCTACTTCTTCAAATTCCTTAGTGGGATTATTCTCCCACTCTTTATGTAAGTCGTAAGTGTAATACTCGACAAACTTATCATATCCTAATGGTCTATCACTGTAATTTACCATTCTCCAATCTCCAGAAGTTCTACAACAACACTTGATAAGTGGGAAGATAGTTCAATGGCTTCTTCCTTATTAACTAGAAATGCAGTTGTAACCCCTGACACTTCTACCTTAACTTCAAACAACCTATCACTTACAGCTATAACATCTAAATCAATCATTATTCACCTCTCTCATACAACTTACCTTTATCCTCATTCCATATTGTTTTAACTGTTCCTAAACTCCCATACTCACGTTCATCAATAACGTTCAAGTCTCTACATCTGTTTAGAAACTCTGCATCTTCTACATCTTCTTTAAGCTTGTACCCACTAAGGGCTATAGCTAAGTCAGCAGCTTGCACCATAGCACTACTGCCTGCAAAGTCATCACTTGTAGCCACTCTCCCTTCATTCCAGCTTAACCCTTCTCTTACTTTGTTTAAATGGCAGAAGATGTAAGCCGTATATCCGTAGCTTCTAGCATCTTCTGCTAGTTCCCTAGTCATAGTTATAAGGAAGTCATTCCTCTTACTACTGTCCATACCTACAGTAAAATTAGTGAGTGGGTCTATAAATACATCCTCCACACCCTTCACCAGTACAGCTTCCTTAATCAACTGTCGAACCTCACTCCATTTAGGGGTTTGATTACGTGTTAACGTTATAAGATTCTTCTTTACTATAGGAGCTACGGCCTTGGCTTTCTCTACATCAAATTCCTTTGTCGGGTCGTGTAATATCTGACCTGATAAAGCTCCTACAACACGTCTTAATGTAGCTTGCTCTGATTCTTCAGGCTTGATAAGAAATACAGGCTTGTCAAGGGTAACCATCAAATGACTACTAATCTCGTTAACTAGCGTACTCTTACCCATCTTCTGTGGCGCACCTATATAAATAGTAGTACCTCTACGTATCCCTCTAGTGATTTCTGTTAACCTCTTCCAAGGCCAGTCTATTCCCATTTCAACAGGTTTCAGAATGTGTTCAAAGTCATCATCCGTAAATGTATTGATGTTACCAGAAAGCATGTATTCACAGTTCCATCTAACATCAGAATATAGCAAGTCAATCTGTCCACTCTGTAACATTTCATTAGCATCTTTCCCCCTAAGCCTAGCAAACTTAGGCTTCCTATCCTCTGGAAATATTTGATTGACTTTCGCTAAGTCCTGTTGCCCTGCGGCATCCGTGTCAGGTACTATAATCACTTCTTTAAAGTGTTGTAGTATCTGGGGAAGCACTCTTTGAATGTCCTTTAACATACTCTTAACACCATTACGGCAAGAGACTACAGCAGGTTTATAGCTAACCTTATCTTTTTCTTTCTCCCTTATAACTTGTAACAGTGAAGCACAGTCCACTTCGCCTTCTGTAATATAAAGTCTAGGACTTCCACTTGCTAATGCTTGTCTCCATCCAAACATATCACAATCTTTTGTTGTTCCATAAGCCCAAAACTTCTTAGGCTCTAAGTTTCTAACTTTATATCCTAACACCTCTCCATCTAGTTCATAAGGATAAAGCTGTGTAACGGGCGTAGAGCCATCTTCTTGGCTTACCCCTACCCTTACCCCTAGATACTTCCAAAAAGCTCGAGAAACGCCTCTGTATTCGCCTGAGAAGGGACATTGATGTGCCTCTTCAAGCATCTGTTTAGAATACTCTGATTTTTTACTATTATCATATACTACTTCATTCCCTTCGAGGATAGCTGTATCCTCTACAGAATAGAAATGTCCACATGACATACAGGAAGCGTTAATACTGCCGTCCTCTTGCTCAAACCTTTGTACTCCATCACTACTTGTACAATGAGAACAAGCTAGTTTGGGGTAGATACACACGCCACCCATTATAAGTCTTCCTCAAAAATAGGTTTAAATTTAAAATCCCCTTGATAAAACTCCGTGAATTCTACTTTACCTATTAGCCCTTTATCTAATAGGAACTTTTCAAATTGGTCAGCAAAAAATGGTAAGCGTAACTTATTAACGTCCCGGGTCATCTTAAATAAGTGGGATTGATATGCTATGCTGAAAGGTTTTAGTGTCTTGTAAAAACCTCCTACCATATAGTCGTCATAGCCTCCGCTGGAGAACATAATAAATTCTCCTTCATAATAATAAGGTTTATTCACTTAAAATACTCCTGAATAAAATAGTGTTAGTGTGGAAGTTTTCTTCTCCCAAATAAGGGGAGCGCAAAACGTAACATTAAAAGATATTACGTGTCAATTTGTTTTCACTAACACTGTGAAAATTGTACTAATTAAAAATAAAAGTTGAAATTTGTGTTAGAAAAGTATATATTAATATTGCCCCCTCGGGGTAAAGATACAATATACTTCATCACTGAGCTAAACACTCTTCCACTAACAAACCCTTACTTTTATTTATTAATTGTCTTACTCTTTCATAAGAAAGATTTAATTCTTTCCCTATCTCTTTGAGAGTCTTTTCTTCTACATAATATTTTATTAGAAGTGGATAGTTAGACAGTAGTTGTAACTCCTTCTCACACATAACCCTATCAAACAAATCTATCTCTTCTGCTTCTTCATGTAGTTCTGTAGTCCACTCACTAACACTTAAACTCTGATTAGGTTCTGTACCACTCATACCCCTATTCTTATTCTTACGTATATAATTAAGATAGGTGTAGTTAACCATGTTAGACAAGTATGTAGTGTATAGGTAATTCCCATTGTAGGGATACTGGTATGTTTTCTCTACTACGTCTTGTACTAAGTCTCTTATCTCTTCCCTAGTAATCCCTTTCTTGAAATGAAAAGACCTTTCTATGTATCCTAAATAATCTTCTACCTTATGCTCTTTCATTTACTCTCCCCCTTAGAAAAATATACAGACATCATCTACTATAGTTGATAGCATCGTATGTAGATTCTACTCATTTCCCACACTCCTTTAAACTATCTACTTGGTTTAAGTGGTTACACATATCAAGTGCGGCCTCTTTTGTGTCAAATTCACATTCAAACGAACTAAATATCCAAAATATCTTTTTCCTCACTTCCCATGTTGGAGCTAAATCTACATCATCATATGAAGGCCAAACGTAATACTTCATTTCCTTCTGCATCACTTCAATCTTTTCTTTAACTTCTGAAACCGTGAATAATTTACTCATTGGTCTAGCTCCTGTTTCCGCAACTCAGCCAAGTTTTCAAGTTGTCGGATTAGATAGCCGATGCCTAGTCCAAGCATAAAAAAGTAAAAGCTACTCATTTATCTAGCTCCTTCGCTTTGTTGCGTAATCGCTCCACATCATCGGCATACCACTCGAAATGCTCGTCATGTAGATGACTTTCAGCAGCCGATAGTTGTTGCTCAAGCTCACTCAATACCCACTGGCGGAAAACCTTCGCCGTTCCATTCTGTTTGATTAGTCATTACTACTCCCATCATCTCAAGTAAAGTCTGTTCTTGCCATTCTCGTTCTTCTGCTAAGTCAGTAGCCCAATAAGCAGCCCAGTAAGCAGTCCAGTAAGCAGCCGAGATAGCAGCCCAGTAAGCCGAGTTAGCCGATCTAGCAGCCCAGTAAGCAGCCGAGTAAGCAGCCGAGTCAGCAGCCTCTCGAATACTTTCATCACCTGTTTTTATCCATTTGGCTATCAACTCATAGTCTTTCTCACTACAATATGGTTTTATTTTTTCAATGTGACGTAAAGCACATTTCCTAGCGAACTCGCGCAGTATATTGTCTGGCGCTTCTTCCATTAACTTATTTAAATTAGCCATCGCTACACCTCCATCATTTCGCGTAAAGTCTGTTCCTGCCATTCTCGTTCAGCATCCCAAGCATCCCAAGCATCCGAGTGACCAGCAGAGTCAGCAGCCGAGTCAGCAGCCGAGTCAGCAGCCCAGTGCGCAGCCCAGTGAGCAGCCGATTCAGCAGCCGAGTCAGCAGCCGAGTCAGCAGCCGAGTCAGCAGCAGCGTCAGCAGCGTCAGCAGCCGAGTCAGCAGCGTAAGCCGAGCAAGCCGAGTAAGCAGCCTCGCGGATACTTTCATCACCCGTTTCCAACCACTTTACTATTAATTGATAGTCATAATCACCGCAATACGGTTTTATCTTTTCAATGTGTCTTAATGCACACTGTCTGGCGAACTTACGGAGTATATGATCTGGTGCTTTTTCAATTAAGTGGTTTAAGTTAGTCATCATTCTTTCCCCCCGTATTCCTCACTATTATCATACAAGTTACCTCCCCAACTTCTTACACTCATATCATCCTCTACATTAGGGAAAACCCTTGAACGTAGTTGTTGACCATTCACATTCAGGTAAACATCTAGCTTACCACCTTCTGATTTATAGATTAATACACGATTTTCTTTAGATACTTTCATTATATTGTTCTCCCACTACAGTTCTTCAGCTTTTTTCAATAGTTCTTCGGCTTTACGTATTAAAGCCTGTTTCTTAGTTTCTTTCTCAACATCTACTCTCACATCAATACCACTTATCTCGAAGAATACATCAGCATCGAAGTTAGGTAGATTAAAAACTTTCTTTCTATCTTCTTCACTGGCTTCATTATAAGATTTTTGAAAGGCTTCTTTGTAGTCTAGCCCCTCTGTTAGATTGAAGAAGAGAAAGTCTGGTATGTCCCAATCCCCCCATTCTTCGCTTTTTGTTGGTTTGTTAAATACGAGAATTTCTTCTGGTGTTACAGTATTAAAATAACCTGTGTTCCAGTCGCCTGTGTTCCAGTTGCCTGTGTTACTGTTGCCTGTGTTCCAGTTGCCTGTGTTACAGTTGCCTGTGTTCCAGTGGCCTGTGTTCCAGTCGCCTGTGTTACTGTTGCCTGTGTTCCTGTTGCCTGTGTTCCTGTTGCCTGTGTTACAGTTGCCTGTGTTACAGTTGCCTGTGTTCCAGTGGCCTGTGTTCCAGTCGCCTGTGTTACTGTTGCCTGTGTTCTTGTGGCCTGTGTTCCAGTGGCCTGTGTTCCTGTTGCCTGTGTTACTTTCGCCTGTGTTACTCATAATTATTTACCTCTTTATATTTAATAAATTCCACTAACTCTTCCAATGTCATATAAACGCCTTGATGTAAGAATATCATAATTTATATTTTCACCCTAATAGCTTTGTTTATGCCGTGATTTATACAATTCCATACGAAGTCTAATTGATTATTAACAAACTGTTTATGTGTGAAATAGTATTTAACCTGTCCATATGTGTCAGCCCAAAGGATACTGCAAGCCAAAGGACTAAGTCCGTAGTTTTGGGCATCTTCTAAATGTTTCTTAGCTGTCAAAGTTTCACCCTCTTCCGAAAATGAAAAGTCATTCTCTAAGTGTGTTACATCGTGGTAAAACCTGAACAATGTGTTTATTGTGTTGTCTTGGTAAATGGTGTTGTCGCTTCCATATGATGCTATGGGGATACACTTTTCTTTTGACTGTTCCTTTAAAGCCTTGTAGGATTCTGGCGCATCATCTGTCAACTCATAACTTCAACCTTTTTTCTCGCATACAACTGCCATAGTTAGCAGGAAGTCTTTTATTTCTTCTACTGCTGAATTAAAATCTGTTAGTAATACCTTATTCATTTATATATCCTCTTAATTAAATCAATTAATATGTCATAGTCTACACAATGATGTC
>Ga0098074_1001177_pt1 | contig 14181 bp, 10 predicted proteins | sample 32_taG_FD_75064 | JGI IMG/M metagenome (GOLD analysis project Ga0098074, IMG submission 75064) | Marine viral communities from the Gulf of Mexico - 32_GoM_OMZ_CsCl metaG | ecosystem: Environmental > Aquatic > Marine > Oceanic | place: Atlantic Ocean: Gulf of Mexico | collected 2015-07-12
CTCGCGCAGCGCCATGACCAGCGTCCGGTCATAATGGGCGACCGCCGCGTCATAATCGCCGCGCGTGCCGCGATAGCGCCCCTGCAGCCGCCCGCCGTCAAAGATCGGCAGGCTGATCGCCGCGGCGGCATTGCCATATTGCGATCCCGCGTCGAACAGCCGCGACAGGCCGAGCGACTGGAGCCCGACGAGCGCCGACAGGCTGATGTTCGGATAGAAATCGGCGCGCGCGACGTCGATCCGCTTCGCCGCCGCCTCGGCGCGCAGCCGCGCCGCGACAATGTCGGGGCGCCGCCCGATCAGGCCGATGCCTGCCTCGGGGGGCAGGCCCGCCGCGGGTGCGACGAGCGCCGGGCGCGCGATCGACAGCCCGCGGTCGGGGCCCTTGCCGAGCAGCGCGGCGATCCGGTGGCGCGTCAGCAAGATCGCCTCGTCGAGCGCGGCGACATCGGCGCGCGCCGCCACCGCGCGGCTGTCGGCCTGCCGCTGCGTCGCGCGATTGTCGAGCCCCGCGCCGGTGCGCTTCCCCGCGATACCGGCGCTTGCCTCGCGGACGCGCAGCGCCGCTGCGGCGACATCGCGCGCGCGATATTGCGCGCCGAGGTCGGCATAGGCGGCGGCGATTCCGCTCGCGAGCATCAGCCGCGCCTGCGCCGCATCGACGCGCGCGGCCTCGGCCTCCGACGTCGCGGCAGCGAGCGCGGCGCGATTGCGGCCCCACAGGTCGAGGTCGAACTGAAGCGTCGCCGCGATACGCCCTGTATCCTCGACCCCGTCGGGAACGAATTGCGGCGGAATGCCCATATTCTCGCTTTGCTGGACGCCGCCCGCGCTCGCCTCGGCGCCAAGGCGCGGCAGCAGCGCCGCGCCCGCCTGCTGGGCCATCCCCTCGGCCTGCCGCACGCGCGCCGCGGCCGCGGCGATGTCGGGCGAGCCCGCAAGCCCCTCCTCGATCAGCGCGGTGAGCTGGGCATCGCCAAAGCCGGTCCACCAGGCGTCGGCGGGCCATTCGCCCGCGGCGTCCGCGAAACTCGCCGCCGACTCGAGCGACCCGGCGGGGACGGGAAGCGGCTTCGGCCCCAGGTCGGGAACGCTCGCGCACCCCGCAAGCAGGCCCGAAACCGCGATCATGACAAATTTTTTGCGCAGCATGGCTTTCAACGATACTAGCTGGTATCATGCGCCAATGAACCTCGGAGGATGCGTTGTCAATCGAAATGATACCAGGCAGTACGGCGTCCGCGCCTGACGACGCCGCGGCGCAGCGGCGCAAGGCGTTTGTCGATGCCGCGCGCGAGGCCTTTTTCACCAACGGCTATGCCGGGACGACCATGTCGTCGATCGCGAGCAAGGTCGGCGGGTCAAAGACGACGCTGTGGACCTATTTCCCGTCGAAGGAGGATCTCTTCGCCGCGGTCGTCGACGATCTCGTCGCGCGCTATGGCGAGGCGCTGTCGATCGACCTGCCCCTCGACGCGCCCGTCGCCGATGTGCTGCGCCGCTTCGGGACGATCATGCTGACGACGCTCGTCTCGACGCCGCTCCTGTCGCTCTATCGCCTCGTCGTCGGCGAGGCCGAGCGCTTCCCGCACCTCGCCGAAACCTTTTACGATCGCGGGCCCCGGCGCGGCAAGGCGCGCCTCGCCGAGTGGATGCGCGAAAAGATGGAACGCGGCGAGCTGCGCCCCGGCGACCCGATTCGCGCCGTCTATCATTTCGCGGGGCTGTGCCAGTCGGGGCTCTACCAGCAGGCGGTGCTCGGCCTGCCCGAGGGGCGCGACCTCGACCGGCTGCCGACCGACATCGACACCGCGGTCGACACCTTCTGCCGCGCCTGGGCGCCCGACTGACCCGAACGCGCGTCAGCGCTGGCTGCACTTCAGCCCGATGATCCGCATTTCGAGCGCGCTCGGCGAGCCGCCCGCGCGCTTGATCTCGTCGGCACGGCAGCGCTCGGTCGCCGACCGCCCGTCGTGCGGCACCTGCCGCGCCAGCTGCTCGAGCGTCGCGAGTTCGGCGCGCTCGGCCGCCGTCAGGTCGCTCACGCGCTTTTGCCCCTTCATCAACAGGTCGTAATTCTGCCGCGCGCGGCTTGCGGGCGATTCCGCCTGCGCGGGCGGGACCGCAAACGCGGCGGCGATGGCGATAGACAGGATGCGTCGCACCGAATTACTCCTCCACGGCGAACGGAATCGGGCGCCAGATTGTGCCGGCCGCCGCGCCTTGTAAAGCGCCGCCCCGCCGCGCGCGCTTTCATGCTATCGGGACACGCATGGAACCGATTCGCGACTCGATCTATTATGAACAGCTGGCGCGCGTCGCGCGGCTGAAGGCCGATACCAGCGACGATCCCCACCTTGCGCTGCGCCTGCGCGAAGCCGCGATCAAGCACGAACGCATGGCGCGGCGGCTCCGCCGCACCGACGCGCTCGACCCCGCCTGATCCGCGCTACCGCCCGCGATGCAGCCGGATCGCCGCGCCGCCGCCCGGCGCCAGCCATAGCCGGTAGCGGTCGCCCTTCTTCACCCTGATCGTCTCGTATGCGATGCGGTGCCGCGCGTCGGTCAGATAGGTCGCGCCCTCGCCATCCTTGTAGATCGTCGCGGTATAGCTCTTCCCCGCATCGAGGAAGTCGAAGCCCAGGTCGAGCGTCCGCGGCGTCGCGTCGTTGACCGCGCCGACATACCAGTCGGCGCTGCCGCGGTCCTTGCGCGCGAACACCGCATAATCGCCGACCTCGCCCGCGATCAGCCGGCTGTCGGCCCAGTCGACCGGCACGCGCTTGATGAAGTCGAGCTCGCGCGGATGCGCCTCGAGGTTTTCGATGAAATCGGCCGCCATCTGGATCGGCGAATAGATGGTGACGTACAGGCCGAGCTGCTTCGCGAGCGTCGACGTCATCGGCACATCGTCCGACCCTTTGAGCCCGAGCACCCCCGGCGTATAGTCCATCGGCCCCGACAGCATCCGCGTATAGACGAGCGTCGGTTCATGGTCGGGGCTGTTCGCGAACGCGCCCCAGCTGTTATATTCCATCCCCCGCGCGCCCTCGCGCGCGACCAGATTGGGGTAGGTGCGCCGCAGCCCGGTATCCTTGACCGGCTCGTGCGGATTGACCGCAATGCGATATTTCGCCGCCGTCTCGACGACCTTCTGGTGGTGCTGCACCTGCCGCTGGCCGTCGTGCCATTCCATCACCGTCGTCCCCGGCGCCTCGCCCGGCGCGACGATCCCGCCCGCGTCGGCGACATAGCCGGTCTTGACCGCGCGGACGCCCAGCTCGCCATAGAGCTTCATCGCCGCCTCGAGCTGCTCCTCATAGACCGCGATATTGCCGCCGGTTTCATGATGCCCGACCAGCGTCACGCCCTTTTTGCGCGCATAGTCGGCGACCTCCTTCAGGTCGAAATCCGCGACCGGCTCGGTATAGCGGAACTGGTCGCCGTGGCCGAACCAGTTGACGTTCCATCCCTTGTTCCACCCCTCGACGAGCACGCCGCCGAAACCATGTTTGGCGGCAAAGTCGATATATTGCTTGGTCCGCGCGGTCGTCGCGCCGTGGCGCGGCCCCTCGGCCCAGCTCCACGGCCCGCGGATCATGCCCCACCAGATGCCGATATATTTCATCGGCTTGACCCAGCTCACATCGCCCAGCTTGTTCGGCTCGTTGAGGTTGAGCTCGAGGTCGCTTTCGACCAGCCCCGCCGCGCTGTCGGCGATGCGGATCGTCCGCCACGGCGTCGCAAAGGGCAGGTCGCGCACGACGCGCGCGCCGCGCGACGACGGCGCGAGCGTGGTGCGGAACTTGCGCCCCTCGACGCGCTTCAGCCACATCGCCGAATAATCGACGAGCGCCGCCTCGTGGAACGACAGATGCGTCCCGTCGTCGAGCCGCATCGTGATCGGCGTGTGCGCGGTCGCCACGCCGTCGATCGGCGATTTCTGATAATGTTGTTCGTAGCGGTTCCACTCGCCCGCGGTGATCCACCACGCCGTGCCTTCGGGCGCGATGTCGAACTCGGTCACCTCGTCGGCGATCCGCGCGGTCGTCAGCCCCTCCTGCGCGGGCAATTCATACCGAAAGCCGATGCCGTCGTCGAACAGGCGAAAGCGCACATTCATCCGTCGCCCGCCCCAATTGTCGTCCTGCCGATAGCGGACGAGAAGCTCTTCATAATGGTTGCGGACAAAGCGCCGCTCGCCCCACGGCTGCTCCCACCGCTCGTCGCCGCGCGCGCGCTCGACGCCCTCGATCGTGAAGCCGCGCTGCAACGCCATCGCGTCGGCGAGCATGAAGCCGAGTTTCGACGGCGCGATCAGCAACTTGCCCTTGCGCGTCAGCGACCAGTGTGGGCGCCGCTCATAATCGGTCGAAAAGGACAGGACGAGGCTGCCGTCGGGCGAGGTCGCGGTCGGCGACGGCGCCGCCTCTTGCGCCGACACGGGAACAGCCGCGCAGATCAGCGCGAGGGGAGCCAGATATTTCAGCATCGTCTCGTCCTTTGGGCCGGCGCGCGTGTTGGGGGGGGAGGCGCCGGTTCCTTGCCGTTTCTGCCCGCGCGCGCGGCGCGGGGCAACGGCGTTGCAATCGTATGGGATGGTCGCAGCCCGGCATCCACAGAATTCCGTCATTCCCGCGGCGGCCGGAATGACGAAAACAGGGGTGCCGCTCGCTTATCCCCGCTTCAGCCGGACCAGCGCCGCGTCGAGCGCCTGCAGAAATTGCGAGCGGTCGGCCTTGGTAAAGGGCGGCGGCCCGCCGATCTGGTCGCCGCCCGCGCGCAAATCCGCCATGATCGCGCGCGTCGCGATCGCGGGGCCGATCGACGCGGCGGTGAAGGGCTTGCCATTGGGTGCGAGCACCGTCGCCCCCGCCTTCAATGCGCGGTCGGCGAGCAGGATGTCGGCGGTGACGACGATGCTCGCGGCGTCGGCGGCCTCGGCGATCCAGTCGTCGGCAGCGTCGAACGCGTCGGACACGACCACCCGCTCGATCAGCGGATGGTCGGGGACGCGCAGCCGCATGTTGCTGACGACCTTGACCGGCACCTCGTGCCGCCATGCGACGCGATAGATTTCGTCCTTCACCGGGCAGGCGTCGGCGTCGACGAGGATGGCGGGCGTCGTCATGCGGTCATCCCGTCCCAGAACAGCTTCGCGCCGAGCAGCACCATCAGCACATAGATAAGGATATAAAAGCGTTCCGGATTGATCCGCCGGATCCAGCGCACGGTGAGCAGCGTCGACGCGATGGCGAGCGGCATCAGCAGCAGCGTCGCGACGACGACCTCGCGCGGGAAGGCGCCGAGCCCGACATAGGCGGGCACCTTGATCCAGTTGACGATCGCGAACAGCAGCGCGTTGGTGCCGACGAAGGTCAGGTGCGGCAGCTTGCGCGGCGCGACCCACATCTGGAAGGGCGGGCCGCCTGCGTGCGCGATCTGGCTCGCAAAGCCCATCGCGCCGCCGAACAGGCTGCCCACCCAGCCCGGCGACTGCGACGCCGCGACGATCCGCCCGCCGCGCTCGACCCACAGGCGATAGACGCCAAAGGCAAGGGTGATCGCGCCGAGCGCCGCCATCAGCTGCGCCTCGTTCACCCGGTCGGCATAGACATAGCCCGCGAACACGCCGGCCGCCGCGCCGGGCAGCATCCAGCCGATGATCCAGCCGTCCCACGTCTTGCGAAACGCCCAGACGCTGATGACGTCCTGCACGATCAGGATCGGCAGCAGCAGCGCCGCGGCGGTCGCGGGCGGCAGCACGAGCGCCGCGACCGGCGTCGCGAGCGCGCCGACCCCCGCAAGCCCGCCCTTCGCCATGCCGAGCAGCACCACGGCGACCAGCAATACGGCAAGCGTCACGGGATCGGCGAGGATCGTCATTCGGCAGCGGGCATTTCGGGAAGCCGCCAGTCGATCGCGCCGCGCCCCCTCGCCTCCAGAAAGGCGTTCGCCTGGCTGAACGGGCGCGATCCGAAAAAGCCGTTGTGCGCCGACAGCGGCGACGGGTGCGGCGCGCGCAGGACGAGGTGCGGGCTCGCCGTGCCGAGCCCCGCGACATTCGCCGCCTTCTTCTGCGCGTGGCTGCCCCACAGGATGAACACCTTGGGCGCGGCGTCGGCGGCGACCGCGGCGACCGCGGCGTCGGTGAAGCGCTCCCACCCCTTTTTCTGGTGCGACGCCGCCTGTCCCGCCTCGACCGTCAGGCAATTGTTGAGCAGCAGCACGCCCTGTTCGGCCCAGCTTTTGAGAAAGCCGTGGCGCGCGGGCGGAATGCCGAGGTCGCTGTGAAGTTCCTTGTATATGTTGACGAGGCTCGGCGGCGTTCGCACCCCCGGCTGCACCGAAAAGCACAGGCCGTGCGCCTGCCCCGGCCCGTGATAGGGGTCCTGTCCCAGGATGACGACGCGCACCTGCTGCGGCGGCGTCGCGTCGAGCGCGGCGAACCAGTCTGCGGGCCGCGGATAGATGGTCTTGCCCTTCGCGCGCTCGCCCGCGAGGAAATCCTTGAGCGCCGCCATATAGGGCTGGTCGAACTCGCCGCCGATACGCGCGAGCCAGTCGGGATGGAGCTTGACCTCGGCCATGCGCGCCTTTGACCCAAGCGGCGCGCCCTTGTCCAGCCGCGATTGCCCCGCTAGGCAGCGGGGAAAGGAAAGGGGTGTCGGCCATGACAATCGGCGCAGCATTGGAACGGCTTGAATCGGTGGTGAAGGACCGGCTCGCCGCGGGCGAGGCCGAGGCATCCTATGTCGCGAGCCTTGCCGCCAAGGGGCGCGGGAAAATTGCGCAAAAACTGGGCGAGGAAGCCGTCGAGGCGGTCATCGCCGCGCTTGGCGAGGACGACCCCGACCTGATCGGCGAGGCGGCCGACCTCGTTTTCCACCTCACCATCCTGCTGTCCGAACGCGGCCTCGCCTGGGGTCATGTCGCCGCCGAGATCAACCGGCGGCACGGCACCTCGGGCCACGCCGAAAAAGCGGCGCGCAAGCAATAGGAACGACCATGGCGATCGACGCGACCCAGCCCTATGACGACAGCAATATCTTCGCGCGCATCCTGCGCGGCGAGATTCCGTCGAAGACCGTCTATGATGACGAGCATGCGCTCGCCTTTCACGACATCAACCCGCAGGCGCCGACGCATATATTGGTGATCCCCAAGGGCGCCTATGTCAGCTGGGACGATTTTTCGGCGCGCGCGAGCGAGGCCGAGATTGCGGGTTTCGTCCGCGCGGTGGGCAAGGTCGCGCGCGACCTCGGCCTCGTCGCGCCCGGCTACCGCCTGCTCGCCAATGTCGGGCGCGACAGCCACCAGGAAGTCCCGCACCTCCACGTCCACCTCTTCGCCGGCCGTCCGCTCGGCCCGATGCTCGCGCGTTAGAAAAGGCCGACCACCCTTCACTCGTGTGGCAGGGCTGAATTGGACCGAACCGGTCTCGCGGCGGGTGGACTCCCGCCCCTGTTTCCAGCAGGATAGGATTCGGGTCGAGTGCGGGGAGACGGGGCGATGACGCGTGCATGGCGTACATTGGCAGGTCGGCTGACGGCCCGGGCGAAGCTGGCGCTGCTTGTCCCGCTGGGGCTCGCGATGGCCGCGACCGCCGCCGACACCGTGCCGCAGGTGACGCTTGCGACCCCCGGCAGCGCGGGCAGCGGCGACGGCGCGATCACCCGCTTCACCCTGCGCTTTTCGGAGGAGATGGTCGCGCTCGGCGACCCGCGCGCCCGCGCCCCCGCGACGCACGACTGCAAGGTCGGCAGCAGCGCGCGCTGGGTCGACACGCGCACCTGGGTGCTCGCCTTCGACAAGCCGCTCCCCGGCGGGCTGCGCTGCCATGTCGAGCTGCGCGGCGACCTTGCGACGCTGCGCGGGCTGCGCGTCGTCGGCCACGACAGCTTCGAGATCGACACCGGCGGCCCCTCGGCGCGCGCGGTGCTCGTCGGCGGCCATCATGACGGGATCGAGGAGGACCAGATCTTCCTCGTCGCGACAAATGTCGCCGCCGACCGCGCCTCGGTCGGGCGCTTCGCCTATTGCGCGGTCGACGGCATCGGCGAGAAGATCCCCGTCGACGTGCTGCCGCGCGACACCGCGGCGCAGATATTGACCGGCCTCGGCGACAATAGCTGGCGCGCGCAGTCCTTCGCGCGCAACGCCAGCCTGCCGCTCCGCCTCCCCGCCGCGGGCGCCGACCGCGACGCGGCGCTCGACCGCGTCGTGCCGCTCAAATGCCGCCGCCCGCTGCCGCCGGGGCGCGAGATGGCGCTCGTCTGGGACGCGCGCATCGCGCAGCAGGGGGTGCCCGGCCGCACCGCCGGGCGCGACCAGCGCTTCGACTATGACGTGCGCCCCGCCTTCACCGCCAGGATGTCGTGCAGCCGCGTCAACCCGCAGGCGGGGTGCAATCCGATCAACGATGTCGTGCTCAACTTCGCCGCGCCCGTTGCGCGCGACACCGCGCTCGCGGCGACGCTCAGCACCGCCGACGGCCAGCGCATCGCCGCGCGCGCGAATGACAACGACCGGCACGACCCCTGGCTGACGCAGGTGCGCTTTGCCGGGCCCTTGCCGCGCGAGGTCGACGCGACGCTCGTCCTTCCCGCCGACGTCACCGACCAGAGCGGCCGCCCGCTGTCGAACCGCAGCAATTTCCCGCTCGCATTCCGCATCGACCGCGCGCCGCCGCTCGTCAAATTCGCCGCGCCCTTCGGCATATTGGAGGCGAGCGAGGGCGGCGTGCTGCCCGTCACCGTGCGCGGGGTCGAGGGCAGCATGGCCGAGGCGCGCCTCGCCATGCCCGCGACGGCCTTGCGCGTCGGCGACGACGATGCCGCGATCGCGCGCTGGCTCCGCCGCGTCGACGATGCGGGCGGCAGCGACTATCGTGAGGAACGCGACGCGACCGGCAAGGAGGTGCGCGTCAACTATACCGGCACCAGATCGGTGTTCGACGGCGCCCCCGCGGGCGGCGAGCGCCGCGACCTGCGCCTGATGCCCCCCGGCGGCGGCAAGGCGTTCGAGGTCGTAGGCATCCCGCTCGGCCAGAAGGGCTTTCACGTCGTCGAGATCGCCAGCCCCGAACTCGGCGCCGCGCTGCTCGGGCGCAAGGCGACGCGCTATGTCGCGAGCGCCGCGCTCGTCACCAACATGGCGGTGCATTTCAAATGGGGCCGCGAAAATTCGCTCGCGTGGGTGACCGCGCTCGACACGGGGAAGCCCGTCGCGGGCGCCGATATCCGCATCGTCGACAGCTGCACCGGCCGCCTGCTCGCGCGCGGCACCGCCGACAAGGCGGGGCGCCTCGCCTTCCCCGCCGGCCTCCCCGAGCCCGAGACCTATGCGAATTGCGAGGACGAGCCCGACCCGACGAACAGCGAGGGCCATGCGCTGATGGTCACCGCGCGTTCGGGCGACGATTTCAGCTTCACCCTCACCGACTGGGGCAGCGGCATCCGCCCCTATGATTTCGACATGCCCTTCGGCTGGTCCGAACGCGGCGACATCCTCCACACCATCTTCGACCGCGCGCTCGTCAAGGCGGGCGAGACGGTCAACATGAAGCATGTGCTGCGCCGCCCCGTCGGGCTGGGGTTCAAGGCGCCCGAGCCGATGGCGGGCAAGCTCCGCCTCGTCCACCGCGGCTCCGACACCGAATTCGAACTGCCCTTTGCCATAACGGCGGCGGGCAGCGGCGAGACGGTCTGGAACGTCCCCAAATCGGCGCCGATGGGCGATTACGACCTCGTCTTCGTCACCAAGGACCGCCAGGACAAGCGCGATCGCGGCGACGACGAGGAACGGGAAAAGACGATCTGGTCGAACCAGTCGATCCGCGTCGACGAATATCGCCTGCCGACGATGAAGGCGACGGTGACGGGGCCGAAGGCGGCGCTCGTCCGCCCCGCAAGCGTGCCGCTGTCGCTGTTCGTCGGCTATCTTTCGGGCGGCCCCGCGCCGAACCTGCCGGTCGAGCTTCGCGCGACCTTCCGGCCAGGCTGGTCGCCGCCCGAGGATTATCGCGAATGGAGCTTCGACGGCCGCGCGGTGAAGGAGGGCGTGGTCAAGCTCGACGACGATGGCGAGGAACCCGGCGCCGACGCGCCGCTCGCGCGCGCGCTGCCGCTCGTGCTCGGCGCCGACGGCACCGCGTCGGCGAGCATCGCCGTCGACCGCCCGATTGCCGAACCGACCGCGATGGCGGTCGAGATGGATTATGAAGACGCCAATGGCGAAACGCTGACCGCCAACCGCCGCATCACGCTTTACCCCGCCGCGGTGCGGCTGGGGATGAAGACCGACGGCTGGATGATGCGCGACACCGATCTCCGCCTCGATTTCGTCGCGCTCGACCTCGACGGAAAGCCGATTCGCGGCCAGCGCGTCGCGGTCGCGCTCTACAGCCGCGCGATCATCACCGCGCGCCGCCGCCTGATCGGCGGCTTCTATGCCTATGACAACCAGATGCGGACGACGAAGCTGTCGGCGGACTGTTCGGCGACGACCGACCGCCTCGGCCGCGCGAGCTGCGCGATGGCGCCGGGCGTGTCGGGCGAGGTCACGGTCGTCGCGACGACGCAGGATGCCGACGGCAACGAAGCGCGCGCGGTGCGCTCGGTGTGGCTCGCGGGCGACGACGACTGGTGGTTCGGCGGCGACAATGGCGACCGCATGGACGTCATCGCCGAAAAGCCGCGCTATGCCGCGGGCGACACCGCGACCTTCCAGGTCCGCATGCCGTTCCGCGAGGCGACCGCGCTCGTCACCGTCGAGCGCGAGGGCGTGCTGTCGAGCTTCGTCACGACGCTCAAGGGCACCAATCCCGTCGTCAGGGTCAAGCTCCCCGCCACCTATGCGCCCGACGTCTATGTCTCGGTGATGGCGGTGCGCGGGCGCGTGACCGGACAGGAAAGCTGGTTCCGCAAGATGAAACGCGCGGTCGGTTTCCGGATCGAAACCAGCGAGGGCGCGCCGCCCACCGCGCTCGTCGATCTTGCCAAGCCCGCCTATCGCATGGGCGTCGCGCGGATCAAGGTCGGCTGGGAAGGCCACAAACTCGGCGTCGAGGTCAGGACCGACAAACAGGTGTATGCGGTGCGCGACACCGCGAAAGCCAGCATCGCGGTCAAGACCCCCGACGGCAAGCCCCCGCGTCAGGCCGATGTCGCCTTCGTCGCGGTCGACGAGGCGCTGCTCCAGCTCGCGCCGAACGAAAGCTGGGCGCTGCTCGACGCGATGATGGGCGAACGCACGCTCGACGTCCTCACCTCGACCGCGCAGATGCAGGTCGTCGGCAAGCGCCACTATGGCCGCAAGGCGCTCGAACCCGGCGGCGGCGGCGGCGGCGATCTGTCGGGCCTGACGCGCGAGGATTTCCGCCCCGTGCTGCTGTGGCGCGGAACCGTGCCGCTCGACGCAAAGGGGCGCGCGAGCGTCGACGTGCCGCTCAGCGACAATCTGTCGGGTTTCCGCCTCGTCGCGGTCGCGACTGACGGCGCGCAATATTTCGGCACCGGCGAAACGAGCATCCGTACCGTGCAGGATCTGGCGGTCTTTGCCGGGCTCCCCGAACTTGTGCGCAGCGGCGACACCTATGATGCGCGCTTCACGCTGCGCAACGGTACCGACCGGGCGATGACCGTCACCGCCAATGCCGCATTGTCGCCCGCGGTCGCGACCGCGCCGCCGCTCACCGTGACGATCCCCGCGGGCGGCGCGGTGCCGATCAGCTGGTCGATGCAGGCGCCCGCCACCGCCGGCCCACTGACCTGGACCGTAGAGGCGGCGTCGGCCGATGGCAGGCAGCGCGACCGGCTGGTGTTCGCGCAGCAGGTTGAACCCGCCGTGCCGGTCGAGACCTGGGCGGCGAGCCTGCTGCGCGTCGGCCCGTCGACGACGCTCCCCATCGCGATTCCCGCGGGCGCGCTTCCCGGCGGCCATGTCGACATCGCGCTCGCCGGAACGCTCGCGCCGCCGCTCGCCGGGGTGCGCGACTATATGGCGGCCTATCCCTACACCTGCTTCGAACAGACGACCTCGCGCGCCATCGCGCTCGGCGATGTCGGGCGCTGGCAGACACTCGCCGAGGCGATGCCGACCTATCTCGATCGCGACGGCCTGCTCCGTTACTGGCCGAACGAACGGCTCGATGGGTCGGCCGAACTCACCGCCTATGTGATGGCGGTGACCGCCGCGAACGGCTTTGCGGTCCCCGAAGCGTCGAAGGACAAGATGGTCAAGGCGCTGCAGGCAATCGTCGAGGGACGGCTCAGCCGGCGCGGCTACGGCCCCTATGACGTCCGCCCGGTGCGCGTCGCCGCGCTCGCCGCGCTCGCGCGCAACAAGGCATCGAGCCCCGCGCTCGTCGCAGCGATCGACCTGACCCCCGCCGAAATGACGACGGGGACGCTCGCCGACTGGCTCGTCGCGATCGAACGCACGCCCGGCGTGCGAAATGCCGCCGCGCTGCGCACCGCCGCCGAGGCCGAGCTCCGGAAGCGCCTCGTCTTTGAAGGAACGCGGCTCGACCTTGCCGACAATGCGCGCGCGCCCTGGTGGATGATGACCAGCGGCGACGAAATGGCGATCAAGGCGCTCGAGGCCGTGCTCGGCCGCAAGGGGTGGGAGGATGACGCGGGCAAGCTGATGGTCGGCGTCGCGCAGCGCCAGCGGCGCGGCCGCTGGGACACGACCCCGGCGAACGCGTGGGGCGCGGTCACCGTGCGCCGCTTTGCGAGCCTCTATCCCGCGAGCGCGATCGGCGGCGTGACGACGGCGAGCCTCGCGGGCGCCGGCGCCGAACAGCGCTGGCCGCTTCCCGCCGACGCCGCGCCGCTTCGCCTGCCGCTCGCCGCCGCGTCGATGGCGCTCGCGCATCAGGGCGGCGGCTCGCCCTGGGCGACGGTCAGCGTCAAGGCGGCGGTACCGCTCCGGGAGCCGCTCAACGCCGGCTATCGCATCAAACGCGCGGTGAGCATCGTCAAGGCGGCGAACAAGGCGCAGCTGACGCGCGGCGACGTGATCAAGGTGCGGATCGAGGTCACCGCCGAAGCGGGGCGCACCTGGGTCGTCATCAGCGACCCCGTCCCGCCGGGCGCGACGATCCTCGGCAATCTGGGCGGCCAGTCCGAAATGCTCGCCGCCGACGCGGGGGGGTCGGGGTGGCAACCCAGCTATGTCGAGCGCGGGCGCGACAGCTGGCGCGGCTATTTCGGCTGGATGCCCGCCGGGACGCACGCGGTCGAATATGTCGTGCGCTTGAACGGCTCGGGCCGCTTCACCCTGCCCCCGACGCGCGTCGAGGCCATGTACTCCCCCGCCATCCGCGGCCAGCTCCCGAACGCGCCGATGACGGTGGCGGCGTCGGCGGAATGATGGTGGTCATGTGGACATCGTCATTGCGAGCGAAGCGAAGCAATCCCCAGTCTGCGGCTGGATGGCACGCTCGCAGGAGATTGCTTCGTCGCTGCGCTCCTCGCAATGACGTAGGAAAAGTGCGGCAGATGCGCCTGCTCGCCTAGCCGATGGATCACGCCCCCAAACGCCGCCTCTTCGACGCCTTCGCCTGGGCGGCCCTCGCCGCGCTCGTCCTCACCACAATCGCGCACCTCGTCACGCGCCCGCCCGCGATGCCCGAATTTGCCGCGGTGCGCGCGGCGTGGCAGCCGAGCGAGGCGTGGCTCTACGACCGCGACGGACATCTGCTCGACACCGAGCGCGTCAATTTCGAGCGGCGGCGACAGGCGTGGGTGCCGCTAAATGCCATCGCCCCCGTCGTGCGCGACACGGTGATCGCGAGCGAGGACAAAAGATTCGCCGCGCATGGCGGCGTCGACTGGTTCGCGGTCGCGAGCGCGGCGCGCGCGCGGCTGGCGCGCGGGGGGAATGGCGACCGATCGCGCGGCGCCTCGACCCTGCCGATGCAGCTTGCCGCTTTCCTCTCGCCCGATCTCGCGCAGCCCGGATCGCGCGGCTGGCTGACCAAGATTCGCCAGATGCGCGCGGGGCAGGCGCTCGCGTCGCGCTGGACGCGCGACCAGATGCTCGAGGCTTATTTCAACCTCGTCCCCCTGCGCGGCGAGGTGCAGGGGATCGGCGCGGGGGCGCAGGCGCTGTTCGGCAAGCGCCCCGCGGCGATGAACCGCACCGACGCCGCGCTCTTCGCGGGGCTGCTCCCCA
>Ga0098074_1001178_pt1 | contig 14171 bp, 24 predicted proteins | sample 32_taG_FD_75064 | JGI IMG/M metagenome (GOLD analysis project Ga0098074, IMG submission 75064) | Marine viral communities from the Gulf of Mexico - 32_GoM_OMZ_CsCl metaG | ecosystem: Environmental > Aquatic > Marine > Oceanic | place: Atlantic Ocean: Gulf of Mexico | collected 2015-07-12
GCGCAAAGACTAAGTATGAAGTCAAAGCCAACAGATATTATTGATATTTCTGCTATTACATCTATTTATCGTCCAGGGCCTCTAAGCGCAGGGGTCGACAAGCTTTATGTGAAGGCAAAGAAAAGCGGAGATACTTTCTATCACAATGACATTATTGAAGAAGTAACTAAAGAAACACACGGCTTTCTTATTTTCCAAGAGCAGATTGCATTGTTGGCTCATAAACTGGGTGATGGCATTACTCTAGAAGAAGGCAATAAGCTGAGAAAGCTCCTAACAAAGAAAGGAACAGGTAAAGGCAATGAAGAAAAGATTAGTATCAGAGATAGATTTATCAAGGGCTGCGTTGGCCACAGGATGGCTAAAGAAGACGCAGAAGACTTATGGCAGAAGTTTGAATATTTTTCTGGATATGGCTTTAATAAGTCTCATGCTGTTTCTTATTCTATCCTATCATACCAGTGTGCTTGGCTCCTAAACTATTACCCAGAGTGTTGGGTTGCCGCTTTCTTGGATAAGGAACCAGAGTCTAAGAAAGAAGCTGCGATTGCTTTAGCACAGAAGATGGGTTTCTATATTGAGAATATCAATATTAATACTTCAAATAGACACTGGGAGATCGGAGATGATGGCGTAACTTTGATTCAGCCTTTTAGCTCCATCAAGGGACTAGGTGACAAAGCTATCGATCAGATCCTAGAGAATAGACCATTTACCAAAATAGAGGACATCATCTTCAATAAAAACGTTGTGCATGCAAAGCTAGGTAAAAAAGCACTTGATGTTCTCTGCAGATCCGGCGCTCTAGATTGCATCATTGACGACAGGTTTAACGGTTGCAAACATTTTTGGATGGCATGTGTACAAGACAAGCCCAATAGCGAAAAGCGTTTGGCTGAGAATATCAGCTTGTATTCGCCTGAGGAAGACTTCTCTAGAGAAGAAAAGATTGATTATGTGTCTGATTTGACTGGTATGTTTCCTTTTGATCTTGTTATGACTCGCGAGATAAGAGAAGCCATTGACCGTCACTGCGTCCCTGCTATTGGCAACTGGGATAGGGACCTGGGGGTTGCTTGGTTTATTCCAAGAGAGGTTATTCAAAAGAAAACTAAGAACGATAAGCCTTATTGGATCGTGAAGGTGATTGATAACACATCAACGACCACAGCCATCAAATGTTGGGGTATTAGGGATGATGATCAAATCTTTTTGAATAGGCCTTATGCTGCTAAGCTAGAGCATAGTGAGCAATGGGGCTTCAGCACGCGATCGATTAGACGCACATTCAAACTATTAGGATAGATATGGGAAGTTTAAAAAGAAAAATGGCTAGAAACAAAGCCAAGAAAGAAAAAAAACAATTTGAAAAAGCTATGAAGCAACAACTGCTTATGTTCGACAAGTTAGGTGATGAATGCTCTGCATGTGAAAAGCCATTTGATAAAAAAAGTAAAGAGCATGCCATGACTTGGAACGTTGTCGTTAGAGAGCAGGAAGAGATTGTAAGATTATATTGTCCTGAATGTTGGGACAAAGCAAATAAAATTATTAAGGAGATAAAAGATGATTTTAGAGTACACAAAGAGAACCAACGCAAAGGCACCGGAGAGAGCGAATCCGAGTGATGCGGGCCTAGACGTTTTCTATTGCCCAAAAGATCCACAGGTCAGCTCTTGTAGTATTAAGCCTGGAGAAAACATGCTTTTGAGTACTGGATTGAGATTTGGTATCCCACATGGATACATGTTGCAAGTTTGCAATAGATCCTCAATGGGTGCTAAGCGATCTCTTGTTGTCGGCGCGCACATTGTTGATAGCGGATATGATGGAGAGATTTTTATTGATTTGCACAATATCGGCACTGAGGTTCAATATATTGAAAGAGATGCAAAGATTGCACAATTAATCCTAGTTCCTGTTGTTCCTTTTAGAGCTAGAGAAATAAAAGAAGAAGATGTCTTATATTCTGATGATATCACTATCTCAAATAGAGGCTCAGGCGCTTTGGGAAGCAGTGACAAAAAAGCAACCGTCACCGGACTATGCCCTCCGAGCATCAATCAGGATCCACCTAAAAAATATGATTCCATTAAAAGCTACATCCCAAATGGATTTTAGGAGATAAAAAATGAAGCAGACTTATTCTTTTGATGATGTACTACTGGTGCCTCAATATAGCGATATTAAATCTAGATCAGAAGTTAGTACAAAATGTAACCTAACAAAGTTTGAATTTGGATTACCTGTTATTTCCAGCCCAATGGATACAATTACTGAGACTAATATGGCAATCACTCTAAGTGAGGCAGGCGCTCTAGGTATCATACATAGATATAATTCAATTAATGAGCAATCTCAATTAGTTGTTGATGCTAGGCTCAAGGGGGCCGTCAATATCGGCGCAGCGATTGGCATTACCAGTGATTTTCTAGAGAGAGCAGTTTCTGTCGTAGATGTTGGGGCAAATATATTGTGCATTGATGTTGCTCATGGCCATCATTCTATGATGCAAAAAGCGATATCTAGTCTCAAAGATAAATTTGGAGACCAAGTGCATATAATGGCAGGCAACGTGGCAACCTTAGAGGCTTTTGATGCCCTCTCATCATGGGGTGCAGACTCAGTTCGTGTGGGTATCGGTGGCGGTTCAATTTGCTCTACAAGAATTGTAACAGGCCATGGCGTACCAACACTACAGAGTGTTATGGAGTGTGCAAAGAGTAGCTATGACACAAAGATAATTGCTGACGGAGGCATTAAAACTAGCGGAGACATAGTAAAAGCTTTGGCTGCAGGCGCGGATTTTGTAATGATCGGCTCCATGTTGGCTGGCACTGAGGAGTCTCCAGGTGATGTCAGAGTTACACTTAATGGAGAGAAATATAAGGAATATCGTGGTATGGCTTCAAAAGAAGCCCAAAGAGATTGGAGAGGTAAAAGCTCAACTCCCGAGGGCGTCGCGACCATGGTACCCTATAAAGGCTCTGTAGTTGATATTTTGGCAGATATTGAGGGTGGCATTAGAAGTGGCTTATCGTATACTGGTGCCAGGAGTATTGAGGAGCTGCAAGCAAAGGCTAATTTTATCTTACAATCTAGTGCAGCACAGCTGGAGAGCAATACACATATTTTGTGGAGAAATAAATGAAAGATCCAACCGTGCCTGCTTCAGAAAACAGAAAAAAAATAATGTTCTACGAGTCACCTGAAAACCAAACTAAGCTTAAAATTAGATGTGATTATGATGGAATTACACAATCACAGTTTTTTAGGATGATGATCCTAGGGTACATTAGCAATGATGAAAATATCTATCAATTTATTAAAAATTTTAAACAAAAAAACAATCTTCAAGGTGTTGGTAAAATCAATAAAATTGAGAGTATAAGGAAAAAGGCAAAAGAAATAGATACCAAATTTGCTTTGAATAACGAAGAGCTTGAAGATATATTTGATGTTATTGAAATGGAGACAGGAATATGAAAACGTGCTTAAAGAAATGTCTTGAATTAGATGTTTCCTGCCCAATTAAAGAATGTAAATATTGGATATCTTATGAGGAAGATTATAATTGCTGCATTAACTCTATTGATAGCAATGGAGCAATGACTCTAAGGGAGATAGCAGATAGGCTAGGCTTAAGCTTCGTTAGGGTAAAGCAAATACAGGATAACTCTGTAAAAAAAATAGGTCTTTTCTTTGATAAGGAGTCTATTTAGAGTGTGTCCATAGGCGCGTCTAAGGAGTAAAACTATGAGCAAAAAGAACCTTTTACAAGAATCAGATATTAGAAGAATGATGAAGTTCGCCAATATTGGTGCGCTTTCCGATACCTTTGTTGAGAAGCTTAACGAAGCCGGCATGTATGATGAGGAAGAGACTGATGAGATGGCTCGTCCTGATGAAGGCCATTACGGCAAAATGCACGAAGAAGAGGGTGACGAGCCTGATGCTGGTGACGATCTAGATCTAGAATTAGATGATGAGCCTATGGAAGATGATCCGGCTATGGATGACGAGCCCATGGCCGATGAGCCTATGGACGACGCTCCTGCAGGTGATGTACAGGGCGCTCTAGCTGGCGTTCAGACTGTCCTTAAGGCAATGCAGGCTGGGTTTAGAGAGATGGGCATGCAAGATGCTGCCGACGCCATTGAGGTTGAGATGGCTGATGAGCCAGAGATGGATGCCCCCATGGATGATATGCCAATGGATATGAGCCCCGAGGCTGAAGAAGAAGAGGCCGGCCTCACTCCATCGCCAGATGCTGGTGGTGATGAGCCTGCCGATGATATGGGCGATGAGCCCATGGAAGAGGGCGCCTATGATGAGGCCGACGAGATGGACGAGGGCTTAAATGAAGAAGAAGAACTTGAGGAAAATGATGATCTTTTTAACGAGGTTGTCAGAAGGGTTGCTAGAAGATTAATGAATAAGTAAAAGAAGATTTAATTTGCTCAAAGGCAGGCCCAGTGGTCTGCCTTTTTTTTTAACACAAGGAGTTGCAATGATAAAAGTTAAAGATGACAAGAAATCTGATAAGGAAAAAGCAGAGGACAGCGAAAAAGACGAAGCAAGCGATCTAGCTTCAATGATTAATATGGCCCTAGAAAAACCAGAGTTAAGAGCTACAGCCATTTATGGCGACATCAATGAAGAGAGATGTGCGGAGGCTATCTACAGCATGTTAGCTCTAGACTTAACTGGTGTGCAGCTGCATGCTGATGAAGCTGGTGAAAAGCTAGTTGCAAATCCAATGGATTTTTTCATTTCAACTTATGGCGGCCAAGCCACAGAAATGTTTGCAGTATATGATACAATGAGAGATATCCGCGAGCGCATCCCAATCCACACTAAAGGCATTGGAAAAGTTATGTCAGCCGGTGTCTTGCTGCTAGCAGCTGGCACAAAAGGTGAAAGAAGGATTGGCAAGCATTGTAGAGTAATGATCCATGGTGTTGTCGCAGGCCAGCATGGCCATATTGCGGATATTGAGAATGAATTCTCTGAGACAAAGAATACTCAAGCAATGTACATCAAAGCTCTAGCCGAAGAGACTGATATGACTCAGAAATACATTAAAAAACTAATGGAACGAAAGACAAATGTATACCTAGACGCTGAAGAAGCAGTTAGTTTGGGAATTGCTGATATTATTGTCTAATTATATAGAGGTGCATCCATGAACGAGAAAGACTTTAACTTTTTAAAAGAGAATTATTCCAAGAGCAATTGGAGCTTGGCTAATATATTTGAGATGATAGAGCATGAGATTGTCAATCATAAAGCTGATCCCTTGGTGCTTGAGCAGCAGGGAGGTAGATTTAGCTTTTCAATTGATTTTCCAACCTTCACTCCTTCAGAGGCCTGGGGTGACCCGGACTCAGCCGACAGAGAACAAATCCAAAAAATATTCTCCGTTGTTCGTGGCGGCGCGGATATGAAAGCTAACATTGCAGATATCAACAAATTTCTAGACCCCAAAGGCGCGCGCCGTAAAAGATCCCCTAGGGTTATTATCAACATGATGATGATTATAGAGGCCCTGCAGGCAACCCTTAATGATTATAATGAATCAGCTGCTGGTTTTGTTTTTGAAGGCTTTATGTCGGCATTGACCGGTGGCCATCAGGTAGCCGGAAAAGTTGAGGGCACACTTCCTATTGAAGACTTTGTTGCCTTCTCTTCTTACGGTAAGAATCAGCCGGTGAGTTTAAAACTTTTAAGCGGTAAGACGCCAATCAAGGGAAGCTTTACTAATATTGTTGACTTCCTCCTAGTGCGAGGCGCAGAATCTATTAAGTACCTTGTTGCTTATAAATTAACATCTGGCGCGGACGTCGTACAAAAGTTAAATATATATGGTTTCGACATCACCAGAGAAAACTTTATTGAGTTTATGGAAGGGGTCAGCGGTGGTGTCAATCTTTTAAGCCATCCCGGTGGCCAGTGGCCACTGAAAACCGCGATGAAGGAATTCAATGCCAACCCCAGTCAAGAAAATTTAGCTGCCTTAGCCAGAGTAGTCGTAGACTTAGGGGGTTATAGTAATAGAGGCCTACTACATAAGATTGCCGCCGGCGAGCAGATTACTAAGCCAACACCAGAAGATGAAATGGCCGCCACAGCAGCTGCAGAAGAGCGACGAGAGGAGGAATACTGGAGGACTAGAAAATTCAGCCACCCCGAGGAGTACGAGGCCTGGAACGCTGAAAGGCTAGCTAAGCGTAAGGCTGATAGGGCTGCGGCCAAGGCTGCAGCAATGAGCGACAGGCTAAACGAAGCGGTCGACAAAGGACAGCTGACCATTAACGAAGCCTTCCATTATATTGAAAAATTCACGATGACTGAGGAGAGGATTCTCTTCGAAGGTAGAGGGGACGATAAGAGCCAGTGGGCGGCTAGCTTGTCTCAGCTAGAAGATGCCGCGTCCCTAATCAATTTAGAATCGTATGGAGAGCTTGACTTGTCACAATCAAACATTGATGAACTAGCAGAGATCTATTCCGAAAAGCTAAAAGGCAGCGTTATGACTTTATTAACCGAGGCTAAAAATTTGTCTGAAAATATCGGTGAGTATTATACCGCTAAGCGTAGAGCAAAGGCCAACGCCGCCGCACAGACGGCAATTCAGAATTCTGAAAATATATCTGCCGCTCTAGAAGAAGATCCAAGATATTCTTAAATAATTGTTTGACTTATATTATAATGTGCTTATTCTATACTCAGAGAGGTATGCATGTCAAAACAATATGCTGATAGCGAAGAACTACAAAAGAAAATATTAGCTGGTGTGAACAAGCTAGCAGATAATGTGGCAGCCACATTAGGTCCGAAAGGAAGAAATGTTATTCTGGCCAGGAAAGATTCAAATCCAATCGTTACAAAAGATGGTGTTTCGGTTGCAAAGTTTATTGACTTTGACGATCCATTTGAGAACGCTGCAGCGCAGCTTATTAAACAAGCAGCTGCAGAAACAAACAATCTAGCAGGCGATGGCACTACGACATCAACTGTGTTGGCTAGGGCCATCTACTGTAAGAGCCAAAAGTATCTATTAGCTGGCTCATCGCCTGTTGACCTTAAGCGAGGAATGGACAAGGCTGTTAAGCAAGTGGTTAAAAAGATTGAGGAAATGTCTCGTCCTGTTGAATCTAAAGAGGACGTAGAGCATGTCGCGACTATCTCAGCCAATGGCGACACTGTAATTGGCAGGCTTATCTCAGAGGCTGCAGACCAAGCTGGCAACGATGGAGCCATCACCGTGCAAGAAGCAAAGTCATTTGAGACCAGCCTTGATGTGATTGAGGGCTTTAGATTTGATTCAGGATACTTTGCACAGGCCTTTGTTACAAACAAAAGACGTAACGCAGTTGAATATGATGACGTGCTTGTGCTTGTTACAGACCATAAGATTGAAGCCGTACAAGATATCTTGCCAGTGCTAGAGCTGGTAGCGAGAGAAAGCAAGCCTTTTATAATTGTCGCTGAGCAGGTTGAAGGCCAAGCATTAGCTGCTCTAATCATGAATACAGTTAGAGGGTCTATGAAGGTGGCAGCTGTTAAGGCTCCAGGCTATGGCGAAGAAAGAAGAAACGTCTTGCGTGATTTGTGTCTGTCGACAGGCGCTACGTTTGTATCCAGAGACTCAGGAAAGAAGCTAAACGAAGTTGTGCTATCAGATCTAGGCGTCTGCAAGAAAGCTGAAGTGCTTAAAAACCAAACAACATTAGTTGGAGGCATGGCTGATTGGCAGAAGATTGATGAAACAATTGAAGCGCTCAAGGCAGAGATTAAGCAGACTGATGATATGGATGAGTGTAGAAAATTACAACAAAGAATTACTAGACTTAACAGTGGTGTTGCTATAATTAAAGTAGGAGCCCCAACTGAAGTTGAAATGATAGAAAAGAAGCACAGAATTGAAGATGCTCTAGAAGCTGTAAGATCTGCGCAAGCCGAAGGTATCATCCCTGGCGGAGGCGCAACGCTTATTAGATGTAGAGATTTTGAAATTGATGCAGTCAATGAAGACGAGAACCTTGGAGCTAATATTATCAAATGCTCTTTGGAGGCGCCACTTCGACAGATAGCTTCCAACGCTGATCAAAGCTCTGATTTAATCTTACACCATTTAATGGCAGAAGATGATACTCAGATTGGTTGGAATTTTGCTGAGGGCAAAGTAGTGAATATGATTGATAGTGGTATTGTTGATCCAGCGAAGGTTACCCGGGTTGCTTTGCAAAACGCCGCGTCTGTCGCTTCAACTCTTATCACTACCAGCAATGCAATTATTGAGGAGTAATAATGAAAGTAAGAGTATCGTATGCAGCAGATATCAGTGAGGTACCTCGACTGGTTAACCAACTGCTAGATAAGATGAGCGCAGATCTTAAAATGGGCGCGGATAAATTAACATTTAATCCAAGTAGTTTTGATCAAATGGCCAGAGATTTATCTGCTTTGAGGGAATCATTATCATTAGTTGATTCTAGAATAGAAGATGTAATGAACCTAACCAGGGGTTGGATTGAGGCTACAAATCCCAAGGAAGATCCTGAGCCTGAGGTATCACCAGTTGAAGAGGAGATCTCCAATGATTAGTGTGGGAGATCTCGTTTATGTGCCATCAGAAGTTATGTTGCAAACAGACTCGACAGTCATGAAGTTGATGTCGCCTCAGAATTTGCTTATAACTGGTAAAAAAGAAGACAAATATGAGGTATATTATGAGGGCAGAGCTTGGATGGTATCTGCAGCTGACATCTATAAACTAGGAGAAAAATAATGTTTAAATTTATTGAAGTCTATGAGAAGCCACTTGAATATAATTCAGAGCTTGGTACGTGCAAATCTGATTTTTCTTTAAGGGAGATCTACATTAACCCTAGATACATTATTGCAATGAAGAAAAGTCAAGAACTTAACGCAAACTTTAAAACAGGCGCTTGGGTTAAAGATTTAAATAAGAACGCTGAGTTTACGGAGCTGACTGTACAAAACTCACACAATAGCCCAAAAATTTATAATGTTGTTGGGGATGCTCAGACCTTAATCAATAAGATGACGAGACCATGATAAACTATATAATCTATGTGAAAGGTAATTGCCCATTTTGCGTTAAAGCACAGGAGCTTCTACAATTGAAAAATTTAAACCACAAGGTTGTTAGCTTCAATGATGACCAACAGAGTTTGTTGAGCGAGATAAAGACAGCATATAATTGGCCGACAGTACCAATGATTTTTCGTAGAGAGAAAAACGATATTGAGTTCATAGGTGGATATACTGACCTAGAAAAGTTTTTAGATAATGAGTGAAAAGACAAAATATTTTACATTGTCGCTTGATTACATTGTTGATCAGCTAAAAAAAACAGATGATCAATTAATTTATGGCAAAGCTTTGCTGCAGCATTTATTTGAATTAGATGATAAAGACTACAGTGGTATAGAAGAGCTAGTAATTGATATTATGTGGCTGAACTACAGTGTTATAAAAATTGTGAGTCCAATTGTGGAAGATACACAACCTGAATACAATGAAACAACTGGTGAAAATGAATATTTAATAGATGAGGCATCGATGATGGCACTCCAGACTCTAGCCATATCTAGATATAGCATGAACAAAGAGTTAAATCAGCGCTGCTATTCAATTAGGGCGCATTAGTATGATTAAAGGTATAATCTTTTTTGTATTAGCCAACTTAATAGCATGGTTTCAGTTTAATTCACAATTTGTGTGGCCATGGTTTAAGGAAAATCCTATTGCAACATGCGCTATCTTGTCGTTCCCGATGTCCATTTGCTTTTGGTATGGAATTAATAGTGTCATGTCTGAGGCTGAATATCTCTGGACATCAAAATTGATAGGCTTTGGAGTCAGCAATATAGTTTTTGGCATCCTGACCTGGATCTTTTTGAGAGAGGGTATCATGAATGCCAAAACAATGGCTTCGCTTATTTTATCTGCATGTATAATTTATATACAAATATTTTGGAAATAAGCTTGACTGGCTTAAGCAGGTGCTTAATGTTATAGTGATGGTGCTTTATGGCCATCAAACATAACTTGCTATAATAGGAGAAAATTGTTATGACTACTTTAACTACTTACCGTCCAAATCTTTTAGGGCGAAGCGTTTTTGACGATATTTTTGATTCGATGTTGGACTTCCCACAACTAATGCAGAGGACAACACAAGGCTATCCCGTCGCTGATATTTACAAGGATGCGGATGGCTCTACTACCATGGAATTTGCTTTAGCTGGTTTTCAAAAAGAGAATCTACATGTTGAAATTATTCCAGAGAAGCGAGAGATTCACGTTAGCGCTGACTCCCATGGTGATGAAGATCAAGATAATTTTAAATCACGTCGAATTGCTCGTCGAGCATTTCACAAAACCTTTGTAAATTATGACAGTGATTTAGATTTGTCTAGGGCTGAGGCCAAGTATGACAATGGCCTTTTGAGGATTAATTTGCCAGTGAAGCCCGAGGCAGAGGCGATCAAAGTTAATATTACTTAACAAATAAATCGTTTTGGCCCTCCAGTTTTATATTTATATTGTAGACTGGAGGGCTTATGCAATTTATTAGCGATAAAACTAAATTAAGTAAGCCTTGCAAGCCTTGTCGAAGCGTGCCAGATGGAATGAGCATTGGCAACCGCTTACTTGAAGTACTTTCGCAAACAAATGATGGCGTAGGTCTCGCTGCGAATCAAATAGGGATTGATTCGGCGGTCTGCGTTATTACAGTTAAGAAGCCAGTGATTTTAATCAACCCTGAAATTATTGGAAAATTTGGAAAAAGTTTCTTTCAAGAGGGTTGTCTTTCATTTCAAGGTGATTATGTTTTAACTGAACGTTGGACAGACATAGTTGTGACTGCTGACAATCACAAAAACCAGCTTTTCTTTTCTTTTAAAGATAACGCCTTGGAGTGTGTTTGTGTGCAGCATGAGGTTGATCATCTTAATGGAATTACAATGTTCGATAGAGCCGTAGACAAGGAGTTATTCAATGGCCAGTATTAAAAATAAAATTAGTTCATCCCCAAAAAAGAAAACCACTATTGGAGCTGGTATTTACACTAAAAAGCCCCATTCTGGCGGCGAAACATTTTATGGTGATACTAGATCCGGTTCCACGCCGTCACGCGCTCGAAGGCGAAAGAAGCCTTATAGGGGTCAAGGTCGGTGAGCGACGAGCACAAGCCTCTATGGGCTCCACAGCCTTCGATAGAGGATGAGAGAAGAATGTATGAAGAGTGGCTTGAACAAAAAGAGCTAGCTGATAAGCAACGCAAAAAAGATGAAGACACTCACATCATTGTTATTGATATTTAGGAGTATTATTAAATGAAAGTATACGTTCCTGATAAGAAAGTGAATGTTATTAATGAGGTCCTGCAGGATCTTTACATGTTGAAGAAAGCTATTGACTATGAGTCTGGTACTGCAGATAATAGAATGGCGATGGTTGACAGCGTTAGAGATAAATTAAAAAATTTATTGAAGGAGCTTGATAATTAGCTTTACTTAGCCATGCCATAAGCTTATAATATAGGTGAGAGGTAAAAATGCTTAAGATATTAGTTGATGCAATAATCATATTCTTCTTACTTTCTTATTCATTTGCTAGTTGTGTTGTTGAGGCTTGCAGCGCCGGCGATAAGCAAAAGGCTCCTGTCATTACAGAAATTGAGCCTTCTGTGGAAGATAACACAGAGTTTACAGACGTTCCAGCAAGGATTGGCAGAAGTCTAGGCGACTCAAGACCGCTCATTAAATAACGAAATGGTGATTAAATTTTTATTATTGCGCAGTAGCTCAGTTGGTAGAGCAGGCGGCTGTTAACCGCCGGGTCACAGGTTCGAGCCCTGTCTGCGCAGTTTTTGTCTTCAAAAAGGAGTATTTATGAAGATGTTGATGACAATGCTAGCTGTTTCGCTAGTTTTTGTAGGATGTGGTGACTCAGATGATCCAGTTGTTCCAGAGCAGGAACAAGAGGTTGTATCTGATGTTGTCGAAGAAGTTGACGAGGAAGTTGTTTCTGATGTTGACTCTGCTGATGATGTCTCTATGTTAGATGTAGACGTAGAGGAGGATGATGCAGACACTAGCGTGGAGGAGGGTCCTGACGCTAGCACTGAGGAGGAGCCAGAGCAGTTGGACGAAGATCCAACCAGTTTTAGAAGCAACCCAAACCCGGGTTCGCACTTCTTTAATCCAGAGGTTCCTTAGTCCACCGGGCGCTATGCGCCCACTTTGGCCGAGTGGTGGAATTGGCATACACAACAGACTTAAAATCTGTCGCCCAATTGGGCTTGCGGGTTCGAGTCCCGCCTCGGCTACCATATTTAGGGCCTTTAGCTCAGTTGGTTAGAGCCCCCCGCTCATAACGGGGTGGTCCTCGGTTCGAGTCCGAGAGGGCCCACCATACACTACTTATAATAGACATGCTAAATTCATATCAAGCTTTAAAACTAGACGCAGCTTATAGACCTATAGGTATTGTGCCTTCAACACAAGCACTAGTGTCTTGTATGCTTGGTAAGACCTACATGTTGGAGTGCCATGATCGCAAGATTAATTCTCAGAATCAAAGCTTTGATTTGCCAGCGGTAATCGTTCTTAAAAACAAGGTTGTTAATCATAGGCGATCTTTCTCTTGCACTACTAAAAATCTGAGAATTAGGGACAATGGTCAATGCCAATACTGTCAAGTTCCTATACCTCTTGGCAAGGAGACTATAGATCACATCAAGCCAAAATCTAGAGGAGGCCGGCACGAATGGACTAATATTGTTTTGTCGTGTCATAGCTGCAATCAGAAAAAAGGCTCGAAGACTCTAGAGCAGGTCGGCTTTCGACTTCTCAAGCCTCCTAGGCCACTAGATTATAAGTCATATTTAGATAAAATTACAACTAATGTTAGCATATGGGATTGTTATCTTAATAGATGATCCTATATTAAATTTGAGGTTATTATGTATAATTTAGGATATGCGTGTATCAACATGCAACTTTCATCGCAGCCGAAGTCTAAGCGTGTTATGACTAACCGCTCAATGATTCGCAGGACTTTTGATGCTAAAGGCTTGCCTTATGCGTCTGAGCTAGCCTTAGCTAACTGCAGAGACTTACTTAAGATTCTGCAGTGGAATGAAGCTAGAGACATTCGCTTCTTTCGCTTATCATCTGATTTGTTTCCATGGGCATCAGAGTATAAGCTATCAGACTTGCCAGACTTTGAAGATATCTGCGATGCTTTGCAAGAGGCAGGTGATTTTATTGAAGACCATGGCCATCGGATTACAGCTCATCCAGGCCCATTTAACAAGCTGACATCGCCACGTGAGCAAGTTGTTCTTAACACTATTCGCGATTTGGATATTCACGGTGAGGTATTCGATATGCTTGGCTTATCACGCACCCCTTACAACAAACTGAACATTCATGTCGGAGCACACTACAACGATAAGCCAATGGCATTAGCTAACTTTAATCGCAACTATCATCGTCTGTCTGAAGCAGCTAAGTCTCGTCTCACTGTTGAGAATGACGATAAGGCTTCGCTATACTCTACCAAGGAGCTTTACGAAGGTGTCTATGAGAAAATTGGCATACCAATTGTATTTGATTACCACCATCACAAGTTCTGCACCGGCGATCAAGACGAAGAGGAGGCCTTGCTAACTGCATGCACCACGTGGGGTGATATCCGTCCAGTGGTTCACTACTCGCAGTCCCGAGCTATTGAACATAACGATCCCAAAATTAAAGCTAATGCTCACTCTGATTCTTATTGGACGCCAATTAATCTTTACAATCTAGATTTGGATGTTATGTTAGAATGTAAGCACAAAGAGATTGGGCTTTATAAAATGCGTGAACTTATGAGGGAGGCAGCATGAAAATGATTCAATGGTTTAGAAGAAAATTTAATCACAAGTCAACAGAGAGATCAGCAGATGTAATGCTGGCCACACTAATTTTATCCGGCTGGCTTGTATCACTGGTGGTTTATCTAGCGACTACTTAGTTAATCGCCTCCTTAGCTCAGATGGCCAGAGCAGTTGATTTGTAATCATCAGGTCCACGGTTCGAATCCGTGAGGAGGCTCCACATATGCGCCCGTAGCTCAGCTGGACAAAA
>Ga0098074_1001181_pt1 | contig 14148 bp, 21 predicted proteins | sample 32_taG_FD_75064 | JGI IMG/M metagenome (GOLD analysis project Ga0098074, IMG submission 75064) | Marine viral communities from the Gulf of Mexico - 32_GoM_OMZ_CsCl metaG | ecosystem: Environmental > Aquatic > Marine > Oceanic | place: Atlantic Ocean: Gulf of Mexico | collected 2015-07-12
AATTCTGATGCGTGTACTCTACCTGGAGAATACTCTAACAATGTATTATCTGCTGCCCAAGCAGGGTGATTGTTATCAGGGTTAAGAGAATATTTTCTATTTAATGTATATCTACCAGCATAAAAATTAATTTTATTTGGTCTTGCTAATGAAGTATAAAATATATCTCCATCTTCATCTCTACGTTTTAATGGTTCACCAATAGCAGCAACTGTTTTTTTATAAGATTCATCATTAGAATAACCTGCTTGTTGATAATATCTATATAATTCAGTTTCTTCTGGTATAACAGGTTGAAAACCTATAACAGTACTTCTATCAAAGTTAATTGGTTTATCATATTTACTAGGAAGAAAACCATTATTCCAAACTTCATTCCATAAAGCACCTAAATTAGTTTGACCAGACATTTTAAAAGCTTCGCTTAATGCGCTTCCTTTACCTGATGCTAATACTTCACTATCACTTATATCAATCATTAATCTATCTTGTGCTTCAGATATTGACATACCTTGGTCCATATAGTCTTGTGCTTGTTTAATTGCACCGTAGTATTCAATAGCTCTACCTTGTGTAAAAGGTTTACCAGGCAGTAAAGCATTTAAAGCTATACCAGGTACGTTTATTTTTCCTGATGGTCCAAATGTTTGCATTAACCATTCCATACCTAATACACCCCAAACACCATATTGTATATCCCCAGGTGCAGCACCTCCTGGAAATAATCCAAATGAAAAAAAATCAGATACATTCATTTGCATATTTCTTTCTAAATCAGCAGGAGCATATCTATCGTATATTTCTTTGTGTATAGCTTGTTCTTTTAATAAACGTTCTTTAGCTAATTCATCTTCTATATCAAACAAATCCCTACTACCAGCTGGTATTGAAGCACCCCAAGCTGAATAAGCTACATTTAAAGGTAAATTAGGATGTGTTTCTAGCACACGTTCAAAATCATATATAGCAGAAGGATTAGCTTTGAATGCTTCTACTTCTCTATTAAACTGTTTTATCTCTTGTTGTTTGTTAAGTAAGTAATCTCTATTACTTAACCAGTTTGGATTTATCAATGTTAACCCTGTCGTCTATTAAGTAAATCTAATATTATAGGTGATTTACTAACTTCATACATTGCAGCTAGTGTAATATCTATACTTTTAGTATTTGCTTGTGGTGTCATCCCAGGACCTAAAGGTGCGCCTGATGTAGGTACTTCATTAGGTCTTTCAGATGGAGAAAAAACATTTGGTCTATTAGGTTGTTGTTGTTGTGGTCTAGGAGTTACAGTAGTTTGTGCTGGCAAAGGTGCAGCTTTTTGTTGATTTAATAAATCTTGTTGTTGACCATAAGGTAAACCAGGCATATCTCTTAAAGGTTGTTTTTTACTTGCTGGACCACCATCTGTTCTGTTACCACCTACAGGTGCAGGTTTTTCAGGTTGTCTATATCCACCTCTACGATTCTTTGCCATAGAACTCCTGTGTTATTAATATTATTATACCAGGTGCTGGTTGTATAATATGATTAACTTGTTCAGATAAAATGTCTAATTCATCTGTTACACCAAATTCATTATGTATTATTTCATCAAAAGCATCATCTATATAATCCACATTAACCTCCAAAAGCACCTGCGATACTAGGTTGTTGTCCCATCATCTGCTGTTGCATTTGTTGTTGTATCATCATTTGTTGTTCAGGTGTCATTTGTGGTTCTTGTGGTGTATAAAACTGTTTCATAATTTCTGTTATAGAAGTTGGATATTCATAAATAGCTATAGCAGCCATTGTAGCTGCAGGGTCACCTTGTGCAGACCTAGCTAATATACTGTCAAACAATACTTGTTCAGCTTTGTTTTTTCTTATACGTTCTTGTACCTTAGCTATGTTCTCTAAACCATCAATGTTATCTTGTAACGTTTCTACGTCTATAACACCTGCTTGCAATAATTGCAACCCAGTTACAATTTTTTGTGGTTCATCAAAACCAGCCATAACACCATAAATACGTCTAGTTCTAAAATCTCCACCAATATCTTGTAATACATTGTAGTTTTCGCTAAATGCAGCACCATTAAGAAAACCTGCCATAGGTTTCTTAGTTGCATTCATTGTGTAAGATAACACAACATCTAGTTCTAATCTTTTAGCATCCATCTGAACTAAACCATTTTTAATAATATCTCTATATTCAGATATCATTAATGACATAGTACTGTTTAATTCTGACAAGCCAGCACCAGTTACAAATGAATTTGGAGACTGTGAGTCATCGGTTACTGGGTAGCCACCGACCATTCGTAACTGACGCTCTAACCTGTCAATTTGTTGAAATAATTGATAAGGAATATTGTTCATTGGTTTAGAAACTTGTGTACCAGGAGCTAGATAATTAACCGCAAATCTGCCTTTTCTGTATTGTCCGGATTCTATCTCTCCTGATATGTTAGTTTCTGTAAATACAGAATCTTCCATTGCTATTGCTGACATAATGTTTATCTTTGCCATCATTGCCATCAAACCTATAACGTGGTCATATTGTCCTTTTAATTGGTCAAAAGATACACGTTTCATAAATACAAAAGGAGGTGATGATAATACGTTAGGTATAAAATCTAAAATCATATTACGTTCTGGAAATACTACATAAGTACCTCCCATGTCGTAATATTCAATAATTCTTACACCTGAGTATGTATTATCTTCCCAAGCTTGTTCTCTATTGTTTTCATATGATAAAAATGGAGTAGCAGTATCAGGTGTTGCTTCTTCAGCATCATCATCTTTTTTAAGTATTTGTTCTGCAAACTCTGGGTATATCTGCGCTAGTTTATATCTAGGTACACGTCTTAGTACTGCCATTTCTCTAGGTTGTTGGTCAGGACCAAAGTTACCTGGAAATGTATCATAAGGGTCACGTAGTTCAGCACTAGGATATATAAAACCGTTTTTATCTCTTTTAGTAGTAATTACCCATGCACAAAAACCATAACCAGGTAGCCATCTAGCTGCTTGTTGTAATTGACTTAACAGATTTTGTTTTTCATCATAACTAGTAACAATACGTTCTAGTTTTTCTGCACGCATTTTACTTCTAGTAGAATCATTTTCATTAGGTACATCTACTCTAACTTGTGGTACTCCAGATACTTTTTGTGCAAGTCGGTCAATACCAGACTGCAACATGTTAGGAGCTGGTAATAAATCAGCATCACTTGTTTCCATTGTATTACCTAGTAAAGCTTTAATACCATCTGCACCACCATTAAGAATTGCTTTAACTCTAGATTTTTGTACTTGTCTTTCTTGTACTAATTTACCTTGTGTAAGTTCAGATGCATTTCTAACTATCTCTTGATATGTTTTAGTATCTAAATTTTCTATCCCCACGGTGCCTCATTCATTTTTGTAATCTTATAATCTCCATAACTAGGATTGTAATCTAATCCTAAATCGGCAGCATGCTCTTTTTGCATACGCCTAAACACTTTCATTGGAAACCAACTAGCCATAACTATATCGGTTTTCTCTTTGTTTCTTTTAGAAACAGGTTTTCCATCAAAGTATAACAGTTGTTGTCTATATTTCTGTACTTTTGCATTAGATTCTCCATCACCAGTAGGCAAGTGTATTCTTCTATCTTCAAACAAATCAGCCATAGCTCCAACACCATACAATGGGTCATGTTTGTTTTTACCTGTTAAGTGTCCTTGTACAGTTATACCAGTACGTAAAGTAAATTCTTTTATAGCTGCATCTTGTCGTATAGCAGATTGAAAACCATTTTCTTCTACTATCCAATGTCTACAATCATATTCTTGCAACCATATAGCCATTTGGTCTAATGCAGCTCTAATACCACCACCACGTTTATTTTCTAGGTCAACTAAATAAAGTTCACCTCTGTACTGGTCTATACCCCACAATACACTTGCTTGGTAGCCACTTGATGCAGGGTCTAGTCCAGCAACTAAATATAAATTTTTATATACTTGTCCTAACACTAAATCACTACGCATACATTGGTCAATTATGTTCATAGTAAATATCTGTGTACCTTCTACATATGCTTGATTGTAATAAACCATTTCAAATGTTTGTCTACCACCTGTAGATTCAGCAGAATGTAATCTAGATTGTAACCATTTGAAAGTTCTTTTATTAGGCCATAACATACAATCAACATGTTCTTCTACTAAATGTTCTGGTATATTGCAATCTAATGCATGCGCTGTTTCTACTATGCTTGTAAAGTTATCTGATTCAAGTAAGTGATTATATAAATCATCAGGGTGCTGTCTTGACCCAATTACTACTACAGCAGTATGTTCCTCTTTACGACTTGATAATGTTGTAGTCCACCATTGTCTTGTACTTTCTCTTGCACCAGGTTGCATAGTAGTTTGATGGTCTTCAATATCGTCAGCAATAATAATATCGCAGTCACGAGATAGAATCTTTCCACCTTTACCTACAGCAACCATAGTAGGTGACTTAATACCTGCAACAGTTCTAGTACCTACAGTAAATTGATTTTGTGACCAGTTTTTACCTGACCTATTGTCTGGTTTAAAAGATTGTCCAGGCATACAAAAGTCTTCTCTAAGCTCTTCATTAGTATCTAATACATCAAGTACAGCAGATAATGCGTTCTTAGCAATATCTTCGTTACCACCTACCCACATAATACGTACATTAGGGTTTTTACATATTTGATATACAGCAAAGTGTATTAATAATTCAGTCTTTCCATGACGTGGGGGTGACAGTATCAGTAATTCTTTACCGTTATCAATACTATCAATAATGTTATTTATCCAGTTAGTATGAAAATCTGCGGTGTCATAATGTTTTCCTAGTTCTGTTCTAAAGTATTTGTGTCGGAAGTCGGAAAAATTTTCTAATGAGGCTTCAGCTTCTTCTGATAATTCCCAATCTTCTGCTAATATTTCGTTTCTACTGTCTACCTTAAAGGCAGCAAGCATGCGACTAACAGTAGCAGGAGTGCAACCAAGGAGGGAAGCCGCATCTGCTACTGTCATGTCGCCAGTTGCAACTGCTTCGGCTATACCTTCACTTACGAAAGCTCGGTAATTCTGTCCTCTGCGTACAGAGGCGTAATCGCCTGTATCTGCATTATACTCTTTATTTATGGGCTTGGTGTCCACTTTGTCATTATGTCGCTTGTCACGTGCAAATTGACGCTTCTGGCACGTTCCTGAGCAAAATTTACGTTGTCTACCCTTTAATTTTTTCCTACATCCTTCAGCTATGCATATGATGTTATTGGTCACTTTTAACTAACTTTCTGTAGATGTTTGTATAGTGAGAATTATATGCTATAGTCATCTTAAATACAAACATTAAACACAAGTATTTTGTTACAAGTAAAGTGGTGACCGGGACATCGAAAGCTGCTGACACGTAAGAGTGTACACTAGAAAGACAAAAGCAGTACTCAAGGACATTAAAAAAGGTTTAATCAGACACACTACATACAATGCCCGCTCACGTCTAAAAGCCTTATACTGACTGGGGTTTCTCTACTGACTACGGAAGTTACCAACTATTTTTTTAACACTTACGTATAATATTAGTAACACCTTGATTGACATTAGGTAGTCAAACTGTATATGTCATCCGATTTCAGTATCCTTATACAGAATAAAATTCTGTATACTGAAATCTGATGTCATTTAGATACAGTTTGAACAGTATCGAAGATACTGTAGTTATTTCTGATACCGATATGCGGTAGTTTAATCTGAACATTAAAACAGAAATAACTTCCGAATGTCAATCACAGTAGCAAAGCTACTGGTTATAGTTCCTATAACAACTCTGTGATATTCACGTAGTCTTGGGTACCATCATCCTTGTGAAAGACGCCTTACCCCAGCGCTATCGTGATTTTAACCTTTCTCGATGGTTCAGCATAGTGCAATATATTTCTAACCTTTCATAACTCTAGTCCCTTCCGACAGAACTCTTTATGAGTTCTCTGTCGAAAGATGACAGAGTTATAAGAAAGGTAAAGAAATATGAATTGCTTACTATGCGAGAAACCATTCGAAAAGAAAGGTTCTAAAATCCACGATTTAGCGTGGGACAGTAAGGCTAAGTCTTTCCGAAAGGATGAGAATGGTAACCCAAAGACATACGTGATAAATATTCACAGAGATTGTTATTGGGAACGCTATAACGCAAGCAAAGCTACTGAAGGGAGTGTCGCATAGCGACACCCCCTTTGGGGTTACTAAATGTCTGAACAAGACAAGACTGGCGAAACTATGAAAATAATTGAATGCGGATACTGTAAATTAGATGTCGATATAAACGATAGACATCCAGAATACTTACGAAGTAAAGGGATATCTATACCATTATATCTGCATCGTAGCTGTGCATCTAAGATAAATAACTTAGGCGAAAATGTATGGCATTTTCACAAGTTATCTACGACATATAAAGTTAAGCAGAATACTACTGGAAAATTATTCTGAGAAAGGAACGATATGAATATCGATGAAGTTAAAAATGCACTGGAAGTAATGGAACGAACATTACATCCAGAGGATTACAAGTTGCTTGTTGACGGAGTCGCACAAGCAGTGCGTAATCAAAGAGAAAACGAAAGAAGTCAGCAAGTTACTGATGATTTAGTAGAGTTGGGTATCGCTTAGGCGATACTCACTCTGGTATCTAAGGTATCCGATATAAAATAATTGGCGTAATTAGAAAGAACAAAGGATATTTATCGTTCTCTCTTTCTTCTCTTATGAGTACGAAAGAGAGATTATTCTTTTGTTCTTAGTAATTATATTAAAAAGTAAGAAAGGATATGTGATTACATTGGCTAAAGAAATGGCACCGGTTGTCTGCGGTATAACAGGCAATACGTTAACAGAATGGAACCAAAGAACGTTCATCAATAGATATATTGATGGTAAGTTGCAATCAATTCCATTATATCTTGATGTTAATGAGGTATTAAAACTTCATAAGCAATCTGCGACATACTTGGAACGCAAAGCTGCGCAAGCACAAGATAATCAAGCTGTCTATAACAAAGGTATCAAACAAGATACTGAAGTTAATGAGACTACTACAGATACTGAGGAAGGAAACGTTCCAGCTACTCCGGCTGTAAACGTTGGTGCTGTAGAATAATACGGAGTAATAGCTTGCAGTCTATATTCAGTATAGACTGCTGGGTATTTAATACCAAATAGGATAGGTTCCATACGGAATAAAGTAAAACAAATTAGTTGCCTATCCACGATTAAATTATGAAGGGAATATAATGAAAGTAATTGATAAAATATATGACGCAGTAAATGGCGACAAGTATGTTATTGAGACTAAACAATGTTGGCATTGCGGTAACAAAGGTAAGGTAGAAATATTTACACAAGAAATGTTTTTCCTTAATCAAGGTTATCACATACAAGATGCAGTTAAATCCTTGGATAAACACTACAGAGAAATGTTGATAACAGGTGTTCATCCTAACTGTTGGACAGAAATGTTTGGAGATGAGGAGGAATAATGGCTAACCAAGAACATCTAATTAAAATAACTGGCGCACTCAAGACAGTATCAGAGGCCTTGCAAGTATTAGATAAACGTGTGCGTAATAACACTGAATTAATTATGTTACTAGCTGGTATAGAGGAAGAAGAATAATGTCACATCCAGTTCCAGGTATGGATTATTATTGCGAATATTGTAAGGAACTAATAGAAGAACCTATACATTCTTGCGATATCTAATAAACATTGTTGGCGTGTTTGTCTTTCTCTTTATGAGTTCAAGACAAACACTTTAAGAAGGGAATAATATGGACGAAGTATATGATAAGTTAGACAGCTTAAGTACTGAACAGTTACAAACTGTAATTAGATGGACACTAACTGATTTAGATAACGCTGCAAACTCAACTAACTATGAGAAGTTAGATGACAAAGTAAAAGGATGGTGTGCAATGCTTAGAGAAGCAGTGATACACCAAATAAACAAGGCATACAAAGCTAACGATAGCTGGTATGAGGAAGGATAAAACTATGGCTAAAGAAATAACTATAGAAGAAAAGCTAGACATACTTAATACAAAGATAGGTATGATGGCAGATATTCAAATGACTATTGTTAATCATCTAGGTGCAACAGATGATAAATTTAAAATGGAATTTATAATGGGGACATTAGCTAATGATGTAATTAGAGATGACTTTACTAAATTTATAAATGAATTTGAAACAGATGACAATATAAAACTACAGATGACAGCAATAAATGAATTGTTTTTATCTGCGAAAGAGGAGGAGTAATGCCTAACTGGACAGATAACAAGCTAGTAATCAGAGGGAAAGCAGAAGATGTAAAGCGTTTTATGGATGACATAACAACTTTAGAAGCTAACCCAGATGATACACCAGATGAAGTATATAACTTAACAAACATTAACCCAGTACCAGATGTGTATAAGAATATGGTTAGTGGTGCAAGGAAAATTGATGGTGTTACATACAATGAATGGTTCGAAGATGATGAAGGAGTAAGACCTTTGTTAGATATTAATAAACAAGAAATCATTGACAAGTATGGATATGCTAATTCAATTGATTGGCAATATGGTAACTGGGGTACTAAATGGGGTGACTGTGATACAGAAGTACAAAGTCAAACCTATACAGATACACACGGTACAGTTGATATGACATTTGGTAGTGCTTGGTCACCACCTTTTATGTTGTTAAATGATATTGCAATTAAATATGATTTAGAAATAACTGCTAAATATATTATTGAGTTTGAGGATGATGAACATATAGATAGATATCCATTATCTCTGAAAGATACAGATACATTATATAAACAACATCGTGCTGGATTAGAAATAATGAAAGACGCAGTTAAGAATATAACTATAAGTAAAGATGAATGAAAATATTATTGAGTTATATTCTCATTGTTATATGTGTATAGAGGAATTAAAAGAATTAGAATTCTTTACAAGTCCACAAGATTATGCAGATGTATCAATAGGATTAGCTGCTGACCAAAGAAGAATACAACTCTGGTGTAACAGACATAATGTAAACATTCATATATTTGAATTAGCTGAAACACTTGAGGCTTGCTGTGATGATTGTGCGTTATAAGAGGATTAGTGGCATCTAATTGAACGCAGCTAAGGCTACTTACATTGCTGGTTTCCCTTTGTACCAGCCGGTTAGACCAAGATGTAGGTAGCTTGTAGCACATAGAAGTAAATGCGTATAGCGAATACGAAAGTATGGTCGCTTTGTAGGTTGAACTCCTACCAACTGTGTGTTACAAGCTATCTATAAGTAGATAGCTTAGTGTTTATTAGTAAGAGTTAGTATAATTCCCTGTTGTTCTAGCGACTGAACGTAAGCACTAAGCTATCTATAAACAATAATACAATGGCGTGCTGTTGTTAGGTGGAGATAGTAAACCATCTGTTGTATCAAATATAAAATAGCTTAATTTAAATATCTACAATACACAGATGGCGTAACTGTATGTCTGTCTTTCGTCTTATGACTTAAAGACAGACATACTTAAAGAAGGGAGTATATGGAATACTTAGAAGTAAACGAAGAAGAACAATTAGAATATCTAATAACTCTTACGTACACTAAAATGCCTGGTAGTAAAGGTAAACATAGACACGTAAGAATTATACTCAAAGCTACGGACCCAGTACAAGCTATGGTTCGTGCAATGAATATAGATATTGCAAACAAAGCTGAAATGATGACAGATTATATTGGTCCACACCCACATAAGCTGGGACAAACTACATTTACAAGGGACGAAATAGAAGAAATCAGACAGCAAGCTATTGACTCAGGATTATTTCAAGACTGGTTGATAGGTGTTAAACCTACAGCCATCCAAGTAGTCTTGCAGTCCGAAGTAGATATCATTAACAACATTGCTATTGATGAAGTTATGGAACATTCTACACACATAGGAAGTCAAGCCGAAGACTTTCTCAAAGAACAAGATAACAATAATGATAAGAAAGGAAGTGACAACGATGAATGATTGTTGGCAACTTATTAATGATGTTATACCAGTATCACAAAGAATATTATTATGGGGTCCCCCAGGTACAGGTAAAACATACAGTGCAGTCAAAGAGAATGCACCTATAAATATAAATGGAAGTACTAATGTATTTCAAATAACAATGACAGAGGACACTGCTAGTGCAAACCTAGAAGGTTTCTATAAACCTAGTAGTGATGGAAACTTTGTATGGAATGACGGTCTAGCTATTCAAGCATGGAGAACAGGTGGTAGATTGGTTATCAATGAGATAGACCACGCATCACCAGACGCTATGACATTTCTGCACGCTATATTAGATGACCCAGAGATTGCAGGTATTACTTTAAATAATGATACCAAAGAGACTGTTCATCCAGCACCAGGGTTTCAAGTTATTGCAACTACTAATAGTCCACCTGAGAGTTTACCTTTAGCATTAAAGGATAGATTCCCAGTTAAGGTACACGTAGATAGCATACATCCTAAAGCTATGGAACAATTCCCAAAGAATTGGCACGATGTTATTAACGATACAACATTAGTTGATGACCCAGAAGATAGAGTATCAGTTCGTTCTTGGAAAGAATTCTTTATGTTAATAGATAGAGATTTTACTGAGGAGAAAGCAGCTAAACTTATATTTGGTAGTAAAGCAGAAGATATTATTGACGCTGTAATGGTTGCTAAAGCTGACAATGGATAAAGCTAGACCTTATCCAGGAATAATTACTAGTACTAACTGGAAGATTAACGAAACAGTCGAAGGTCAAGAACCTAAGACTGACAATGCTAACTATCAAATGACTGTACCATTAGGTAAAGTCTGTGAGTTTTGTGGAATTAATCACGCTAGAAATATTAGAATGTTACAACTAGGCCATGCTAAATGGTCACCTAAAACTGTAGGTAAACTAGGACATGACATTAGGTTAGAAGCTGTTGAAGTATTATCAGACGCAAGAATTAAGTGGTTATTATTTGTAGAAAAAATAAAATTTACCAATGATTTTATATGTCCACAGTTAATACAAGCACAGTTTAATCAGTTATTACAAGTAGGTAGTATAGGAGAAATTATAATGTTTCTTCTTAAATACACTAGTTGGGAACTGCCACCTAATACTAAAACTTATTGGTATGGTACAAGATACTACTCTGAGTTAACTACATCATTATATAGATTGATGGAATACTATGAAGATGACATGCGCTTTACACAACAAAGACGTGCTGAGTATATGTTTATGAAACATCAATGGATGGAAGTATTAGATATACTAGTTAATCGTAGTAGAAAAAACATAATACCATTTAATCGTGTTAAAGTTGCAGCTAAATACTTAAGTGTATTATTAGATGAACTTAACGAAAGACCTAGTGCTGATGATATCTGGGACAAAACCTTAAAACACCAAAGCAATTCGCTTGGTAGTAAAGCTGGTGAAGAAGGTGGTTCCACCGATGAGACAGGTGAAGATGATGCAAGTAATGCAAGCGCAGGAGATGCTAAAAAACAATTAGAATATCGTATGCGTAAAAGCTTAGTAGAGGAAATGACTTATCGTTCTCAACACGGTATGGGTAGATGGGGTCATATGGAAATAGAAAATCCTATACTCCAAGTTAATCTAAATGGTAAACTTAAAAATGGTAGAGGATATCGTGCTATGAATTATGGTCACAATCCTAAATACATTAATAGATACTGTATAGATAAACAAATCTTCAAACAAAATCATAGAGTTAAAGGTGGTACTATTCTTATAGACGCTTCAGGTTCTATGCATTTTAATGGTGAAGATATACTAGAAATAATGAATATACTACCAGCAGTAACTATTGCTATGTACAATGGTGGTGGTAACTGGGGTACATTACGCATTATTGCTAAAGGTGGACGTAGAGTTACACAAAATTATTTAGATAAACATAGTGGTGGAGGTAATATTGTTGATGGTCCAGCATTACGCTGGCTAGCAGAAATGCCTGCACGTAGGATATGGGTATCAGATATGAAAGTATTTGGTGTTGGTTCTAACTCTTCAGGTTATAACTTACTTAAAGATTGTTATGACATTTGCACACAAAATAAAATAATTAATCTAAAAGATATAGATGAAGTTAAAGAACACGCACTTAAATTAAATATGTGATACAATATAAAGCATTAGAAAGTAAACTTGCAAAAGTGTAGTGTTTCCTTTCCGCTATTAAAGCTTTCTAAAGTAATGGAATAGAGTCGGAAGAGAACTCCGAACATGGTTTAATTCGTACTATCTGTACAATGTCAATCCCAATAGTGAACACCATTACGCTTTATATACTTGCATAAAATATAAATGAACTATAATGAATACTATGAAAGATATAGATAAACTGCTGAAAGAAGCAGAAACTGGAAAACTCAACCGTGTATCAGAAAGAATAACTGATGAAGCTATGCCATTCTGGAATGGTATAGAACAGATGGTGCAATCAGGTAAGAAACCTAGACCTTATGTAGTGTCAAGGTTATTACGTGATGAGTTTGATGTAAAGATAAGTGAGACTGCAATAAGGAATCACTTTAGAAACTTATTAGAACATGTCGAATAAAAAGAAAGTAGAAGAGTTATTAGCTGAGGCTGAATCTAAAAAGATACAAGAACTTAAAGCCGATAACTTAAAGTTACTACGACAATTAGAGAAAGCTAAAAATAAAAAAGCTGATATGATTGAAGCAGTATATCAAGCTGTATCTACGAACTTAAGGACATGGGACAAACCTAAGATACCTAAGCCTAAGTTACATAAGCGTACTAAGAACGAAGAAGTAGCTGTTGCTGTATTAAGTGACGTACAATTGGCGAAGGTAACACCAGATTATGATACAAAAGTAGCAGAAGAACGTGTTATTGAATATGCAAACAAGATAGTTGAACTAACAAATGTACAACGTTCAGCACATCCTGTAAACAAATGCGTGGTTCTAGCTGCTGGTGATATTGTAGAAGGTGAACTAATATTTCCAGGACAAACACATCTTATAGATGCTTCGTTATATAACCAAGTTACTATAGATGGACCTAGAATATTAACCAAGTTCTTTGATACATTATTGGCGAACTTTAATGAAGTTGAAGTACATTGGGTGATAGGTAATCATGGTAGTTTAGGAGGCCGTGCAAGAAAAGATTATCATCCAGACTCTAATGCAGATAGAATGCTTGGAAAAATTATGTCAATGATATACAGGGACGAAAAGCGAATGACCTGGACAATACCTGATAGTACAGGTGATAACCATTGGTTTGACATTGCAGATGTAGGCGAAGGATGTAAGTTCTTTGTATGGCATGGTGACAATGTAAGAGGACACAGTGGATTTCCATGGTATGGCTTTGGTAAAAAACTATTAGGATGGAAAGCATTAGCGTCAAGAGGATTAATGCCTGACTTTGACTATGCAATTGCTGGACATTTTCATACACCTACAACAATGTATGTTAATGACGTAAGGTTATGGGTTAATGGAAGTACTGAAAGCTATAACACATATGCTTTAGAACAATTAGCTAGCATGGGTAGACCATGTCAATGGTTGTTGTTTGCTAAACCAGGTTCAGGAGTAACTGCTGAATACCTTGTAAAATTGAAACATAACTGATATAATAATGAATACTATGATAAAAAACTTAGAGAAGTCTGAGTGGAAATTGACTGGTATTGAGTATAGTGGACTAGGTGATAGGCCATATTTTATACTCCGTAATGATGACCAAGTCAAGCTAGTACCCATAACAAAAGGGGTACATAACTTAGACGATGTACTAGAATATATATAAGTTATTTATCGTTTTCTCTTTATGAGTTCAAACGATAAATAAAGGAAGGGTTATTATGACTAATAACGTTGACTTGCTATCTCCATTTCCACAGGAGTTAGTTCGTAAAGCACCGGCTGGTAAGTTTGGTGATTATGTTCCACACGCACATTATGTTGAGCGTTTAAGGGACAGTGGAGTTAAGTACACATGGCAGTGTGAAGCTGTATATGGTACATACAATGGCGAAAAAAGAATA
>Ga0098074_1001182_pt1 | contig 14147 bp, 22 predicted proteins | sample 32_taG_FD_75064 | JGI IMG/M metagenome (GOLD analysis project Ga0098074, IMG submission 75064) | Marine viral communities from the Gulf of Mexico - 32_GoM_OMZ_CsCl metaG | ecosystem: Environmental > Aquatic > Marine > Oceanic | place: Atlantic Ocean: Gulf of Mexico | collected 2015-07-12
ATATCTCCGTTGATAATAACTTTGCTACCTTGACCCATACGTGTTATAAACATCTTAATTTGTTCCCACGTACAATTCTGCGCTTCGTCTAAGATCATATATGTATTATGAAAAGTAGACCCTCTCATGACTTCAAGAGGTTGATATTTTATTCTACCTTCGTTGTAATACATGCCGTAATATGCTCGTCCCAAAAAGTGTCTAAAGTTTTCTTGCATGGGTAGCAAGTACGGCGCTATTTTTTCTAGCAAGTCTCCCGGTAAACTACCAAGATCTTTGCCTGTGCAAACCAAGGGTCTTGTAATTAAAACTTGTTCTATATCTTCACGGTGTAAATGCTCAGAAGCGATGCCGGATGCAATATAAGATTTACCACAACCTGAAGGGCCGGTGCAGAATATTACATCATTCTCTATGATTGCTCTTATATATTCTTTTTGATTATTTGTTTTAGCTTCTACAGATTTAACTTTTTGTGGAGATACATTTTCTTTTCTGGTTTTTCTCTTAGTCATTTATTAGCCTTGTATTAGTGTTATGAACCAGAACTACCAAACCCTCCTGATCCTCTTTCGCTATCATCTAAATCTTTTACCTCTACTAAATCAAACCCTTCTATTTTTTGAAATAGTATCTGAGCTATCCTCTCACCTTTTTTAATTTTATAGTGTTCTAATTTTGAATTGTAAAGAATTACACCGATGTCTCCCCTATAGCCAGCGTCGATGACTCCAGCAAAAACATCTAAGCCATGCTTATGTGCTAGTCCAGATCGCGGCCAAATAAGTCCAACGTAACCTTTTGGTATTGCCATAGAGATGCCAGTTTTTACTAGCTTTTGATTGTGTGGGCCAATTTCTAAGTCTTCTATCGCATAAAGATCATACCCAGCGTCATGAGCGTTTGCTCTCGTTGGAATTACAGCCGTTGGATCTAATTTCTTGACTGCAACTGGGTGTCCGTTCCAAGGTTTAATATTCCCCGGAAGCGAAGAAGTTATTCTACTTTCCTCAAGCATTCTCATTCTTGCTACTTCGTCTGGATGTGTTTCCATCGTTTACTCCTTATACAATCTCGCATTTACCGCCAGAGCAAGCCCACTCTTGTTCCGGCTTGACATTATTTGTTTCTTCAATAACATTAGTAAAGTCAACATCTTGATATTCTCTATTCATGTCAACCCATTCTTTCCAATTATATACATCTTTCATACAATATGTCAACTGTTTTAGGTCTCCATTAAAGTATTTTCCGGCAAATTTTTCACATCGCTCTTTCCAAGCTTTCTTGCCGTTGCCCTTTATTTTTTCTCCAACACCCATAAGGCTGTCGCAAGCTGCCCACAAGTTGTCTTCCCATAATGTAAGAGCAACTTCGATAAGACCACTAACAAACAATGAGGCATCGCCATAGTGCGCCACCTGTTCGCTTGGTAGGTAAACAGTAGTAAACGGTGCCTGTGGGTAGTCTTTATCTCCAGAGATTGGTAAAAGAGAAATACCGCAGAAGTATTTTCTATTTCTATAAATATATTTCTCTACTTCGCCCCACTCTTCTGGCTTTACATTAATAGTATTACTTACGTTATGATTCAACCAAGGCTGAGTGCATAGTTCAGGATTAGTGCCAGTCAAAACCCAACTTTGTTGTGTAGACTTAACATACTCTAGTAACTGTAAAGCACTAACCTTGTTTTTGGTTTTACTACCATCTTTAACTTCTACGCAAAATGCTACAACGTCATCGCTGTCATTATTACTCCAAACACTTTCTTCACAAGCCCGTGGATTTACTTCTCTAAAATAATTATAGATGGGTTCCATCTTGTTCGCTTGAACACGGCGAATGTATCGCTTTGCGTGGTGTGGGTGGATACCACTTGATGTTCCAAGAATACAGCTTGACGTACCTTCCGGTTTGATGCAAGTTGTACGTGCCGCTTGATTGATACCAAGTGCTTCTGCTAGTTTCTTGTTGGTTTTCTTTACAATATTTGCTCCACGTTTTTGAATAGACGGGTCAAGACAAATGTCGTGAGTCTCCATGATGCCTGTCATGCTAACACCAAGTAGCGCTTCTCTTGCGATGATGCGCTCTGACGCTTCACCAAGATAATCAAACTTAGAAAATCCAGCTTGTAGTGTTCCAATAATTGTAGCGGCTCGGCAGGCATCAAAAAAGTCTTGTTCAGTCTTGATCTTAGAGCAGTTGATGGTTGATAAGTTGCACGCCTGCCACCCAGATTCGCCAGTCTTTTCACAGACAGGCCACATGCCAATCTCAACGCAGGGGTTGACAAGTAGCTCTGTACTATCCGCCCAAACAAATCCCGGTTCACCAAACTCTTTCACAGATTTCATCAACTCAGAGAATTGTTCTTTGGTTGTTTCATCTCGCACAAGTAGTGCGCTGTTGTTGGAACGTCCACGCTGTGGGTTGTCGATAAACCAAGTTCCTGTTTTGGCTGTTGCCATTTCTGTGTCATCAGGACTAAATACACAAATGGTAGCACTACGACGAACCCCACCAGAAATAACAGCGTCAGCGGTATGCATAACAATATCGTAAGCTTGGATGGGGGAGAGTTTCTTTTGTCCATCTTTCAACGCCTTATCTAAAATTTTCCTAATGTTTGTTAGAGCTTTCTTTAGTGGTTCTGGCCCCGGAGCTTTTCCGCCACTTGACTTGAGGTATGATCCAGCGGGTCGGATCTGACTGTAATCAAAGTTTACAGTCTTGCCGTTGTACTCTTCAAACAGTTCGTGACCCAAGTGTTGATCAAAATAACTGGATACAAGTACGCCAACTGCATCACTCCATCCTTCGATTGTGTCTGGGATAATATACTTCTTACTACCTTCTTTTTTAGGTAAAAGGTCTGGCAGTTTGTCAATGTGATGTTTCTGTACTGAGAATCCAGTACCGCACCCGCACAGAAGTAGGTACATACACTCTTGGAAGAATCTTACACGGTCGCAGTACGACACAATACAGTTATACATACGTGCGTTGTGTTTAAAGATTGGCGAACCGCCAAACTGTAGGGCGCGCTGGCTACCAAGCACACGCTTCTTGCGCATCTGCTCATAAGCCCATTCGATTTCTTCTGCGACTTCCGGCTTGTCTGCGTATTGCTCAAGCATCATTTGCTTGACTCTATCTACTGCTTCATTCCAAGTTTCACGTCTTTTCTTTTCTGGAATCCAGCGTGCATATTTTGAGACAAATGTATAATCCATAAGGGATTTCAAAGACATTCAGTTATTCCTTTATTTATATAATGTTATTACCAAACAATTTATTATAGTTTGTTTTGTAAGAAAAATCAAGTCAAATATTTTTAAACAACGATGTTATGTATCTTTCTATAATCCATTCTATTATTAGTTTGATGACAACACTAAATAAAAGACTAACGAAGAAACCACCCTTTACTTCTTCTTGTAGGTTTTCCATAACGTATTTTTTGCAAGACTTTTTAGCTTGCGATTTACTAAAATCTCCAAGAGCGCTCTGCTTTAGGCTTGCCCATTCTTTGCAAAGCTTCAGGCAGCTTCTCGCGACCGTCCTGTTTCTGCTGCTGCTGCTAAACTTTTCTTCAATTTCTAGCTCAACCTTTTTTGAGGCTTGGAGTATTTTATCATTCATTATTTAACCATTCGTATTTAAAGGGTATATCTGGGAAACGATGTAATACTAATATTCCATTGTCTGGATATAACTCAATCCTGTCAACGGAAACTTTTAGTTTAATTATTTTATCTATTATTATAACTGGTTTGTTAGAAGAGAATTCTATATAGATACAATCTTCTGAACGAGATATGTCAATAACTGTTTCTTCTTCTATCTTTATTGTAAATTCTGATACTTTTAATCCTTCATCAGAAAAGATAGATGACATCACATTGTACATATTCATTGTCTGAACACTCTCTTAAAAAACCCCCACCTACCCCCCGAACCTCTTATGGATGTGTTTGAGGTTGGAGGGCAGCCTTGTGGGGGACAAGTTTTTAACTCTTGTATTATTACTTCCTTTTGTTCTACGGGTTGGGCGGATTGAGATTTACACTTACACCCCTCTGGGCTTTCTGTGCATGGGCATGGCGTTTTATGACCATCTCCGTGGATAAGTTCTTTCGTGCCATTACATTCGCATTCATTTTGAACATCACCTCCCTCCGAGTCAACAGATTTCTCGTTGACAATAAAAGCTACAAAACCTTCAGATCTTGCTTTATCTATAACAATCTCTTGCGGCGACGATGGAGAATCCACGTCAACAAAAATTGTAAAGATAAATACCAACAAGATCACGACAGTTGTAAGATTTAATTCTAGGTCTCTCATATTATTCTCGTATTTAATTCGCGCGGCTGGAATCCCTCGTAACCACTAAATGCCCAAGAGTCTCCCTTCTTGAGTATTCGTTTTTCTATTTCTTCTGCATCTACCCAGAATGAACCGTTTGGTTGGTTGTGTCTTTTTGGACCACCATTCCAAGTACCCCAAGAGTTTTGAACTAAAACGCCGGGGCGCTTATATTCATCATCAACTCCGAGAATACACATCTGGTGCGCCCAACTACCCTTGGGTGCAGCAAAGCCTTCGCTGTCTCTTCTTGAGCTAAATCCTTGATTGCTTGCTATTGTAACAGCATAACCGTTAGAAATCAAGTCCCTAACTTCTTCATATGTAGTTACTTTTGAGACAGTTAGAACTGGGTGTTTTTTAGCAACCGGTATGAGGGTTTGTGGAACTCCTGCTCCGCTTCTACCCCAGCTTCTTGCTTTTGACCCGCTATAAGTTGTTAGGTCTACATTTCCGTATTTACCTCTTGGTAAAGCTCCGTATTCATTTACATACCTAGCTGCCCAAGCTCCAATAGAACCGTCTCCACGTATTCTACCTTTGCCTATTTGAACACGACTGCCAGCATAAATATCTTCCGTTGCTGTTTCTGCTACCCACTCTTCAAACTCTTTGTTGATTACTATGTCTACAGATTTAACTGCATCTACAGCATATGCAGCACCTTGGGCTACGCAGTCACCTACAGTTTGTTTTCTGTGTGGAAATTTACCGCCAGATGCTTCTTTGATAAATTCATATAGCAGTATTTTTTTACCTTTGCCTGTACCCTTGATTGGAGTCCAGACATCTTGAAAAACTGGGAACGGTAAGTCGTTCATTACCGACTCCACTGCTGCCGGATCGTCAACCCAGCCATCATTACCGCCTAAAAACTCACTCATATTTTGTTGCCTCTGCTAAACCTTCAAATATACCAGCAAAATCAAGCCTTTCTTGATCGGTTGTTAATGGTTTAGGGACGTTGTAGCCAGCGGCGACTAGGTATGCGGAAACCGAGTCTGTGAAGGCGGGGTACTTTTCTCTGTTCCAGCCGTAAGAAGACTGAACTCTTCCTAGTATTGGATCAAACTGCTGCGTTGCCTGTAGTGATTTACAGTTTTTTAGATACTCAGCAGATCCAGAAAATAGTTTGTAAATAAGAACTTTATCTTCTGTAGATTGTATTTCCGAAAAAGCTTTTGAGACTTGATCTAATTCTGAGCTACTTGCTACTACTTGTGGCTCGGCTGGGGCATTTTGTTGATACCCCACAAAGCCTACGAGTAAAGCAATAATTAATACTGCTTTCTTCATTTAACTCTCCGTTTCGTTCTTTACAGAAAAAATTAAAGTGTTTAACTTAATAACAAGTTCAAGCGCTTCTTCTGAACGCAATTCAATAGCCCTATCTTTTAAATAGTTTAGCGAGACAAAATCTTGATAATCTTTAGCGTCATCAAGTTCTACGTCATCTTCTTTTTGTTTTTCTGGAATCTTTAATCCCATTATAAACGATAAGAATTTCGGCGCGAGTATGACAAGTGCGCCAATACCCGCTACCGCAATTTGGATAATGGCCTGTGAAGTTAGTCCATCGGAGAAGAACTGCTTGTAAACAAACATACCGATAGAGTAGATAACTAAACCCAGTCCAATTAAAGCATCCATTTTATTCTCCTTCTGGAGCATCTGGAGCATCTGGTGATGCTACATCCTGAGAGTTGTCTTTAGCCCACTTGATAATAGTATCAAGAACCAAAGTCACAATCGGAATAAGTAGCGCTGTGTACTGACCCAAGTCGATAACTTGGATGTTATTCATGATATATGTAAGAAAAGCAGCCATAGCAACCAAAAGTCCATTCTTTAAGACTTTAATCAAGTCGCCAGCGTCTAAATTAAATTTTGCCGAACCCATTTCATTTCTCCTGTTCTAAATAAATTAAAAAACCAAAATTTCTGTCATTATCCCTGTATGGGAATCCCGAAAACTTTATCTTGTTACCTTCCGTAGAAATGGTCTCAAATCTTAACTCTCTAAGTTTTTCAGAGCATGATTCAAACTCTCTTAGAAAGTATTCTCTTTGTGGTTCATCTATATATGAAACCCAGTCCAATCCTTTTAAATTTTTTGTCCCCATAATATTATGGAATCTTTCATTGGCCCATAATATATTACCGTTTTCATCTACTTCTAATATTGCTTGTTCTATGTTGTAGAATATTGCTTTTGATCTTTTATCAAGCATTACCTGACGGCGATCTATTCTATTTACTGTATCTTTTATGGACGACCCGCCATTTGTTGTTAGTTCTTTTTTAATGTCGTCAACGGAGTTTACTAAATGTTGTTGTCCTTTGTATAATCTTATTGTCGGCTTTACTATGTATTTCCAACCCCAAGCAAAAGCTGCAAACGCTCCACCGGCAACCGATAATACTATACCAATAATCTCTATACTCGTATCGAAATTCATTTCTATCTCCAAGAAAACCTCCCCCCGAAGGGGGAGGTGCTATGAAACTTAATAAATTAAATATTAAGACTCAAATTGATCCTTGGCTTTATAGTCATCATTTGTTGGAGCAGCAAGTGCGCCGAAGTGATAAGTAAGTTCACCGGGAACACGTCCGCTTGGTGCAATTTCATTTGCAACAGCAGCGCTACCGTCAGCAGGATTAACAAAAGTGAACGCACTGCCTGCGTTATTACCTCTGTTCTCAAGAACAGGATTAATCTCTGTAGAAGGTCTAGCCATAACATTAATGTCGCGACTAGCGTATTCTCCGACTTGACGCTCACTAATCTTAGTTCTAGCCACTCTGGTGTCAACATCGTTGAGATCACCAAGGAAGTCTCTAGCTCCACCAATTAGCTGAGTATTTGCTACACCGTTGAGACTTGTGGTAACATTACCACCTCTCATAACCCAGTTGGTTGCGCCAGCGTTGAAAGCTATAGAAGCTCCGTCAGCAGCATTTGCTGCAATAGCGCCAGAAACACCGACTCTATCGGTTGTTGATGCTCCGGTTCCAACATTTGCGACAACTTTAGAGCCAAAACTTGCTCCTTGGTCGTCAGCTATAGTGTTGAGACCCAAATCATTTGTCACTGGACTGTCAGAGGCTTTGTTTCCAGCCTTTACAATCGTACCGCCGTCAACAACGCCGCTCTTGGAAATGTCATATCCTTGAGCAAAAGTTGTACCTTTTGTTCCAGCCAAAAATGCTGAACCATATCTTGTTGGCAATGCCATATCTAAACTCCTCAGAGTTAATTTTTATTTCCTGTTTATCCTGTAAAATGTTATTCCTGTTTCCTTATTATTATACACCAGAATCAATTCTTGATTTTATAATTTTGAGATTTTTTTTGATTCTTAGTCGAACTGCTTCCTTCGTAATCGACTCTTCTTTTGCAATCTCACTAAGTGTTTTATTTTCATAAAATCTACCAAACATAATGTCTGGGTCGCTACAGTTTCTTATCTCATCCATTAAATCAATGTCTGTAAGGTAGTTATTTTTATCTTCCACAAAACCAAGACTGTTAAAAGATACATTCTTTAGGCCGTTATTCTTACCGTTATTGTTCTTGATTTGCTTGGTACATTCTATTAAAACGCCCTTATACAAAAACGTCGTGAGCTTTGTGTTTTTCTCTGGATTGAAAGATTTTACGGAATTCCAAGCCGCATTTGTAATGCAGCAATTTATCTCATCTTGAGAAAGAACTCCAGAAAATGGAATAGATGCTTTTCTGGCAACGCTAATACAATCCTCATCGCTCAATATATCTTCAATATTCATAATATCCTCAATTAATAATTTCCTCAATTAGTTTCCTGACATCCTTAAAATCAAACATTTGCGCAACACCTACAAAAAATCTGTATCTGCTGCAAACCTTCAAAACTTCTACGCCTTCGACTTCTTCAAAATCTTTTTTAAGACTTGGAGTAATGTCAAAGTTTGTGTGTCCTATCCAGCAATCGTAATTTGTTACCAAAGATATTTGTTCATGGAATGATTCTGGAACCGGCACAGCTAGTATTTCCTGTGTCTCCAACGCTTGCTCTAGTTCTTCTTGGTATTCTTCTTCATCTTCTTCCATGTTCAAATTTAGGTTTGCTGACATCATTAAAGAAGCCAGTGGTGAAGAAATTTGCTTTTTTATCATATCTTCGTATTTCTGCCAGCCTATTTTCTTTGACATAACAACCTCCATTATAGCATATCGGATGGGTTTACACAAGGTTTTTCTGAATATTGTTCATCAATATCTTCTTGGTCAAATGTTATCATTCCTGCCGCTTTTTCTATTATTTTAGAATATAGTTCTTGTTTTCCTGATGACTCTAGCTGGGCTTTTATGACGGCAGTAACTTGAAAAAACGAGCTTGGAGAATACATGCAAATCAAAGATGCCAGAGATTCTATGGTTTCTTCTGACTCATCTGCAATCCTGATGTCAACATATATTTGATTATCTTCTTCTACAAAGATAGTGATTCCTGCCTTTACCTCACTTTTCTTAGAGAAAAGGTTTTTTATTTTTTTAAACATTTAATCATCTCTCTTGCTGTATTTTGCCAAGAGAATGTTCTAGCGGTTTCTATTCCTGCTTGGTTTACAGTACCCTTTTTATCAAGGGTAAATTTCATCATTTTCATATACAGATCCATCTCTTCGTGCGCTCCAATCTTTGCCCAGTTACCTTGACCAAAGAACCATTTTCCGTCAAATGCTGGCTCTACATCGCTTATCGACACAAGACCCGCATTTTCTTTAGTACAAAATTCTGTATGCGCTGAATAATCTGTTGCTACAACGTGCTTTCCTGCCGCCATCATCTCTAGTAATTCTAGATTCCAGCCTTCTCCGCGAGAAGGAAATACGCCGCAATCTACTTGGGACATTATATTATACACTTCTGCCTGTGTCTCAGCCCTTGGAATTAGTTTGACATTAGGATGATTGTATAATTGATGCCACTTTGCATCTTCTTCTGGTGAATTAAATGGATTAGTACACATCATCCATAATTCTGCATTTTCCCCATGTTCAAGTATCTTTTTAAAAGCGTTAATCAGAATATCATGGCCCTTACGGATTTCCCACTTACCGCAGTTGAAGAAGATTGTTTTATCGTCCTGCCTTGCTGGTGCTGGCGGGAATAGTTCTATGTCTACACCAAGAGGCACAACGTGAATAAGGGGTCTGTGTGACGATTTTAACGCCTTGTGGCATTGATCTATGGCAACATTCTTTGCCCACTGAGAACAAACCATCAGTTCATCGCAAGAATTTAGATGGTGCTTTTCTAAAGCACTAAAGGTGTCAAGTTCAAAAATAGGAAATCCAATGAATTTGCCTGACCCTATACGCTCTGCCATCTGGTTTTGATGCCAAATCTTTACGCATGGTACGGTTGGGTCAAATGTCTGCGCAGTCACCATGCCTTTTCTGACTGCATCTGCGTCTGCCTGATTGGTGACTTGAGGTTGACCAATAGGAAAGAATGAAACCTCTACACCTTCTTGCTGTAGAGCCTTTAAAATATTTATGCCTGCAACACCGTATCCGAGTTGGTTGATTGGTGCTTGTAGATTTAATTTCATCGCTTTCCGTACTCCGTAATGAACTCTTGGACAGTTTTAATGTTAGGATTTTTATCGAAGATATTCTGCGCTTCCGCTTTTGCTTTTCTTGCTGGCGTACCCAATCCAGTTAAAGCATCTACACAATCATTTAATAAATCGTTATCAAATACTGGTTTTTGTAATTCTGCTAACTGCTTTTTTAGTTTAGCAATCTCAACCTGTCTTTTAAGCTCTTTTAACTCGTCTTTCTCTTCTACAACGATTTGGACTTCTTGTGGTTCTTCAAACACCTCATCGTCTCTAACATAACCTAAATCAAAGTTATTGCTCAGTTGTAGTGGTTTGGTTGTTTTTGAAAAGAAACCGGCTATTGCTGACAATGTAAACAACACCACCATAGATCCTAGTATTAACTGTGCTATTATGTCTCTTGATTGGTGGTCTGAAAATAATTCTATATTTGTATAATCTGCTAATATCATTTTAGTGCCTAGATGAAAAGACCCTCACCGATTGCTCGGCAAGGGTCGAGGATTGCCTATGGGGAAAGGCAAATTACTGGTTCAGGTTTACAATGGAGCTTGGGTCTGGCCCCAGAGAAATCTCGTCTGCCATGATGCAAACAGAGCTTCTCTTTACCTTGTTTTCATCTTCATAATCATCTACTTTGACCTTACCTTGAATTGAAACAAGCCTACCTTTGAGTAGTCTTGGTTGTAGACTTTCTGCCATTTTACCAAAACACAAAACATTTACAAACAGAGTATCGTCGTTACGACGATCATTTACGGCTAGTCGGAACTTGCTCATGGTCGTTCCCTTCTTGGTTGTAAGAAGTTCTGCGTCCTTGGTTAGTCTGCCACATCCAAGCCAACAATTCAAATTCATTTTAAATCTCCAAATACTGAAACTAAGTTAAATACATTCCCTCTTTAGTATGTTAACACTTTTACGGTAAGCGAGGGAGGTCTTACGTTTATAGCCAAGTGTTAAAAGCGTAGTTACCTTCTTAGCCGATTAATGCTTTTACGGCAAGTGAAGGTAAACTTGCGTTTATAGTCAAGCATTAAAAACATAGTTACGGGCCGCCTGCAATACTAGAGAAGGGGGTGTCCTTGACGGGCGATGCTTTTTGTGGCGCTTCTGCCCTATGAGAATCAAGAACAGCTTGACCCCTTTCTAGATATGCAGTTAGTTTTTCAATCTCTTGATCTATCGCGACCTTTTGTTGAGATAGCTTTGCTACCTCTTGTTTTACATTCGCAAGATGAGCTTCTGTCATATTAAGTAGTTCTTCCATTTCTAACCCCATAGAGTAATGATTTGTTATCTACACTATTATAGCTCATACCAAGAGCTTTGTCAATAATAAATTTAATAATATTATTTGATCTGTCACTATACACCGACTACGTTTATACCTGTGAAGAAGTAAGTCTCACAGGTAATCAGTAGTGTTTATGAGCAGTATCTTACAAACTAATATAAATTTTTACGCTTTGGCTTTCGCCATCTTCACAGGCCCAAGTTACTCGCCAGTATTGCTTGGATTTTTAATTCGATACCTTGGAGTGGTCGTACACTCTCTTCTAACTCACAGCTATGAATAGGTAAGAACTTTAACTTCACCATCAAGTTTTTATACAATTTATCATAGGCGACGATACTTTACTACCATTACCGTCTCTTATATCATATCATTATTTTTATCAAAAGTCAAGCTAGTCTTTCCTAGTTTTTCGACTCGCTTGCTTCAGGTGAGACATTACCAAAACACCAAGTCGGTGGATTTTGTAATACGTCTAGTTCAATTCTAGCTTCTGTAAACATATCGTGAGAAAGCCGGAAGCTATCTAGCCACCTTTCTTCCCTATTCTCAATGCTTACAACTCGCCGTATGCCCGCCTGAATAATCAACGATGCGCACCTACTACAAGGCATGAACGGCCATGTGTAAATCGTGCATCCCTTCACAGGAGCGTTTGCAAACAGAAGAGCATTTGCTTCTGCGTGTACGATCATATCATATTTCAAACTTCTATTTTCTAATCGGTTGTCATCCTTTATACCTTTAGGGAAACCGTTGTAACCAATAGAAACAACTCTATTATCATCGTCGGCAATAACCGCGCCTACTTTTGTAGACGGGTCTTTACTGAACATAGATACAGTATTAGCTAACGCTAGAAAGTTACAGTCCCATTTATTCATAGACATTCCTCGTCATCTTCATCCCAAGTATAATACTTATCTAAGAATTTATCATAGATATTGGCGGCTGTCAAGTCCTGACATATAAGTTTGTAAAGTTCTTTTGGGAACATAAGCATCCCACGATCTTTAAACAGCTTAGTTTTGATGGCTTTTACTTCTTCGCCATTTTTAAGAATAGAGATTCTACAATCTCTTTGTTTAAGTTTTAACTGCCAGTCCTGAATCTTACATTGTACTAACATATTTCCTCCTTATGTCAAGCTGTATCGGCTGGACTCGAACCAGCAACCAAGTGGTTAACAGCCACCTACTCTACCATTGAGCTACGATACAGTGCGCCAGTTTGGGTTATAAGGTACTGGCAAACCCCAGACAACTTACGCTGCCAATGCGAGACTTTCATCTGCAATTAAAAGGTTGATAGATTTTTAACGTAGCCCTTCTATCAACTACGGCATGAGATATACTACGTCATATTGTATGTCGAATCTATTTCACCCCCGTAAGTGGAGGTGGGCGGTACTGCCCCGCCGTCCATGACAACATCAATAATAATCTTTATACATGCTTATTGATTACCTCTTTTAAGGTTTTTTGATATGGCGCTTTCCATATTCTTTTGGTATTTAGCCTTTAGTTGATAGGTAAAACTACCATCTTCCTCAACCATCTGCTCAAACACATCATTATTATACAGTTCTACTAATTGATATGCAAGCCCTTTTTCTAAGAAATCTTCAGTAAGTTCTAAGATTGGCGGTTTGTCATCTAATTTTACCGGAATAATATTAAAAACTACAGTATCTGACGTAAATCTATCGTGAGCAGCTTCCAGCCATCTTTGAGCTTCTTCTTCTGTGCTATAAGCGCCGATAGGCTCATTCATCATACCGTCGATAGTCTGCACCATCATTTCTAGTATGTAAATGTAATCATCCATCAGAAAGTTCCTTAAAATATTTTCTAAGAGTATCCAATCTGGAGTCAGCATCATCCAGTTGGTTGAGTGCCTCATTTAGATTATTGTGAAGGTCACTCGTACTGTGATCTCCAATACCCGCTGGGTGGTTGAGCATAATCTTCAGACTAGCAAGCGCCTTGTGCCTGTCGGTTTCTGCTGCGTTTCGTAATGCGTCTAGCGCATCTGATCTATAACTATTTGTCATTTATCCAATCCTCCAATTTAACTAAGGGTTCCCAATTTAAAATACGCTTTGCCTTACTATTATCGGCCTGAGTGTCACGCGCTTCTCCCAGTCTTGGGGGAATATATTTTACTTTACCTCCTACTAATTTAGCAATATCATTTACTGAATGTCTGCGTCCCGTTCCAACATTAAATAATTCTCCACATGCTTCTTTTGGTGCGTTCATGGCGGCGATGTTAGCCGCTACAACATCTGAAACATGAGTATAATCTCTAGTCTGTTCGCCATCGCCAACAATCGTCATCGGTTCACCGGCAGCAGACTGTCTTTGAAACAGACCAACAACCGGAGCATACTGACCCTTGGTTGGTTGACGCTCTCCGTACACGTTAAAGTATCGGAACGTCACTGTTTCTAATCCATACAGATTGGTATACATTTTACAAAAATCTTCGCCAGCAGTCTTTGTGATAGAGTAAGGATTCAAACAATCTTTCTTCATGTCCTCTTTAAGAGGTATAGGATTGATAAGACCATACGCAGATGATGTAGATGAATACATCACCCTCTTTACACCATAGTCTAAAGCATACTTTAGTATTTTGCAAGTCCCCAGCACGTTGGTTTTTACAGCGAGTTCTGGATTTTCTAGCGCAGGCTGAATCCTAGACTCTGCTGCAAGATGGAATACATAATCTACATCTTGAAAAAGCGTAGCTACATAAGGGTTATTTATACAGATACCGTGATAAGTAGCAGATAAATTAAAGTAAAATTGCTCATGCGCTGTAGCGGAGTAATCATCAATTACAACAACATCATGTCC